>Ga0116180_1001494_pt1 | contig 19691 bp, 25 predicted proteins | sample AD_UKC073_MetaG_FD_89804 | JGI IMG/M metagenome (GOLD analysis project Ga0116180, IMG submission 89804) | Active sludge microbial communities of municipal wastewater-treating anaerobic digesters from USA - AD_UKC073_MetaG | ecosystem: Engineered > Bioreactor > Anaerobic > Digestate | place: USA...
CGCGTCGCCGTGACGGGGGCGGCAGGCTCGGTATTTCGGGCAACCGCTATCGAGCAGGCGCTCAACGGTAACTGGTCGGCCGCTGCTGCGAAGGCAGTCAAGGTAAGCGCCGACAACCTGAACAGCGATCTGCACGCAAGTGCAGAGTACCGCGCTCATTTGATTCCGGTACTGGCGTCTCGCGCGGTCGCCGCTGCTGGCTAGCAGCAGTTGATCATCGGCGCCGGCTGGTGCCGGTGCCGCAACCATCTCCCACTGCCCCGCGTGTAAGCTCACTCTCCACCGGGGCCTTTTTATGCAGACCATTCCTGAATCAATCGACGCCACCCAGGCGCTGCTGTCATCGGCCGACTACATCGCCGACCGCGAACTTGCTACAACCGTTTTTCTGGCGCTTAAGATGCAGCGCCCGCTGTTTCTTGAGGGTGATGCGGGCGTTGGCAAGACGGAAGTGGCAAAGGCGCTCTCAGGCGCGCTCGGGCGCGAGCTGATCCGCCTGCAATGCTATGAGGGGCTCGACGTATCGCAAGCCGCCTACGAGTGGAATGTGCAGCGTCAGTTGTTCGCGGTGCGTGCCCGCGAAGGCGCGTTGCCGGAGGAGGTGGAAGCCACCATCTACGGGCCGCAGTACCTGATCAAGCGCCCGTTGTTGCGCGCGCTGGAGAGCATGACTGCGGCGTCCCCGGTGCTTCTGATCGACGAGCTGGATCGCGCCGACGAGCCTTTCGAGGCTTATCTGCTTGAGGTGCTGTCGGACTTCCAGTTGACTATCCCTGAACTCGGTACAGTGCGGGCGACCACACCGCCCATCGTGGTGATTACTTCGAACCGTACGCGCGAGATTCACGATGCCATCAAGCGCCGCTGCCTGTATTACTGGGTGGACTATCCCACGCTTGAGCGAGAGCTGGCTATCGTGCGTCGCAAGCTGCCTGGCGTCAACGAGCGGTTGTCGTTGCAGATTGTGAAGTTCATCCAGCGCCTGCGCCGCGAAGAACTGTTCAAGTTGCCCGGGGTTGCCGAGACAATCGACTGGACGCGGGCATTGACGGCGCTGGATGTGCTGGAGCTGTCGCCGCAGAATATCGCCGATACCCTGGGAGTGCTGCTCAAGTACCAGGACGACATCGCAAAGTTGCGCACGCAGATCGATTCCGTGCTGGCGGATGCAAGTAATTAGTCCTTTGCGGGCCAATGCCGCCAGCCATACAGGGGCGCTGGCCAACAATGTGGTGCACTTTGTGCGCCTGATACGTGCTGCCGGCGTGCGCGCCGGTACGGCCAGCACGCTCAATGCGCTGGCGCTGGTGGAAGCCGCCGGCATCGAGCGGCGAGCGGACATTCGGGCTGCGTTGCGGTCAACGCTGATCTCGCGTCCCGAGCATCGCGAACTGTTCGACATTGCGTTCGACCTCTTCTGGAAGGACCCGCAGATTCAGGAGAAGATGCTCAGCGCTTTGCTGCCCACTGTGCAGGGGCGGGGGCAGACGCCGCCACCACCGCCTCCGCCGCAACGGCTGACTGATGCGTTTGCGCCCGACGCGCCGCGAGTTGCTCCGAAGCGCCTGCCGAACCAGCAGGACGAGGTGAATTTCGATGCGACGTTGACATTCTCGGCCAGCGAGAAGCTGCAACGCATGGACTTTGAGCAGATGAACGCCGCCGAGTGGGAGGCCGCACGCAAGGCTGCTGCCAGTCTGGCGCTGCCGATGCGTCCGCTGCGCACCCGAAGGTCCGCGCCGGCGCGGCAAGGGCGTATTGATCTTCGTGCCTGTCTGCAGCAGAGCCGCAAGACCGGTGGCGAAATCATCGGCATCGAGCGAACCCAGCCCGGCGAACGACCGCCCAAGCTGGTCGTGCTGTGCGATATCTCAGGCTCGATGCATCGCTACACCCGGATGTTCCTGCACTTTGTGCACGCGCTGGCCAATGCCACCGGCGCAAGCAGTCGTGGTGGTCGGCCACAGAAGCTCGAGGTGTTCCTGTTTGGAACACGTCTGACCCATGTGACACGTCACTTGCGGGGACAGGACGTCGATGTGGCGCTGGCACGAGTTGCCGCTGCCGCCCCGGACTGGAGCGGCGGCACCCGCATCGGCGCTTGCCTGTATGAGTTCAACCTGCGCTGGGCACGCCGGGTGCTGGGCTACGGGGCCCAGGTGTTGCTGCTGACTGACGGGCTTGATCGCGAAGATACGACATTGCTGACGAAGGCTGCGGACCGGCTCGGCAGGAGTTGCCGCAACCTGATCTGGCTGAACCCACTGTTGCGTTACGACGGGTTTGAGCCACGCGCTGCCGGCGTGCGGGCGTTGCTGCCTCATGTCGACACCTTCGTACCGGTGCACAATCTGAATTCAATTGCCGACCTGGCGCAGTCGCTTGGTGGCGGCAAGGCCCGCGTGGCATCAACGCATACTCGATGAAAGTGAAAGGACTTCTGCAATGGACATGAGCGACTCCCGCGTGATCCGGGCACCCCGTGACCGGGTCTGGGTCGCACTGAATGATCCTGCCGTGCTCAAGCAATGCGTGTTCGGCTGTGAATCGCTTGATCGCCAGGACGATGGATCGCTGGTGGCTGCAATGGCGGTTCGTGTCGGGCCGGTGGCAGCCAAGTTCAAAGGCAAGTTGCACATGGAGAACGTTGCGGCTCCCGAGCACTACACCCTTGTGTTTGAAGGTAATGGTGGCGCCGCAGGGTTCGCCAAAGGCTCGGCGGAAGTGACCTTGACTGATGCGGAAGGGGGCGGCACGCTTCTGCAATACAAGGCGTCGTCGCAGGTCGGTGGCAAGCTTGCGCAGGTTGGCTCGCGGCTGGTCGACGCCGCCGCCCGCAAAATTGCTGACGACTTTTTCACCAAGTTCGGCGAACTGGTAGCACCTGCTGCGGCAGCACCGGCTGGCGATGAAGCCACCGCTGCGGCAAGCACGGGCGCTGCTGGAACGACGACAAAATCGGGTGGTTTGCCGGTAGTCTGGATCGTGGCGGGCGCCATTGCGCTGGCGATCATCGGCTGGTGGCTGATGCGATAGGGTGACGTTGCACGCAACGCAACGACAAGCCCTTTATAGAATCGCCGCGTGAACGACGAACAACTGCTGCGCTACTCGCGCCACATCCTGCTGGACGAACTGGGCGTTGACGGCCAGCAGCGATTGCTTGATGCGCATGTGCTGATTGTGGGGGCTGGCGGTTTGGGCTGTCCGGCCGCGCTCTATCTCGCGAGTGCCGGAGTCGGCACTATCACCGTTGCCGATCATGACGTGGTTGACCTGACCAATCTGCAGCGACAGATCGCACACGACATGACCACTGTCGGACTACCGAAGGTCGAGTCGGTGCAGCGCCGCGTCTGGTCGATCAATCCTGACGTCAAGTTGTTGCCGTTGCCGGAGAAACTCGCGGGTCAGCCGTTGCTGGATGCAGTCGCCGCAGCTGATGTCGTGCTTGATTGCAGCGACCGTTTTGCCACTCGCCACGAGGTGAACCGTGCCTGCGTTGCGCTGGGCAAACCGTTGGTCTCTGGCGCGGCCGTACGTCTGGACGGCCAGCTGAGTGTGTTCGACGTCCGCCGCGCGGATTCACCGTGCTACGCCTGCCTGTACCCGGACACCACTGACTTCGAAGAGGATCGCTGCGCTACTCTAGGTGTATTCGCACCGCTGGTCGGCATCGTCGGCACCATGCAGGCTGCGGAAGTGATCAAGCTGCTAGCGGGCTTTGGTGAGCCATTGACCGGGCGGCTGCTGACACTGGACGCGCGCAGTATGGCGGTGATGACACTGGCGATCAAACGCCAGCCAGACTGTGCAGTCTGTGGCGAACGCCATGCGCTGGCGGGCGCTGCAGGCGCCGCCACCGACGCGTAGCGACCGCTTTACGCAATAACCAGCGCTGTCCAATGGCATGCAACGCCAGAGCGAGCAATAAAGTTTCACCGGCACTATCGTTCGCTGGCAGATTGTCCTATGCTCGCAAACACAAACACTTGTCCGCATCAGGTTGAGCGCACTCAATGCTGAAGCAAGTTCACACAAAGGGAGGAGTACAACGATGAAACTGACTGTCAATGGGAAACCCGCCAATTTTGAAGGCGATCCCGATACCCCGATTCTGTGGGTACTGCGTGACCATCTGGATGTAACCAGCCCGAAGTTCGGCTGTGGCATGGCGCTTTGTGGCGCCTGCACCGTACATCTTGATGGCGCGCCGATCCGCTCTTGTTCTACACCGGTTAGCGCCGCTGTCGGCAAAAAAATCACCACCATTGAAGGTCTGCCGACGAAGGTTGGCAAGGCTCTGCAGGATGCCTGGGTGGCCGAGGAAGTACCGCAGTGCGGTTACTGCCAGACCGGGCAGATGATGAGCGCCGCTGCACTGATCAGCAAGAACCCGAATCCGTCGGAAGCCGAGATTGTTGGTGCGATGGATGGCAATGTCTGTCGTTGTGGCACTTATCACCGCATCCAGAAGGCCGTTGTCCGCGCGGGCAAGGCTGTTGCTGGTGCCAAGGCGTGAGGAGGACGATGATGAGCAAGCAAATCAAACCCGTGCTGCGCGACCAACTTGAATCCTCCGCCCGACGCGGCTTCATGAAATCGACCAGCGCGCTGGGTGGCGCGCTGGTAGTTGGCTTCCATCTGCCGGCGTCGAACGCGGCTGCGGCCAAGGCGGACGCCGCGCAGGTTGCCAATGCCTTCGTCAAGGTCGATGCCAAAGGCGGTGTCACCATCATGTGCCATCGCTCCGAGATGGGGCAGGGCGTGTACACCTCGATGCCGATGCTGGTCGCCGAGGAACTGGGCGTGCCGCTGTCGGCGGTCAAGGTGGAAATGGCGCCATCGGCGCCGGTTTACATCAACGCGATGCTGGGTGGCCAGATCACTGGTGGCTCGACCTCGGTGCGTGACGCCTGGACCAAACTGCGCGAGGCGGGCGCATCCGCACGCACAGTGCTGGTGGCTGCCGCGGCGGAGACCTGGAAGGTGCCAGCGACCGAGTGCACGGCCGTCAACGGCGTGGTGTCGCACAAGAGTGGCAAGAAGCTCGCTTACGGTGCGCTGGTGGCCAAAGCATCGGCGATGAAGATGCCTGAGAAGGTCGCGCTGAAGGATCCTAAGGATTGGACCATCATCGGCAAACAGAAGGCGCGTATTGACACGCCGGCAAAGGTTGCTGGCAAGGCGCAGTACGGCATCGACGTCAAGAAGCCGGGGATGCTGATCGCTGCGCTGGCGCAGGCGCCAGTGATCGGCGGCAAGGTAGTGAAGGTCAATGATGCCAAGGCCCGTGCGGTAAAGGGCGTGGTCAACGTGGTGCAGATTCCGGACGGCGTCGCCGTGCTCGCGAAAGATTTCTACACCGCGAAAAAAGGTCGTGATGCGCTGGAAATTGAGTGGGATAACGGCCCGGCTGCGAATCTGGACAGCCTCGAAATTGAAGCCAGCTTGCGCACCGCTTCGGTCAATCCCGGCGCCGTGATGCGCAAGGACGGCAAAGGTGCTGCTGATATCGACAAAGCGGCGCGCAAGGTCGAGGCCGAGTATGAGTTGCCCTTCCTCGCCCACGCTACCCTGGAGCCGGTCAACTGCACGGCCGAGATCGTCAACGGCGAATGCCACATCACCGGGCCGATCCAGTTCCAGCAGGGCGCGCAGTATGGCGTTGCAGCCGGTATTGGCATGCCGCCAGAAAAGGTCTTCATTCACACCACATTTCTTGGCGGTGGCTACGGCCGCAAGCTGGAGCTCGACTTCCAGATTCAGGCCGCGCAAATCGCCAAGGCAGCCGGCAAGCCAGTGAAGATGATCTGGACGCGCGAAGACGACATGACGCACGATTTCTATCGTCCGCTGTCGTTGCATCAGATGAGCGCAGGGCTCGACGCGAATGGCAACGTGACGACGTTCTACAGCAAGATGACTTCGCCGTCGGTCACTGCCCGCGCGTTCCCGCCGGTGGTGCAGAACGGCAAGGATCCGTTCATGGCCGAAGGCTCGGAGAATCTGACCTACAAGATCCCGAACGTGCAGATCGAAAACGTCATTCACGATACCGGCATTCGCGTGGGCTACTGGCGCAGTGTGTCGAACGCGCTCAACGCCTTCGCTGTGGAGAGCTTTGTCGACGAGATCGCCGCTGCCACGAAGAAGGATCCGGTAGCGCTGCGCATGGAGATGCTGAAAGGCGACGCCCGTTCCCAGAATGTGCTCAAGCTGGCTACCGAAAAGGCAGGCTGGGGCAAGGCAGCGGCGGGGCGCGCGCTGGGTGTGGCGCAGATGGAGTGCTACGGCACGCACTCGGCGCTGGTAGCCGAAGTGTCGATGGTGAACGGCGTGCCGAAGGTGCACAAGATCACGGCAGTGATCGATTGCGGCATCGTCGTGCATCCGGACCAGGCGAATGCGCAGATCGAGTCGGGCATCCTGCTCGGTTTCTCCAGCGGCATGAAGAATGCGATCACCTTCAAGGATGGTCACCCGGAACAGCGCAACTTCGACACCTACACCATGCTGCGCATGAGCGAGGCGCCGGCAATCGACATCACCTTCGTGCAAAGCAGCGCCGCACCGGGTGGTCTTGGCGAAGTTGGCGTACCACTCGTAATGCCCGCCATCGCCAACGCGGTTGCTACGCTCACTGGCAAACGGGTTCGCAAGCTTCCACTGTTGCAGAACGTTTAGTACCCAAGCCTGCTACCAAAGCCCGCTTCGGCGGGCTTTTTTCTTTCGCTCGGCGACTCATAAGACACGATGAACACATAGCCCTACTGTCGGGGCCGTTGATTCCGTGTGGCGCAACCACAAATGCCTGGGTGTCAGCGACGCATCGCCTTCATCTTCATTTGCACAGGAAATTCCATGGCCGACCTCAGCGCATTCCCGATCACAAAGAAGTGGCCCGCGACTCACGCGGACCGCATCCAGCTCTACTCGCTGCCCACGCCCAATGGTGTCAAGGTGTCGATCATGCTTGAAGAGACGGGATTGCCGTACGAGCCGCATCTGGTCAGCTTCGAAAGCAACGAACAGATGACGCCGGAGTTTCTGTCGTTGAATCCGAACAAAAGATCCCCGCCATCATCGACCCCGATGGCCCTAGCGGCAAGCCGTTGCCGCTTTGGGAAACCGGTGCGATCCTGATCTATCTGGCGGAGAAGACTGGCAAATTCATTCCGTCGGATGCGGCGCACCGCTACGAAGCGATCCAGTGGGTCATGTGGCAGATGGGCGGCGTCGGGCCGATGTTCGGGCAACTCGGCTTCTTCCACAAGTTTGCCGGCAAGGACTATGAGGACAAGCGTCCGCGTGATCGCTACGTGGCCGAGTCAAAACGCCTGCTGGGAGTGCTCAATGGCCGCCTCGCGACACGGCAATGGATCATGGGCGACGACTACACCATCGCAGACATCGCTACCTTTCCCTGGGTGCGCAACCTGATCGGCTTCTATGGCGCCGGTGATCTCGTCGGTATCAACGATTTCCCGCATGTGACGCGGGCGCTCGAAGCATTCGTCGCGCGGCCGGCGGTAGCGAAAGGCCTGACGATTCCGGCGCGCAGCTAGGCGTCCGCGCGGCCTGGGGGGGCACCGGGCGCGTGATGGCGTGATTCAATACGCCATGGCTACGCTCTACCACTGTGTCAGCGCCCGTTCCTTCAGCGTCCTCTGGATGCTGGAGGAAATCGGGCTGCCGTATGACTTGCGGATGCTGGCGTTTCCGCCGCGTGTGCATCACAAGGACTTTCTCGCCCTCAATCCGCGGGGCACAGTGCCGCTGTTCATTGATGGTGCGGCGCGGATGACCGAGTCGGCTGCGATCTGCCAATATCTTGCACAACAGTACGCTCCGGCAACGTTCGGGGTCGCGCCGGACGAGTCCTACTACGGGGACTATCTCAACTACCTGCACATGAGCGACGCCACGCTGACCTTCCCGCAGACGCTGGTGTTGCGCTATTCACGATTCGAGCTACCGGAACATCGGCAGCCGCAAGTCGTCGAGGACTACGGCAAGTGGTTCCACGCGCGCCTGCGCACGCTGGAGCCGCAGCTTGCCGCACACCCGTTCCTGTGCGCTGAGCGCTTCACGGCAGCTGACGTGGCTGTCGGCTATGCGTTGATGTTGGCCGAACTGCTTGGCCTGCACGAACGTTTCACGCCCGCTGTCGCTGCGTACTGGCTCCGGTTGTCCGCGCGAGACGGCTACCAGCGCGCGCTGGTGGTGCAGGAACAGGCGGCGCGCGGGCAGGGCGTGTCGCCCCGACCTGCGTCCGAACCGCCCGGCGATATGCTCATAGGTAAGGTCTAGAAATCCGCCTGCAGCGACGCGTAGTAGGTGCGCTGTGGGTACGGATGGAAGTTCCAGTACTTGTAGTTGTTGAGGTTGTCAATGCCGACCGCAGCGGTAACCGTTTGGCTGACTTTCCAGACCACGCGTGAGTCCATCGTGAAGAAGCGGCTGACGCCCTGATAGGTGTAGCCGTTGATATCGGCGTTGTTCAGAGTTCGGTACTGGGTGCCGCTGTAGCGGGCCGCCAGTGTGGCCGTCCATGCGGAGTTGATGCGGTAGCTGGCCAGCGCCGTCGCGCGCCACTTCGGAATGTTGGGCTGCCATTTGCCGATGGTGTCGCCTGGCGTGGCGACAAAGCCCGAGTTTTCCTTGATGATGGAGTCGGCGAAGGTCAGGCTGCCGAGCAGGTCGAGGCCTTTGATGCCCACGTCCTGCGCATTGGCTGCCAGTTCCACGCCTTTGGTCGCGATGCGCCCGACGTTGACAACGCGCGAAATATTCTTGTTCGCGATGGCGTCGAAGACCGTCTGCGAATAGAGCGAGTCACGGGTGTTCTCGGCGAACAACGTTGCGCGCAACGAGGTACTGCCCAGATCCGTCTCCGCCGACAGTTCGCCCGTCCATGAGGCCTCCGGCCGCTGCCGCCGCCATCAGTGAGCGTGCCGGCACCGCCCGACGCAGCTGCCGGCAGCGTGTTGCTGGCGGCGATCTGCCGCAACTGGTCGCGCTCGTTTCGGTACAGGCTTGCCGCGATGTCGACATCGTTCTGCCACAGGCCGAAGGTGTAGCTGGCCCGCACCGTCGGTGAGAAGTCGTATGCCACTTTCACTTTAGCGTAGTCCTGGCGCGTGTGGTACTGTGTTCCGGTTCCGAGGATCCACCACGGCTGACCTGCGTTGTTGTTGTCCTGTGCAGCGCCGGTGACAGCCGTGCCGCTGCTGCCAGCGATGCCGGCACTCAGCAAGCGCGTTGCGAAGGTGAGCGGCTGCCCGTTGCTGTCCATGTGATTGACCGCGAGCCACCACGACCAGGCGCCGCTGCGGCTGCCGAGAGAGGCACTGGTTTGCCACGCCTTGTAGTTGCTGTGGGTGTTGTAGCGATCGAACGGCTGGTAGCTGAAGTTGCTGGCCACGTGCGCTTCGAATTTGTTGGGCATGCGTGTCTGGCAGTCCACCACCGCGCCCACCGAGTTGCCGCTGTAGGCCGCCGAGAACGGGCCGTACATCACGTCGACACGGGCAATTTCTTCTGGCGTGACCAAGCCCTTGCGCGGCAGGACGGAGAGGCCGCTCACACCGTTGCCGAGCAGGTTGGACAGTTGAATGCCGTCAGCAAACACCAGCGAACGCGCGCTGTTGCCAGTGCCGGACGCGCGGGTGGAGAGGATGGCGTGGTTGTAGTCGCCCTCATGGCGCTTGCGCACCAGCAGGCTCGGGAAGTACTTGAGCACGTCCTCACTGCCGGTGGCGTTGATGGTACGTTCGATCGGTTTGGCATCTAGTCCTTACATCGTGGTGGATATGTGCGTTGGCAGTGACGTCGGCTGGTTGCCAGTGACGACGACCACCCCCAGTTTCTTGGTTGGAGCTATGGTGGCGTCGTTCAAGGACGACGTGGGCATCTGCCACGCTGCCAGAAAGCAGCGCTACGGTGAGCAATTTGGTGGATTATTTCTTCTGGTGAAAGCCTGTTGGTGACGACGGAAATCGAAGGGCGCGGTTGACTGCGGCCGGTGCGGTGCCGGGAGTCACCGATCAGTGCTTGTGTGCGTCTGGGGGCGCGACGCTGGCGTTGAGCGGCCGTGCTGGCGCCTTGATTTCCATCGTGTGCTTCTTGTTGTCGAGGCCGACGAACTCAAGCGTGATGGGGACGGTGTCGCCGTCTTTCACCTGCTGCTTCAGGTCCAGCAACATCACGTGATAGCTGCCCGGCTTGAGGGCGAGCGTTTGCCCGGCGGGAATCTCGATGCCGGGGATTTGCCGCATCTTCATCACGCCGTTGTCCATCGCCATTTCATGAATCTCGACGACGCCGGCGACAGGCGATTTGCCGGCGACCAGCCGCATGCTCTGGTCGGCCTTCAATTGCATGAAGGCACCGGTGGCCTTCTGCTGCGGCACCGTGGCGCGCACCCACGGCTCGGAGATGGTGACCTGGGCGCCCGCAAGCGAAGCGGCCGAGGTGATGAGGGCGATGAGGTTGTGCTTGAGGTTCATGAGATGTCCTTGCATGGTTGAGAGAGGTTTGAACTGAGATTTGTCAGGGGCCGGTGGCAGCGTCCTTGAGCAGCGCGCTGATGTCGGCCGCGAGGTCCGTAGCGGTGGTGGCGTGGCTGACGGCGAGGCGCAGCGTGCCGGTGGGATCGAACACGTAGCTGGTTGCCGTGTGATCCATCGTGTAGCTCGACCCGGTGGGCACCTTGGCGTAGTGCACGCGGAAGTCCGATGCGGTCTTTTGCGTCTGCGCGAGGTCGCCACTCAGGCCGATGAATGACGGGTCAAACGCCTGGGTGTATTCGCGCAGGATAGCTGGCGTGTCGCGCTCCGGGTCGACGGTGATGAACACCGCCAAAAAGCGCTCGCCCTGCTTGCCGAGCAGGCGTTTCACGTCCGCCGCGCGCGTCAACGCGGTGGGGCACACGTCAGGGCATTGCGTGAAGCCAAAGAAGACCAGCACCGCCTTGCCGCGAAAGTCAGCCACGGTGCGCTCACTGCCATCCGGTGCCCGCAAACGGAAGTCGTGCCCGTACGGTGCGCCGGTGATGTCGATCGAGTGGAAGCGCGCCAGCGCCTCACTACTGCGATCGCAGCCGGCGAGCAGCGACACGGAACAGCACAGGATGAGAAGCGACAACGCACGCCAGCGGCTTTGCGGAAAAAAACGCATATCGACACACCACAACAACGGATCAATCGGCGGCGTTGTTGGGCGCGCGCAATCGCAGCACGAACAATGCTGGCCGAGAGGCCAGTCAGCTATCGGATGGGTTTGCCTGGTGCGACGCCCTGATCAAACGCCGATGGCGATTGCGCGCTGATGGCAGCGGCAATCGCTACGGGCGATCAGGCGTGTTGTGGCGGTGCGCGAGATAGTGCCGGCGCCCAGGCATGCGGCGGGCGCGGGGCGGCGTAAAACAGCGCGGGAAATGCGCTGTGTGTGAAGACATGAGGGACGAAAGGCAGCGGCGCTGGCGGTAAAGCCAGTGGCGCTTGCTCGATGTGGCAAAACGGGCAGTGCTCGCTCAAATGCTGCGCTGCGGAACGGTCGTCACTCCCGTTGGGTACGGACGGGTCCAAAACCACACGCTTGCTGCCGTCAGCAGAGCAAAGCTCCACCCACATGGCGGGAGAGGTAATGCCCAGCGCGCCAGCCACCGAGGGCGCCAGCGCGGCAAACAGCAGCACCATCGCGGTGAACGCGGCGACGATTTGCTGTTTGGGACGGCGCAAGTGCATGATTTCATTGTAAGTTGGTGTTCCGCGTACGTCAGCTGAAAACAATGACTTTTGTCAAAGAAGCGCATTTAAGCAGGGCGTATGGCCCGAAATTGCCGTTTTTCGACTTTTGGCTTTTTTGTGCTTCAAGCCCAATGCGAATAGGGTTTACGGCAAAAAGCTATTAGCAGTTGGACAGAGACTTACTGAATCACTCGGTTATTCACTTGACTGAAATGGTCGGAATTTTTATAATCCGAGTGAAATGATCAAGTTTTCTCCGCTGCAGTGCCACGTGGTGCCAATAGCGGGGATGTGCAAGGTCCTCAACCGGAGTGCAAAGCTGCCATGAAACTCACCACCAAGGGGCGTTTCGCCGTCACCGCCATGATCGATGTGGCGCTGTTCAACCATGAAGGCCCGGTGACGCTGGCCGAAGTGTCGGAACGGCAGAAAATTTCCCTCTCCTACCTTGAGCAACTGTTCGGCAAGCTGCGCCGGCACGGGCTGGTCGAAAGCGTGCGCGGCCCCGGCGGCGGCTACAACCTGGCGAAACCGCCGGCAACCGTCAGCGTGTCCGACATCATCCTTGCCGTCGATGAGCCGATCGACACCACCAGTTGCGGCGGCGAGAAAAACTGCCACGACGACGGCATCTGCCTCACCCATCACCTGTGGTCGAGCCTGAATGCCCACATCTTCACCTATCTGCAGGGCGTCAGCCTGCAGTCGCTGGTGGACGATGCCAAGGAGCGCAAGTCGCCGTCGATTCATGTGGTGCAGGATCACCGTAAAACGACGGCACCGATGTCGCCGGTCGTGCCGTACCCCATTTAGTCAAACAGGCAAGCGGAGCAGTTGTAATGAGTTTGCCCATTTACATGGACTACAGCGCCACCACCCCGGTCGATCCGCGGGTGGCGGCGAAGATGATCCCCTGGCTCACCGAGCATTTCGGTAACCCGGCCTCGCGCTCGCACGCCTACGGCTGGGAGGCCGAGGCGGCGGTGGAAGAGGCACGTGAGCACGTCGCAGCGCTGGTCAATTGCGATGCCAAGGAAATTGTCTGGACGTCCGGTGCGACCGAGTCGATCAATCTGGCGCTCAAGGGCGCGGCGCAGTTCTACAAGGAACGTGGCAAGCACCTCATCACGGTGAAGACCGAGCACAAGGCGACGCTCGACACCATGCGCGAGCTGGAGCGTCAGGGCTTCGAGGTCACTTACCTGGACGTGCAGGAAAACGGCCTGATCGACATGAATGCGTTTCAGGCGGCGCTGCGCCCGGACACGATTCTGGTGTCGGTGATGTTCGTCAACAACGAAATCGGCGTCATCCAGCCGATCGCCGAGATCGCCGAAATCACGCGCAGCAAGGGCATCATCTTCCACGTCGATAGTGCACAGGCCACCGGCAAGGTCGAGATTGACCTGCAGGCGCTGAAGGTTGACCTGATGAGCTTCTCGGCGCACAAGACCTATGGCCCCAAGGGCATGGGCGCGCTGTTCGTGCGCAAGAAGCCTCGCATCCGTCTGGAGGCGCAGATTCACGGCGGTGGTCATGAGCGTGGCTTCCGCTCCGGCACGCTGGCGACGCACCAGATCGTCGGCATGGGTGAGGCGTTCCGCCTGGCGAAGGCCGAGATGAAGACCGAGAACGAGCGCATCCGCATGCTGCGTGATCGTCTCTACAAGGGCCTGAAAGACATCCCCGAGGTGTTCATCAACGGCGACATGGAGCAGCGCGTTCCGCACAACCTGAACGTGAGCTTCAACTTCGTCGAAGGCGAAAGCTTGATCATGGGCGTGAAGGAAGTCGCGGTATCGTCCGGCTCGGCCTGCACGTCGGCGTCGCTGGAGCCCAGTTACGTGCTGCGTGCGCTCGGTCGCAGCGACGAACTCGCGCACAGCTCGATCCGCATGACGGTCGGCCGCTTCACGACTGAAGCAGACATTGACAACACGATTGCAACGATGAAGCGCACGGTGGAAAAGCTGCGCGCGATGAGCCCGCTGTGGGATATGCACCTGGAGGGGATTGATCTTTCCACCGTGCAGTGGGCTGCGCATTAATGCGCTACGCGCAGGACGAATGACGAAAGACGAATGACGCAAAGCGGATGACACTTTCCAGTTCCAGCAGACTGTTTCGTCACTCGTCATTGGTCATTCGTCCTCAAATTTACGGAGTAAATTTTCATGGCATATAGCGAAAAAGTTGTCGATCACTATGAAAACCCGCGCAACGTCGGGTCGTTCGCCAAGGACGAAGCCGATGTTGGTACCGGTATGGTCGGTGCACCGGCCTGCGGTGACGTGATGAAACTGCAGATCAAGGTTGGCGCCAATGGTGTCATTGAAGACGCAAAGTTCAAGACTTACGGCTGCGGCTCTGCCATTGCATCATCTTCGCTGGTGACCGAATGGGTCAAGGGCAAGACGCTTGATGAAGCGATGAACCTGAAGAACACCCAGATCGCCGAGGAACTGGCGCTGCCGCCAGTGAAAATTCACTGCTCGATCCTCGCCGAAGACGCAATCAAGGCGGCGGTGCAGGACTACAAGGCGAAGCACACCGCGCCTGAAAAAGCGACCGTTTAGTTGTTAGTCCGTTCGTGGTGAGCGTGTCGAACCATGAACACGCTAGTTACTTGATCAAGTTGCATGAATCGTAGGGCGGGCACTGCCCGCCTTGTGCAGAACCGGCGGGCAGTGCCCGCCCTACGAAGGTAGTTGTTTATGTCAGTCACTCTCACCCAAGCCGCCGCCAATCACGTCCAGAAGTACATCGCCAAGCGCGGTCGCGGTATCGGTATTCGTCTCGGTGTGAAGACCACCGGGTGCTCGGGCCTTGCCTACAAACTTGAGTATGCCGACGAGTCGCAACCCGAGGATCTGGTGTTCGAAAGCTTTGGCACCAAAGTGTTGATCGATCCGAAGAGCCTCAGCGTCCTTGACGGTACCGAGCTTGATTTCCAGCGCGAAGGGTTGAATGAGGGCTTCAAATTCAACAACCCGCGTGAAAAGGCGCGTTGCGGCTGCGGCGAATCGTTCACGGTGTAACGCAGCGTCGCGCATGACTTCGTTTCGCAGGAATATTGAGCCGGCTGTCCGTCGCGAGTTGAATGCGGCGTCGCTGGTGCAAGCGCCGGCAGCGCAGTTTCGTCACCTGGAACGCGCTCACGTCCTCGGTCAGCAGTCCACCGCACTGCACGTGCTGGCCCACCTTCGCATGGCCCGATGGGCTTTTCACCAGAAGGACATGGCGGAACTGCGCGGACAACTGATGCGCATCATCGGTGCGGCAACCAAGACCGTGTTTGGCTGGGTTCCTACCGGCAACACCGGCGGCGCCAACGTCAGCCCGTTCAAGCCGTTGCCGATTCCCGATGATCTCGCGGCAGAAATTGCTGCGGCACGCCGGGGCAGGTAAGCGTGATGAACGCTTTTGAGGCGTTCGGCTTGCAGGCGGACACCAATATCGATTTGTCGGCACTGGCCTCGCGCTATCGCGACCTGCAATCTGCAGTACATCCCGACCGCTTTGCCAACGCGACCGACGTCGAGCAGCGCATCGCCATGGCACGTGCCGTCGAGATCAACGATGCCTACAACACGCTGAAAGACCCGGTGCGGCGGGCGATGCACTTGTTGTCGCTCAAGGGCATCGACGCGCTGGCCGCAAGTGACACGTCAATGCCGGTGGACTTCCTGATGGAACAGGTTGAATGGCGCGAGGCGCTGGCCGACGCCAAGCTGAAGGAAGACAGCGAGCGGCTGGAAGAAATGGCGAGCGAGATCACCAGTATCCTGCACTCGCTCGGCGATACCTTTGCGGCCGCCTGGCGCGGCGAGCATCTGCCGGTTGCGACGACGCTGGCGCGCAAGATGCGCTTCATGCAGAAGCTCGGTGACGAGGTCGATGCCGCGCTGGCCGATCTGGAACAATAGCCCGCACTCCCCGGCTCAAGCCCACAACAGAAAAAACACGCATGGCGCTGCTGCAAATTTCCGAGCCCAACGAAAGCCCCGAACCGCACACGCGACGGCTGGCGGTGGGCATAGATCTCGGGACCACCAACTCGCTGGTCGCGACCATTCGTAACGCGGTGCCCGAGTGCCTGCCCGATGTCGATGGCCACACCATGCTACCGTCTGCCGTGCGCTATGGCGAAGAGGGCGTGATCGAGATCGGCGATGCGGCGCTCGCGCATCGTGGCGATGATGCGCTCAACACCATCACTTCGGTCAAACGCTTCATGGGCCGCAGCGTGGCTGACCTGCGCGGCGATGCCACGGCACGCTACCAGTTCTCGACGCCGACTGGTGATGGCAAGGGCCAGCTCAAGATCACCACGCGGCAGGGTGCGATGTCGCCGATTGAAATCTCGGCGGAGATTTTGCGTGCGCTTAAGGATCGCGCGGAGCAGAGCCTTGGCGGCCCGCTGTATGGCGCCGTGATCACGGTGCCAGCATACTTCGACGACGCGCAGCGTCAGGCCACCAAAGACGCTGCCAAGCTCGCGGGACTGAACGTATTGCGGCTGCTCAACGAGCCCACTGCTGCGGCCGTCGCGTACGGACTCGACAAGCATGCTGAAGGCACTTTCCTGATCTACGACCTCGGCGGCGGCACCTTTGACGTGTCGATCCTGCGCCTGTCGCGTGGCGTGTTCGAGGTGCTGGCGACGGCGGGTGATACCCATCTCGGCGGCGACGACTTTGATTCGGCGCTGGCCAAGCACGCCTTCGATACCTGGGGCCTCACACGCACGCTGTCGCCGACAGGGCAGGCCAATCTGCATGCCGCCGCGCGTGGCGCGAAAGAAGCTCTGACCGACGCGGCGACAGCAACAATCAAGGTCAACTGGGGCTGTGGCTTCGACAGCTCCCTCGACGTAGAGCGCGAGCAGTTTTTCTCGCTCACGCAGCCGCTGGTTGACCGCACGCTAACGGCCGTCAAGCGCGCGCTGCGCGACGCCAAAGTGAAGGCGGAAGAGATTGACGGCGTGGTGCTGGTCGGCGGCGCGACGCGCATGCCGCATGTGCGTGCCGCGCTGCAGGCACATTTCGGCAAGCCGCCGCTGGCTGACATGAATCCCGACGAGGTTGTGGCGCTGGGCGCCGCGATCCAGGCCGACCAGCTGGCGGGCAACGCCAGCGCAGGCGGTGAACATCTGCTGCTTGATGTGATCCCGCTGTCGCTCGGGCTGGAGACGATGGGTGGGCTGGTCGAAAAGATCATTCCGCGCAACTCGACCATCCCGGTGGCCAAGGCGCAGGAGTTCACCACCTTCAAGGACGGCCAGACCGCGATGGCGCTGCACGTGGTGCAGGGCGAGCGTGAGCTGGTGGCTGATTGCCGTTCGCTGGCGCGTTTCGAACTGCGTGGCATCCCGCCGATGGTGGCGGGCGCGGCGCGCATTCGCGTGACCTTTCAGGTGGACGCTGATGGCTTGCTGTCGGTCAGCGCTACCGAGACCACCAGCAATGTCCGCGCCGATATCGTGGTCAAGCCGAGTTACGGTCTGGGTGACGGCGAAATTGCGAGCATGCTGCAGAGCGCTTTTGCCGCGGCCGGCAGCGACATGCAAGCGCGTGCGCTCGCCGAGGCGCGCGTTGATGCCCAGGCGCTGATCGCTGCGTTGTCCAACGCGGTGAATGTTGACCGCGCGCTGTTGAACGATGCCGAGCACGCCGCGCTATCGTCACAAATTGCCCATCTGAAGCAGTTGGCCGAGGGCAGCGACCATCGTGCCATTGCGCGTGCGACCGAGGCGCTCAATGTGGCCAGCACTGATTTTGCCGGGCGGCGAATGGATCGCGCAGTGCGCGAGGCCCTCACCGGCCGCCGTATCGACAGCGTTGAAAAGATGGTTTGAGCGATATGGCGGTCATCAAAGTGCTCCCACACCCGGAGCTTTGCCCCGAGGGTGTTCAATTCACGCCGAAGCCCGGTGTGTCGCTGTGTACGGCCCTGCTTGACGCCAATATCGGCATCGAGCATGCGTGCGATCAGTCGCTCGCCTGTACCACGTGCCACGTGATCGTTCGCGAAGGCTTCAGCAAGACGGGCGAAATGAGCGAGGACGAAGAAGATCTGCTCGATCGCGCGTGGGGGCTGACCAGTGTGTCGCGTCTGTCCTGCCAGGTGAAGGTGGGTGACGATGACCTCACCGTGGAGCTGCCGAAATACACCATCAACCACGCGCGGGAGAATCACTGATGGCTGCGCCCAAGCTCAAATGGACCGATTCGCTGGAAATCGCGATCCAGCTCACCGACGCCCATCCTGATGTGGATCCGGCGCAGGTGCGCTTCACGGCGCTGATGGACATGGTGCTGGCGCTGCCCGAGTTTGACGACGACCCGAAGCACTGCGGTGAGCGCATTCTGGAGGCCATCCAGCAAGCGTGGATCGATGAACTGGACTGACAGCTTTCTCATCAACTCCTTGTTGCACGTGGGCTAAGACCACGAAAGTGATAAAAGTCGACTTGTCGGCGAAGTGTGCTTTCAGCCCAAAGTGAATGCGGCTTAGCCTGAAAAGTTGATGACCAGTGCGCTGCAAAGGAACTTGACGCAACGCAGGGCGCCTAACCGGTGTTCTGCGAAAATGTTTTTATGAATCGTGTTCGCATTCTGCTGGTCTTGCTGATTGCCTTTACCCTGCCGTGGCAGGGCGTGGCGGCGACCACGCGCGTGCATTGCGTCGTGATGGGCGGGAGTGCGGCCGCGATGCATGTGCCGCAGCACGCCGGCGGCTCACATGGTGCGCACAAGCATGCTGCCGACGCGACAACTGCCGATCGCCATCATGCGCACGCTACGCACGGCGACATGCCGGCAACAGGTGACAGCAAAGCCGATTGCAGCGCGTTCTGTTGCGCGGCAACGATCAGCGCGTCGCCGGCACAGATGATCGTTCCGGTGCCAACGCTGCCGCTGTTGCCCGAAATACCGGCCGTACGTCCGACCTACGACCCTGACGGCTTCGACCGTCCACCACGAACCTGAAGACACCGTAACCGCCCATCACGTCAGGATGCGGCGGGAAGCGCCCTTGCGCGCAAAAAGTGCTGGTGCCGAGCGCACCCACCCGGTTTTGTTTTCGGAGTTTGTCGATGTTGTTTTCAAGCGATAGCCTGCGCGGCCACGCCCGGCGCTACTGGCGAGACGATGCGCGTTCCTTGGTTCGGGTCCTGGTCCTGCTCACCGGGATCAGCTTGACCGGTTTCTCTACTGCGGCATTGACCGCGCCCGATCCCGCCAGTGCGGACTTGCCAGGCATTGCCCCGGTGTACCGCTCGGCATTCGACGGATACCGCAGTTGGCAGGACCGGCCCGTGCAGCCCTGGACCGCCAGCAACGAGGCGACTGCCCGCGCCGGCGGTTGGCGCGCCTACGCTCGCGAGGCCGCGCGCGACGCAGCGCGCGAGTCAACTGTTGCTCCTGCGGCTGCATCAAGTCCCCAGGTCAAACCGCCCGCAGGGCAGCAACCAGCAAAGGGCTCCACACATGCGCACTAAGTCAATCCTGCTCCTCGATAGCGGATGGCACAAATTGGCGTGCAACGCGCTGGCGGCGCTTATCGTCCTCGCCGGTTGCGCATCGACGCGCCCGGCATCGACGGTCGCCAACGTGCAGAAGATGGCGCGTGAGCTGGGCGGTGTCAGTGTGGAGGCCGCGCGCAATGACGATGATCGACGCGCGATTGAGAATCGTGTGGCGACGTTGCTGGCACAGCCGCTCAGTGCCGAAAGTGCGGTTCAGGTGGCGCTGCTCAACAATCGCGGCCTGCAGGCGACGCTGGCTGAACTCGGCGTCGCTGATGCCGAGCTGCTGGAGGCCAGTCGCCTGCCCAACCCAGGCCTCACCATCAGCCGCCCGCGCAGTGGTGCCAACCTTGAAATCGAGCACTCGCTGCACTACAGCCTCGCGCGACTGCTGGTGTTGCCACTGC
>Ga0116180_1001495_pt1 | contig 19691 bp, 18 predicted proteins | sample AD_UKC073_MetaG_FD_89804 | JGI IMG/M metagenome (GOLD analysis project Ga0116180, IMG submission 89804) | Active sludge microbial communities of municipal wastewater-treating anaerobic digesters from USA - AD_UKC073_MetaG | ecosystem: Engineered > Bioreactor > Anaerobic > Digestate | place: USA...
ATACTTTGCGAAATTACAGTTCCCAATTTTGACATTTATGGGGAAAATAAGGTATAATTAATAGGTAAGTTAATGAGGTAACAAAAGCAAAAGCAAAAGCAATCAGGAAGTTGCCTCATTAATTTCTGAAATTCTCGCTAGCAATTTTTGACAGCTTTTCAAAATTATGATAAAATTATTATACAAGGTGAGGGAGTACAAACACCAGCACCTTTGTTAATAAATAATTAAAAGTAAAAAAGGAGACTGATTATTATGGCAACAGCAAATTCAATCAAAATTCTTAACTATCTCAAGGCACACAATGGTGAAGATCTTACTGCCGCAGATGTAGCAGCAGAGGTAGGTGTAAGTATCCCTTCTGTAAACGGAACTTTCACCGGTCTTGTTCGCAAGGGTTATGGCGTTCGCGAGGAAGCAGTTATTGAGCTGGAGGACGGTAAGACAAAGACAGTTAAATTCCTTCGTCTAACAGACGCAGGTATGGCTTATGAGCCAGAGCTTGATGCCCCTAAGAAAGCAAAGAAAGAAGACTAATTAGCGTTCATTAGAGGTATAGGTAGACAGACCCTATACCTCTATCCCTCTCAAAAACAAACGATAGAAAAATTAAAAAGCATTAAGATTATTAAAAAATTAAATTAAACGGAGGCTATTAAATGGCACAATTAAGACAAGCGAGAAATAGTGTGGATATAGAGGGTATTCTTAGCGAGGCGGAATTTAGAGAAGGTACTGGAAAAAGTGGCAATTGGATTTCTGCCACCTTTAAAATTGAAGTTACTGAAGATAATGTAATTCCAGTATATGCTTTCGCTTCCGAAAGAAAGAAAGATGGTACTCCCAATAAAATTTACAGATCGCTCAGAACTGCACAAGAAGAGTTTAAGTCAATTGCGGTTCATGGCAAAGAGGGCGCAGACAGGGTAAGAGTTAGGTCTGCTAGTTTGGGAGAAAGCTCTTTCTGGACTAAAGATGAGAATCTAATTACTATGTGGAGAGTAAATAGCAACTTCATTACTAGAGTTGATAGTCCAAATGGCTTCTCTCCAGCCGCGACATTTGAAGTTGAGGGATTTGTTGCCAAGATTATACCAGAAACCAAACAGGGTGAAGAAACTGGCAGGCTAATTGTTACTTTAATTGTTCCCATCTTTGGTGGTAGGGTAGATTTAATTGACTTCATTGTTAGCAACCCAAAAGCAGTTGCATTCGTTGAGAGTCACTACCAAAGAGGAGATACAGTAAAGTTCGCTGGTAACATTCGCATCAATGAGGTTATCGAAAGAAGAGAAGAGGAAGTCGCTTTCGGTGATCCTATCATTAGAGAGTTCACTAGAACGACAAGAGAGTTGATTGTTACCTCTGGCTCCGAAGCCTACACTGATGAAAGAGCTTTCGATCCAAATGAAATTAAAGAAGCTTTGGCGGCAAGACAAGCATACCTGGAGTCCTTGAAAAACAAAGAAAAGCCAAAAGCTGACACCTCTAAGAAAAATGACTTTAACTTCAGTTTCCTATAGGAGATAAATGTGGCGACAATAGTGCGTACTGTTGTCGCCCTTTGATTAGAGCGCAAAGTAAAATTTATATAAAAGGAGAGGTTGTTCAGTGGCGGTAGATTTATTGAATTTACAACCAACTAAGATTTCAAGAGACCTTAGTGAAAAAATTATCTTATTTTATGGAGAGTATAAGAGTGGAAAAACCACAAATGCCTCCAAGTTTCCGGGTGCACTACTTGTTGCTTTTGAATGGGGTATTAATGCACTTGATGGTGTATATGCCCTTCCTATGCAAAAATGGACTGATTTCCGTCAAATGGTTTATAGACAGCTGACACTGCCAGAAGTAAAAGAAAAATTCCGCACTATTGTTATTGATACTGCGGACGTTGCATACGACCTGTGTGAGAAGTATATTATGGCACAAGCAGGAGTAGACAACATCAAAGACATTCCTTATGGACAAGGATGGGCACGTGCAGAAAAGGAATTTGATGAAGTTCTTCGCGCAATCACACTTGAAGGATACGGCTTAGTCCTTATCTCCCACGCAGAAGATAAGGTGTTTACTGATGAAAATGGAGTTGAATACAACAAAATTGTTCCCACCTTAAGCAAGAGAGCAAGGAAAGTTGTTCTCCGCATGACTGACATTAATGCCTTCTCTAAAATTGTGGAAGTTGAGGAGGGAGTTTTTAAGCCAAAACTATTCCTCCGCGGCACTCCACGATATGAAGCGGGCTCAAGATTCAAATATATCGAACCTGTTATCGACTTCACCTATGAGGAACTCGTGCGAGCAATCAATGATGCTATTGATAAGCAACAAGAGTTAGATGGTGCAGTTGTTGTTGATGAAAATAGAAACGCTGACATTTTAGCAGTTGATGAGGTAGACTTTGATGAAGTTATGGCTGAGGCTCAAATGGTGTGTGAAACTTTACTAAAAGCAAATCAAGCTAATGCAGAAAAAATTAAACGTATAGTTGAAAGAAATCTAGGTATTGGTAAAAAATTAAGTGAATGCACACCCATCCAAGCTGATATTGTTGATGTAATTGTAAAAGAGCTTAAGACCTTAATGTGATTTGTATTGGGTGGTTGTATTTTTGCAACCACCCATTTTTTTTAGGAGGGGTTAATTTGGACAAACAATATTTACTAGACACTAATATACTAATGGATTCACCAGAAGTTATAAAAGTCTTAGCTGGGAAATGTAGTATCTCTATTCACACTGTTGAAGAATTAGATAAACTTAAAAACCTCCCAAACACAAGAGGAACAAGAGACGCTGAAAGAGCTATGAAAGCAAGAAGAGCTATAAATATATTGCGGCAAAATCTGGACAAAATCCAAATCCCAATGGCGATTGCCATAAAACCCTCTGAATTTGAGCCTTCACTGGAAGATACCGTAGACAATAAACTTCTTGTGACAGCAAAAATGTGGGGACTAACCCTTGTGACTAATAATCTTAACCTAGAAGTAAAAGCCAATCTACTTGGAATAGAAACAGAAAACTATACTCCAAAAGGAGATGGAGATGGTTTATATCGTGGTATAAGTGAGATATAAGTAGACCCATACCATGATAAAGAAGATCAGGACTTATTAGATAGTCTTTATCGTGGAAATTGGAAAGGCATAGAAAAAATGTATAATAATGAGTATTTAATCATTAAAGACAAGCACACTGGCGATATTATTGATAAATTCAGACACTTCAATGGAGAGCTAGAAAGAATTGTTCGCACGCGCGCAATCCACAGTGTAGATGGAGAAATTAAGCCACGCAACATTGCACAACAATGTCTTTTTGACGTTTTCTCTCGCCCAGAGATTACTATTGTAAGTGTTAATGGAACTTTTGGCACAGGAAAATCATACTTAATCAATAATTTCGCACTTCAAGAACTACAAAAGGGAAATATTGAACGTATAGTTTTAATTCCCAATAACAGCCAAACCGCCAACACTCGTGAGCAAGGTATATTGCCGGGTGATAATTTCGATAAAGAGTTTCAGTATGCTGGTTCTATGCTCGATCTCTTGGGAAAAATCCGTTTTGAAGAAATGGTAAATCAAGAAAAAATAAAGATTCTTCCTCTTGCTGTGGCGCGTGGACGCAATATTCCAAATGCCTTTATAATTGTGAATGAATGCCAAAACCTAACTGAAGACCACGTACTTCTTTTGCTTGGTAGAGTAGCAGAGGGAACGCGCATCTTCTTCGATGGCGACATTAAACAAACAGATAGAGATGTGTTTCGCAATAGGAATGGACTTCGCCTCTTGATGGAGACTCGCAATGCTCCCTACTCCTACAGCAAGTTGTTTGCGGCCGTTACGTTAGAGAAGATTGAACGTAGTGAAACTGCGCAAGTCAGTGCGTATCTAGATTCTATTCGATAGGACATATTTGTCGAAACTAGGAAATTGTGGTATAATAAAAGAAAAGGAGTTGTGGGGTGATAAATGAGTGGCTTTAGTTAAATGTCCAATTTGCGAAGAAAGATTTGATAGGGAAAAAGTTGACAGTGTAAAACATAAAACTCGCTGGTATCACACTGAATGTTTTGCAACTGTTGAGAAAGAAATAAGAGCAAAGGAAGAGCTGTATAGTTATATATGCAAACTATTCAATCTGAAGGCGCCGGGGCCAGTAAACAACAAATATATCAAGCGCTTCATAGAGGAAAACGGTTACACTTATGAAGGTATTTTAAACGCTTTGAGATATTTTTACGAAGTAAAAAAAGGCGACACTAAAAAAGCAGGCGAGCGAATAGGAATTGTACCTTTTGTTTATTCCGAAGCAAACAGATACTATGAACAACAAGAAAGCATTAAAAACAAAATAGAGCAACAATTAGAAACACTACCACAACAACAACAAGAAAAGCCTACTATTGTAGTAAACACACGAAGAACTAAAACAAAAAATCGAACGAAAATATACGACATTGAAGGCATTTAGGGGTGGTGATTCGTATTGAGGGCGGAGCTGGTAGATAGAACTGCTATATTGCAGGTTATTGGGGGTTTAATGCGCAACCCCCATTTTTTAGCAGAAATAGATCGCTACAATCTTACAGTAGACGATTTTTACGACCGCTTTTATAAACTCATATATGCAACGATTTATAATCTCTACAACTCGGGCGTGACTAATATCACGCCTTTTGAAGTTGATAGTAGTTTAGCAATGTTCCCTAGTCAATATGAAATTTTTACCAAAAATGATGGGGTTAACTACTTAGAGATTGCTTATGAGAATAGCTCTGTAGAAAATTTTGATTACTATTACAATAGAGTTAAGAAATTCAGCGCCCTGCGAACCCTGCATGACTCTGGGTTTGATATTAAGAAAATCTACAATGTGGATATTTTAGATGGCGCAGCCGCCACCAAAGTAAACGCAAAATTTGATAGTCTTACTCTTGAGGATATGTTTGATATCATCCAAGGCAACATTCTAACTATACAGGAAAAATATCTTGGTGGTGCGTCCAGTACATCTTGCACTTCTGACGTAAATGCCAGAAGCCTTAAAGAGGAATTAAAACGCACTCCAGAATATGGGATGCCACTACAGGGCGACCTAATGAATGTTGCGGCAAGAGGTGCAAGATTGGCTAAACTGTATCTTCGCTCCGCCCCAACAGGTGTCGGCAAGAGTAGAACAGCAGTAGGAGACGCTTGCCATTTAGCTTTCACCAGATATTATGACACACATAAAAGAGAGTGGGTAAAGAAAGGTGCAGGACAAAAAGTTCTATTCATCACCACTGAAATGCCCACAGACGAAATCCAAACCATGCAGTGGGCTTATCTTTCGGGAGTTAATGAAGAAACTATATTAAATGGCACCTACAGAGGCGATGAAGAGCAGCGCGTAGACCAAGCTATCACAATAATCGAAGAAGAAAAAGACAACTTCATTATTGATTGGATTCCAGATTATAGTCGCACCCAAATCATTAACGCGATTCGTAGACACGCAATTGTGAATAATGTTAAGTACGTGTTTTTTGATTATATTTTTTCGTCTCCGGGTTTGCTAAATGAATTTAAAGATTTGGATTTGCGCGAGGACGTTATTCTTGGTATGATGTCCGCTTCTCTAAAAGACGTTGCGGGCGAACTAGGGCTTTGTATTTTTACCGCGACTCAAGTTAATGGTAACTGGGAAGATAAAAAAGGAATCAAGAACCAAAACCTATTACGCGGAAGTAAAGCAATAGCGGATAAAATTGACTTTGGTTTTATTTCCACTCCAGTTACCAAAGAACAGTCTGACTTAATTCAACCAATACTTCGCTCATTAAATTGCACAGTCCAACCAAATATGACTTTCGATATATACAAAGCTAGACGAAGTAGATATAAAAACGTGCGAATTTGGAGTTATGTAGACTTAGGGACTTGTCGAGTTACAGACCTGTTTGCAACAGACGAGTTTTACAAAATAATCCCCATGGATACAATTGAGTATGCATTCGAAGTGGATGATGAAGTTAAACCTGAGCAAGGAGAGAAAGTGGAGATTGAAGTGGCACCTCCGCCATTGATCAGTATAGAGGAATTTACAGAGCCGGCGCGAGTTGGTGGTGAAGACCCTTTGAGTTGGCTCGATAGGGTGATATAAATTGTACAACAAAGATGAACTCAAGCAGCGATTAGAAATAGAAGATATTATAACTATTCTTATTGCTCTTGGTTTAGATAGAGAAGAAATTGAGGAAAGAGGCAAAGGGTTGGTTCTGCCAACCATATGCCACAACCCCCTCAATGAAGAAAAAAGCCAAAAACTATACTACTATCCAGAGCAACGGCTATTCTATTGCTACACGGAATGTAGTACCTCATTTGATATCTATGAGCTAGTAATGAAGGTCTATGGCTTGAATTACACTTCTCTTTCTTTTGTTGAAGCTGTCAATTATGTTGCTTCTTTTGTTGAAAGTGATGAATTTGTCATTCTTGACTCACCAAAACAAACCTTGCCCGAATGGGAATGGCTGAAGAAGTATAAAAAACAAAAGGAAAACAAAAATGTTGTACTACCAGAATATAGCACCAATGTACTAGATGTATTTATGAAAGCCTATCATCGCTCTTGGATAAATGAGGGCATAAAGGTAGAGGAAATGAAGCGTTTCGATATACGTTATTACCTAGATCAAAATAAAGTTATAATCCCCCACCGAGATATAAATGGTAGGTTAGTTGGTGTTCGCGGGCGAGCGCTCAATGAGAGTGAATTGAGTTTAGGTTTCAAATATATGCCTGTTCGTGTTGAAGGCAGATTCTACACTCATCCATTATCATTTAATCTATATGGTCTTTATGAGAACAAAAAACAGATAAAAGAATTAAAACGTGTCTTCATATTCGAAGGGGAGAAATCGGTCTTGAAGTTTGGGAGCTTCTTTGGGGAGGAGAATAATTGCGCGGTAGCGGTTTGCGGCAGCAACTTTAGCACTTTCCAAAGGGATTTACTAATAAAAAACTTCCAACTCCAAGAGGTAGTGTTTTGTATGGACAAGGAATACACCTCTTTGCGCGATCCCAACTCTGATAAGTATTATGAGAAACTTCAAGAAATGGCTAAAAAACTATCTCCCTATGTTAATACTTCTTTTATTTTTGATATGGAAAACAGACTAGAGGAAAAAGATTCACCTGTGGATAAGGGAAGGGAGATATTTCAAGAATTGTATAATAGAAGAATCCGAGTTAGTTAACTGGAGGTAATTATTCAAATGAGATATAAATTAATGTCTAATTTAAATACAGAAAAGCCCACGATAGAAGAAATCTTCCAAAGTCATGGTTTGGATATGAATAAGTTTCTTAATGTAAATGAAGAAGTGCTTATTTCTCCGTTTGCACTTTCTAACATAGAGGAAGGCATAAAATGTTTAGTAACGCACTTAGAGAGAGAAAGCAAAATTTGTTTGATTGTTGATTCTGATACTGATGGATACACTTCTGCCGCAATATTTTACCAATACGTAAAGCGATTATATCCAAAAGCAAACATTGTTGTCGCCACCCACACAGGAAAGCAACATGGAATTATCATGGACGCAATAGAGGAAGATACGGGTTTGGTGGTGGTGCCAGATGCTAGTAGTGGGGAATATGAAAAACACAGCGAACTAAAAGCAAGAGGAATAGATGTTCTTGTTATCGACCATCACGAAGCCCCAGAACTTAGTAAAGACGCAATTGTTATTAATAATCAATTGTCTCCTGCCTATCCCAATAAGGCATTTAGTGGCGCGGGAGTGACTTACAAGTTCTGCAAGGCTTTAGATATGGTTTTTAATGTAGACTATGCTGACGACTACATTGATTTGGTTGCTCTTGGTCTAGTGGCTGATATGATGAACACTACAAGTCTAGAAACTCGCTACTACATTAAAGAGGGTTTAAAAAACATTCAAAATGAATTCTTTATGGCTCTTTTGCAAAAGCAGGCATATAGTATAAGTAATATAACAACCCCTACAATAACAGATATTTCTTTCTATATTGCTCCCCTAATCAATGCGATTGTGCGCGCTGGCAGTCCAGAAGAAAGAGAACTAATGTTTTGGGCTTTTGTAGATGGCGGCCGAATCGTTCCTAGCACTAAACGTGGAGCAAGAGGAGAAACAGAATCCTTAGCTACGCAAATGGCGAGAAATTGTGTGAACGCCCGCGCAAGACAGAATAGAAAAAAAGATAAGTTGTTAGAGAAAGTTATTGCAAAAATAGAGGAAGAAAAGTTATATAATAATAAAATTATGGTTGTCACTTTTGAGGAAAATGAGCTAGATGAGGAAGATAAAAACTTAACTGGATTACTTGCTATGCAGCTTTTGAATATATATAAGCGTCCTGCACTATTCCTCCACAAGAGTGGAGATTGTTATAAAGGTAGTGGGCGTGGGAGCGATAAGTTTGAACTTACAGATTTAAGACAGTTTTTAGAGGATAGCGAAATGTTTGAGTATGTTGCTGGACATAGTAACGCTTTTGGAGTATCAATTAAAGAGGATGAACTTAATAATTTTATTGAAAGCGCCAATAGGCAACTTGCGGAAACAGACTTTAGTGATGGTATTTACGAGGTATCCTATATTTCCACTATTGATACTCTCGACCCAAACATAATCTTTAATATCGCCGACCTTGCACATGTTTGGGGTTTTGGTATAGAAGAACCACTATTAGCAATAACTGATATCACTCTCAATAAAGCAGACATAAGCTTCATTGGCTCTAAGAAAGATACTGTAAAATTTTCCCGTGAAGACATAACTTTTATTAAATTCAAAGATCAAGAAATGGTTGACCACATTAATAGTATTGATGCAGAAAAAGTGGTTTTTGAAGTTGTTGGGCGCGCAAACCTTAATGAGTGGAATGGATCTGTAACTCCTCAAATTATAATTGTTGATTACAATTTAAAACCAGTGGAGAGTGGATTGAGATGGGAAGACTTTTAGCGATTTGCTTACTTGTTCTTTATGTACTTCTTTGTGAACCATCACAAATTGAAACACCCTTAGAAGTGGCAGTCGTGGAACAAGAACAAACACAAGAGCAATCAACATTTGAACCAACTCCTTGTGTGTCCCCACTTCCTATTATTGGGGACTTAGTAATTGAGCACGATCCCGAAGAGTTTACTGAGGAAGATGTTCTTCTCTTGGCAAAAGTAATTGCTTGGGAAGCAAGAGGAGAGCCATATGAGGGGCAAGTTGCAGTTGGGGCAGTTGTGTTAAATCGGTTGCGCCACAACAAATTTCCCTCTACTATTCAACAGGTGGTATTCCAAGCGTATCAATTTTCGGGAGTATCATTAAAAAATAAAAATTTTGTGAAGCTGGAAATTCCCGACTCTTGTATTTCGGCCGCAAAAGACGCAATAGCAGGACAAGACCCAACCGATGGCGCACTTTACTACGTGAATCTTAATAAAGTGCGTCCTTATTGGGTAGACCACTTCACCTTCATTAAACGTATTGGCGATCATTGGTTCTACAAAGGATAGCTTTGACACTTTCCCAAAATAATGGTATAATATAAAGGAGAAGAAAAACATTAGAGGGTGATCGAGTGTTTGTTGAAAAACCTTATATTTCAACACATGTGCATACTGATATGTCCAATATTAGATTGCCAGACTGTATTAATAAAATCAACAATGTAATTGACTATGCTTTAACTCTCGGTCTGAAAGGTATTGCAATTACAGACCACGAATGTTTAAGCAATCACGTAAAAGGTGAATTATACCTAAAAGACTTAAAAAAGAAAGCAAAGAAAATTTTGGAGAGTGGCAACAATAGTCCAGAAACCATTGAGAAGTGCAAGAGGGTTCTGGACTTTCGCCTATTATTGGGGAATGAAATTTATCTTGTACGAAATGGGTTAACAAAAGAGAATAGGCAAAAAGGTGAGAAATTTCACCACTTTATACTGATTGCCAAGGATCTGGAAGGACACAAACAGCTTAGAGAATTGAGTACTCGCGCATGGTCTCGGAGTTATAAGCAAGGTATAGAAAGAGTTTTTAACTACTATTCCGATTTAGAAGATGTAATTAAACCAAATCCCGGTCATCTAATCGCAACAACAGCTTGTATTGGTGGGTTTTTAGGTGAGCACGTTTTGAAATTTGGTAGGACTGGTAGTGAAGAAAGTGAAAAAGCAATAGACGGATTTATAAGACGCATGGTGGGACTTTTTGGCGATGATTTCTATTTAGAAATGCAACCTTCATTAAATAGTGAGCAGATATTCTACAATAAATCATTAATGCAACTTTCCAAAAAATATAATGTACCACTTATCATTGCAACTGACGCACACTACTTGCGCGCGGAAGATAGGCCTATTCATAAAGCTTATTTAAATAGCAAGCAAGGTGAGCGCGAAGTTGATGATTTCTACTCCTCCACGTACCTTATGTCTTCAAGTGAGATGTGGTTTAAATATATGGACACATATGTACCACAAACAGTATTTGAGGAAGCTTTAGAGAATACGTTGCGTATTGGAGAGAAATGTGAGGAATATAGCTTATATCATCCACAAAAGGTGCCACTTACACACTTGCCTCCAAAAGAAGAATGGGATAAAGATTTAGAGGTTCCTTTTGGCGGCGAGGCTGTTAGGAAGTTTGCAAACTCTCCCCATGACCAAGATCGCTATCTTCTATATAGAGTTAAAAAAGGCATGGAAGAAAAAATCCCAAAAAGTGATTGGGGTAAGTATTGGAATAGAATTGAATACGAATTTGATATTTTGTGGTTTTTGTCAGAGAAGCTAGGCGAGAGATTGGGTGCATACTCAATTACGGTTGAAAAAATTATTGAATTAATTTGGACAGAGGGAGACAGCTTAGTTGGCCCTGCTCGTGGTTCGGCCGCGGGATTCTTAACCAACTATTTAATTGGAGTAACTCAAGTAGATCCCTTAGCCCAAGAAATGGAAATGCCCGCTTGGCGATTTTTAAATAAGGAAAGAGTCGAACTTCCGGATATTGACGTAGATACTCAAGGCTCAAAAAGAGAAAGAATCCTGCAGGTTATTTACAATTACTTCACTGCTCTTGGAGGAGATGTCATTAACGTTGCCACTTTTGGCACTGAGGGCGCGAAGTCTGCACTCAATACTGCTTGTCGTAGTTTAGGTTATGAGCCAGAGTATGGTTTATATCTTTCATCAATGGTTCCTTCAGAGCGCGGACAAACATGGAATCTACATGATTGCTACTACGGGAATGAAGAGAAAGAGCGTTCACCAGTGCAGACTTTTGTTAATGAAATGAACGCACATCCTGATATTTGGGAAGTCGCGCAAGGAATTGAAGGGCTGGTGAAGCAAAGAGGCATACACGCTTCTGGAGTTTTGATTTTCAACGGCCTCGCGCAAGAAATGAACGCTGTAATGAGGGCGCCCAATGGCACAAAAATTTCCCAATTTGAATTGCATGATAGTGAATATTTAGGTGGTTTGAAGTTCGATTAAGGTTGTATTATTATGACAAGCTCTAAAGAAAGAGAGGATGGGTTCTGTCTAAGAAGAAAATACAATCTATATAGAGAGCTTGTCAGCCAATACGACAAAGTCGCCTGTAGCAGTAATGCTACATGGAAAAACTCGGTGAACTAACAAATGTTAGGTGTGCATTTATCGCTATAGATTTAAGCAGGAAATGGCTTATTAATAAATGCGCTAACAGGGGAACCCCTACGAATAAGACGAGGGCAATCCTGTGCCAAGCCCTTTTGTTACAAAAGGGAAGGTCAAACGACTATTCCGAAAGGAAGTACTCTATAGGTGAAACTCCTGTAGGGGAAGCGCCGAGCATCCTTTTAAATCAAAGGATGATGATATAGTCTAGCCCCTTATAAATATGTCGAAAGACAGGGTATAAGCGTTGTTAACGGTAGAGTGTCTTGATAAGATAAGAACTTGCATGGATTTGTTGGTTGAAAACGGACACATGGAATGGCAGGGCAGTTTGCGTGCAACATATGACAAATACCTCCATCCAAGTGTTATAGACTATAAAACTAAAGATATGTGGAAAATGGCCCATGAAGGTGAGATAGTCGACCTCTTTCAATTTGAAACTGCGCAAGGTAGAGCGACTATCCAAGCCACTAAACCAACCTCCCTAACAGAATTAGCTATATCCAACAGCTTGATGCGTCTAATGTCTGATGTTGGCGGAAGAACACCAATGGAAACTTTTGTTCACTATAAAGAAGATATAAACGAATGGTTTAGAGAAATGGATAGGTACAATCTAACTCCATCAGAGCAGCAGATTCTTAAAGAGCAATTACTAAAGCGCTATGGAGTTGCTGAATCCCAAGAAAGTATCATGCTTTTGTCCATGCATCCAAAAATAGCCAACTTCACCATTGGGGAAGCGAACGCACTTCGTAAGGCTGTTGCAAAGAAAAACCCAAAGGTATTAGAAGAAGTAAAAACCTTATTCTTTGAAAAAGGACGCAAAGTAGGAACATCAGAAAATATGTTGAGATATGTTTGGGAAGTGCAGATTGGTAGACAGATAGGCTACAGCTTCAGCCAACTTCATACCGTAGCTTACTCAGTTATCGCTGTTCAAGAAATGAACTTGGCTTATCACTTTCCCGTCCTCTATTGGAACACTGCCTGCTTAACTGTTAACGCAGGCGCGCAGGAAGATTTATTTGATGAAGATGAAGTTTCATTTACGGAAAGCGCAGCCATAATAGAAGAAGTAAACGAAGATGATGTCGGCGAGGAAGATGATGATGACGAAGAGGTTCCAACAAAAGAAAAGAAAAAGATAAAAACCCGCTCTACAAACTATGGCAAAATCAGTGCTGCTATTGGAGCTATGCAGAGCCGTGGGATACAAATTGACTTACCAGATATTAACTATTCTCAATTCAGCTTCACTCCAGATGAAATAAATAATCGCATTATTTATGGTATTAAAGGTATAGCTCGTATAGGAGATGAATTGGCACGAGAAATAATCGCTAATCGTCCATACAAATCCATGGAGGACTTCCTTAATAAAGTAAAAATCAATAAAACTCAAATGATCAATCTCATTAAAGCGGGCGCATTCGATGCGTTGGAGAAAAAGCCTAGAGAAATGATATTAAGAAGCTACATTAGTAGAACTGCCGATTTAAAAAAACGTGTAACGCTTCAAAACATGAATATGTTAATAGATCGAGGTCTGGTTCCAGAACAATATGCCCTCCAAGCCGCAGTTTATAAATTTAATAAGTACATTAAAAAATATGAGAAAGACTATCGCTACTACACTATGAATGATTCTGCTCTTGAGTTTTACAATAAGGTTGGTTTTAATCCTGATGCTCTTGTTGCAATAGGAGAGAGTATTTGCCTTAAGAAGGAGTTTTGGGAACAAATCTACAGAAGACAAATGGATATTGCGCGGGGTTGGATTAGGGAGAATTCTGCAACAATATTAGAGCAGCTTAATAACTCCATTTTTCAAGAGGCATGGGAGAAATATGGGAAAGGCAATATAAGTCGCTGGGAAATGGAGAGTGTTAGTTTCTATTATAACGACCATGAACTTGCTAATGTTAATAGGAGCTTGTATGAAATTTCCAACTTCTTCGACCTGCCAACAGAACCACAGATCGAATCAACATTCACTTTCAAAGGCAGAACATTTCCTCGATTCCGTCTTACCAGAATTGTAGGAACAGTATTAGACAAAAACCAAACTCGCAATTCAATTACGCTCCTTACTCCAGAGGGAGTAGTAACAGTGAAGATTTGGAAACCACAATTTGTTAAGTACAATAAACAGATAAGTGGTAAAGATCCCGATACTGGCAAAAAGAAGATTCTTGAGAAATCTTGGTTCAGTAGGGGGACTAAGTTGATGATAACTGGTTTCAGACGAGGAGATCAATTTGTGCCAAAAATCTACAGCAAACACAAATACACAGTTCCCTTCTATCGCATAGACGAAGTTAACGAAGATGGTACTTTGGTAATGTCTAGTGAGCGCGCGGGAGAAGAGAATTAATCTCCTTTCTCCTGCCCAATACACAAGGAGGTTGGAAATATGACTGGAATGGAAATACGTGCAAGAATACAAGAGCTAGGTAAGAGAAGAAAGGAAATCTGTCCTGTTGGGCGGTTCGTTTACACTCCAGAACTTAGGGAAATCGACGAGGAAATTTTATGGCTGCGCGAGCAGTGCAAGCACGAGATCACACAAGTAGATGAGTTTAACGTAAAATTTTGTGTTTTCTGTGGAAAAGATTTGTAAAATGCTGGAAATTATGGTATAATTATATAGTAGATCAACAAAAATGAAAGGTAGGTAATTAAATGAGCAACAATAATACAAAAAAACTTCAAGAAATTTTGCTAGTGCAAAGTGAAGACAACTCAGGCCCAATCCCCAGCATTGATAGACTACGGGAGCATGAAGATCTAAAACATCGAATTCTATATATCCCACAGGTTATTGACGACTCTATTGTTGATGATGTTAGTTATTATATTATTAAATTTAATATGGACGACGCAGATATCCCAGTAGAGAATAGAAAACCAATCAAGCTACTAATTGATTCTTGGGGTGGAGAAGTTTACCCTACCTTAAATGTTATGGATTTAATAAACATTTCCAAAACTCCAGTATATACAATTTGTATGTCAAAGGCTTTTTCTGCGGGCGGGCTGATATTGCTTGCAGGCCATAAACGGTTCGCATTTGAAAATAGCTCATTTATGTATCATGAAGGTAGTTTAGGTTTTAGTGGCGATAGAGGAAAGGCAAAAGACTTTCTTGACCACCAAGACGCCATTGAAGCTAAAATTTTAGATTACGTAGTGAGTAGAACAAACTTTACGCGTGAGGAGCTGGATAAAACTTCCAGAAAAGACAGCTATTATGTTGGGGAAGAGTTAATCACAAAAGGTGTTGTGGATGAAATTGTTAGGGATTTATCAATGTTAGGATGGTAGAGGTAACGTTATTGGCAAAACAAAAATTTAAATGCGCGGGCTACACCGAATCTATGAATGACGGAGAAGGTGTGGCCTTCGTTGTCTACTTCCAAGGTTGCCACTTCAACTGCCCGGGTTGCCACAATAAGGAGCTTCAAGATCCTGATGGTGGAGAGTGGATGGACATAGACTTTATTGTTTCAAAATTTGTCGAAGGAAAAGATTTTTATGATAGCTTTGTCTTTTTAGGAGGAGAGCCGCTAGAACAGATAGAGGCAGTGAAAACTTTCATTGAAAAGCTACTGCCTTATAATAAGAAGCTATGGCTATATACTGGTTTCACTCCAGATAGAATCCCCCAAGATATTCAAGAAAAAATAGACGTAATAGTTGCAGGGCCTTATGACCAAAAGAAGGCGACAAATGGTTTCCCTGCATCTAGTAATCAAGTAATAATCACAAAACACATTACAATAGGGGAGGACTTTTAATGAAAATTGACTTATTTTTTGAACCAGAATTTGATGAACTATATGAAAGCTACCACAACGACTCTAAAAAAAGAGAGTTGTTAAAACTAGAGGGTATTTCAAAAGAGCAGTTGGATGTAGGGAGAATGTCTTATAATTACTTCACTGGAAAGATAGCAGATATGAGCGTAAATCAGAATGCAAACGCCAACGAGGATTTTTCTCCAAGTAGCTATGCCGCGGAAATAGTTAAGGGCATACAAAAGCTAGAGGGTTACTTTTTGCTTTGGAGATATTCACAAAGAAAGCTCGGCACAGAAAGGGCAAATGAGCTTATTCGCGCCATTTGGGATGGGGATATTTATTTCCATGATGCATCTGGTGTAAATATCAACCAGCCATATTGTGTAGCCTTCTCAACGCAAAACATTATGTTAGAAGGTAGACCATATGGACAACTACCAAGTGTACCACCGAAGCGCGCCGACAGCTTCATCGCACAGGTTACAGAAACCGTTATGGATCTATCCCAAGACTTTTGCGGCGCAATTGCACCAAGCGACATGATTGTTAACTATTGTTGGTACGCAAAAAGAGAAAATCTTAGTGACTATGAAATCCTTAACGACTTCCAAAAATTTGTGCATGTAGTTAATAATAAATTTAGAATGGGTAGCGAGAGTCCATTTACTAATATTTCTCTGTTCGATAGGGAGAATTTAGAAAAGGTATTCAGTGATTACAGATATCCAGACGGAACAAAAGTGGATATTGATTACGTAATGCACGTTCAAGAATTGGTCGGAGAGTGGTTCTCCAAAGGCGCTCCAAGTGGTCTACCATATCGCTTTCCAGTTACTACTGTAAATATCAGTAGAGATGAGAATGGAAAAATCCTAGATGAACGCTTTTTGGATTGGGTGTGTAAAACAAATATCAAAAAAGGTTGTTTTAATATATATGTAAACGATGGAAACAAAATTGCATCTTGCTGCAGGCTCGTTAATGATATGGAAAGAATGCAATTCAGATCAGACAGTTTCGGCAATGGCGGAATGAACTTGGGGTCGCATCGTGTATGTACTGTAAACCTACCAAGAATCGCTTTGCGCGCGCAGGGTAACGAAGAAGTCTTCTTCACTCTCTTGCAAGAGCAGCTAGAAAATGCCATGGATCTACTTTATATTCACAGAAACGAGATTATGAAACGTAGAATAGAGTCTGGTTTCTTAAAGTTCTTCAAGCCTCTTGGTTGGCTATCGCTTGATATGTTCTTCTCTACTATTGGAGAAATTGGTATATATGAGGCTGGTTATTTTATGGGTTATGACGCAAAAACCCAAGAAGGGCAAGACTTTACAGAAAAGGTTTTAATGTACATTGAAGATTTTGCAAAAGAAGCTAGTAAAAAATATAAGTGTTCTGTGAATGTGGAAGAAATCCCTAAAAATACTGGGGCTATCGCGGCATAAAACATAAACTGTGATAGAAAACTCTCTTTAATTAACGAGGAAACTCCCAATGGCTTGGGGCACCAATGGGACAATCTCCAACAAGCAGGAGTAAAATCCGTGCAGTTGCAACGACTGAGTAAGAGAGCTGTATTTGTTAAGTTTTAACAGATATAGATGCGACAGTCTGAACTCTATGGCAACATAGAGAGGACGGGTCAAGTGTAAAGACACTTTTGGAAGAACCTGTCCCGCTTATATAGAAAGGTAACTTGATATATAAGTCATAAGGTCAAGCCCAACTGACCGAAGTAACAGAATTGGGTGAAAGCACGGCCCCCAAACTCGCTGCAAAAGACAAGATACTTTTCGGCGAAGAGGTTCAACCATTTGCCTTATACTCCAATCAATATATTCCTTTAATTGCTGATGCCACAATGGAAGAAAGAATTAGAATTACAGGTAAATTTATGGATATTCTTAGTGGTGGTGGAATTCTCCACATTAACGTAAAAGAGGAAATTAAAGATCCAAAAGTGATGAGGAAGATTATTGAATACGCAGTGCAACATGGCTGCTCACATTTTGCCATCAACTATGGATTCGGAGAGTGCGAACACAATCATACCACAGTGGCTGGCAATTCAAAAGTATGCTCTGTTTGCGGCAGTGAGATCAAAAGTTGGATGACTAGAGTTATCGGCTACTTCACAAAAGTAACTAGCTGGAACAAGGTTCGTAGGGAATTCGAGTTCCCAAAACGTAAGTTTATATAACTGAATACTTGGGTGCCCAAATGGGCGCCCGCAATTTTCATGTAAAGGGGAAATAGTATGGAGAACATTCTTAGAAACAGACCTCTCCCAAAAGAAATATTTGAACGCCCCGATTCCAAAAGAAAAGTAGTCTATAAAAAAGGCGAGTATGTACTAAGCAAAAGAAAGAAGGTAGTTCAAAGTAAGAGTTACTCTACTACACCACACTCCAATTGATGTTATCGCTCTGGCCGCCGCTACACCCTATCAATCAAAAGCAAGTAACAAGCTAGTAGAAAGAGTTTGGGATACGGGACATAGATCAATTGCTCGACACTCTGTCGCTGTCTTTCTCTTGGAGGATGTAAGTCAATCCTTTCTCCGTCAAGTATCGCGCCATCCACACATTAATCTTACTGTAAAATCTTCCCGCTATTGCCGAATGGATAGTGAGTATATTGTTCCAAAATGGCTGCCTAGTGAACTGAAGCAAGAGTATGAAGATGATATGAATACAATTATGGAGATTTACAGTAAGTGGATGGATAAAGAGGGGCTAGATAAGAAAAAGAAGGAAAATAATGAGGCCGCAAAAATGTTCCTACCTCTTGCATCAACTACTGATATTGTGCTTAGTGGGAATTACCAAGCGCTTTATGAAATGCTGCAGCTTCGAAATTGCACAAGGACGGAAGCCGAATATAGGTCAGTAGCAAGAGAAATGACCAAGCTCTTGAAGGCGGCCGTGCCAGAGATTTTTGGTGACTTGGGTTGTAGGGGAGATGAGTTAGGTTACTGTCCAGAGAGATTTGGTTCTTGTGGTAAGTATCCACTAAAAGGAGAAATGTAAATGAGCAAAAAGCCTTCGAGGTTTGTGGCCGCTCCAAAAGAACAATACAAACAGCTCCTAGAGGGAGATTTGGGGTTGACTACCCTAGAGCAAGCTGGAGTGGATAATTGGGAAGGGAACGGATCTGCAATGGGAGTTTCAGAAAAAACATCCAGAAGACGACACATAAGGAGTGTTTTTATGTTAACAAAAATTTTATTAGGTTTAACCCACCTTACGGCAGCATTTGGGGCTACAGTTTTGGTTCCGATGTTAACTGGCTTTAACCCCGCAATTGCCCTACTTGGCGCGGGGATTGGCACACTCATCTTTCATTGGATGACAGGCAAAAAAATTCCTGTTTTTCTCGGCTCTAGTTTTGCATTTATTGCCATTATGCAAACAACAGTTGCTACTCTTGGCCCCGCATACGCGGCAGGAGGAGTCGTTACCGTTGGTTTAATGTATGTTCTATATGCCTTCACAATAGGAAGAATGAAGCCTTCAACAATTAAAAGAATTTTTCCGCCAGTTATTACGGGAACCATGATTATCGTTATTGGCATGACGCTCGCGCCAACAATTATAAACAATAATATTATTGGGGCAGATGGTGGAACATTGGCGTTGCGATGGATCGTGGCTCTTGTTTCTCTTGCTGTTACAGTTCTATTTAATAACTATGCAAAAGGGCTAATGAAGCAAACCTCCATTTTATTCGGCATCGGCGCTGGATATATATTGTCTGCATTATTGGGCTTGGTAGACTTTACGCCGATATTGAATGCCTCTTGGTTTGTGATTGCACAGTTCGTATTTCCCAAGTTCAATTTAGGCGTTATGATTTCCTTTGCGGCAATTAGTGCTGTTGTAATTTTAGAACATCTTGGGGACATTTTAGCAGTTGGCAATGTAGTCGGCAAAGATTATGTAAAAGATGTTGGCTATAAGAAAACAATACTTGGCGACGGTTTAGCTACATTATTCGCAGGCTTAATCGGCGCGCCAGTTAATACAACCTATAGTGAAAATGCTGGAGTTCTCGCGCTCACTAAGAATTTCGATCCACTTATAATTCGTATTGCCGCCGCGTTCGCAATTCTTATTGCCTTTTGCGGCAAGTTAACTGCCTTCCTTGGCACCATACCTGCTTTTGTGATTGGTGGCATCAG
>Ga0116180_1001502_pt1 | contig 19639 bp, 18 predicted proteins | sample AD_UKC073_MetaG_FD_89804 | JGI IMG/M metagenome (GOLD analysis project Ga0116180, IMG submission 89804) | Active sludge microbial communities of municipal wastewater-treating anaerobic digesters from USA - AD_UKC073_MetaG | ecosystem: Engineered > Bioreactor > Anaerobic > Digestate | place: USA...
CAGTGCCAGGCCATAGCCCGCCAGTACCTGCGCGGCGCTTTCCACCCGGTCGGCGTCCGGTTCGTCCAGCTCGACCACTTCGGGGATCAGCAGCGCCTGGCTGACCGCGACCGCGCCCTGCGCGCCTGCCGCCTTGAGCCGTTCGAGCACCAGACGTTCGTGCGCCGCGTGCTGATCGACGATCACCAGGCCATCGGCTGCCTCAGCAACGATATAGGTGTTGGCCACCTGCCCGCGCGCGACGCCCAGCGGGTGTTCCGCTTGTGGCTGCGCGACCGCCTGCTCGGCGCGTCCCGTGGGCGGCGCGATGGGTGTTGGTTCCGGGCCACGCCAAGCCGGAACGGCATCGCGCACCCCGCCCGATCCGTATTCGCGGGCAAATAGCGAAGAGAGCGCCGGAGCAGTCTCACCCACACGGGTAATCGGTTCGCTTTGCCAGCTCGCCATGGCCGGGGCGGCAGGAGCCTGCGCCGTTCTTCGTCCCTCGGCATCGAGCGCATGACGCAACCCTGAGACGATGAAGCCGCGAATGAAGGCCGGATCGCGGAACCGCACCTCGGTCTTGGCGGGATGGACGTTTACGTCCACCTCCTCCGGCGGAATGTCGAGAAACAGGGCCAGCACAGCGTGCCGGTCGCGCGCCAGCATATCGGCATAGGCCCCCCGCACCGCGCCAACCAGCAGACGGTCCTTCACCGGGCGGCCGTTGACGAACAGGTACTGGTGATCGGCAACGCCGCGGTTGAAGGTCGGCAGGCCCGCCACCCCGGTCAGCCGCGCAGGGCCGCGTTCCAGATCGATCACCACCCCGTCCTGTGCCAATTCCCGCGCGACGATCTGGGCAACCCGTTCGGCCGCATCCTGCCCGGGCTGAACCGCCAGCACCCGACGGCCATCGTGTTCCAGCACGAAGCCCACGTCGGGCCGCGCCATCGCCAGGCGGCGCACGACATCAAGACAGGCGGCATATTCGCTGCGGGCCGAGCGCAGGAATTTGCGCCGGGCCGGTATCTTGCCGAACAGGTCTTCAACCCTGATCCGCGTGCCCGGTGGCAGCGCAGCAGGCCCTTCGGCAACAACGGCGCCGTGATCGACCACCCGCCGCCAACCTTCACCCGCAGTACGCGGGCGGCTTTCCATGGTCAGCCGGGCGACACTCGCGATCGAGGGCAGCGCCTCGCCGCGAAAGCCCAGGGTCGAGACCAATTCGATCTGTTCATCCGGCAACTTGGAGGTGGCGTGGCGTTCAAGCGCCAGAGCCATTTCCTGCACCGTCATGCCGCAACCATCGTCGGTCACCTCGATCCCGCCCAGCCCGCCTTCGCTCAGCCTGACTGTGATGTTGCACGCGCCGGCATCGATGGCGTTTTCGACCAGTTCCTTCAGCGCCGAGGCCGGACGCTCGACCACCTCACCCGCGGCGATGCGGTTGATCAGGTTTTCGGGCAGGCGACGGATTGTTGGCACGGTGATCCTTTATCCGTTCGCCCCGGGCCAAGTCGAGAGACCGCTCATACGGCGTTCCCACTGCCTCGCCCGGGGGAACAGGCTTTGCCCGATCCGCGTTAGCGACGAAGTGCGGGAATTTCGAGACGGACCGCCGCCCCATCCACGCTTCAAATCACAATTTTTTGGCCTTTCGCCAAGCCTTGCGCTAATGGGGCCGCTTCCACGCCAACGCAACGGCCTTTCGCTGCCGCGCGAGTCGCGGTAAGTGGCTCAAAACTTACGGATTTTTCAATGACTTCGTTCATGTCTCGATTCTTGAAATTCGGCTCCCAGAACATGGCGATCGACCTGGGTACCGCCAACACCCTGGTCTATGTTCAGGATCGCGGTGTCGTGCTCAACGAACCGTCGGTGGTCGCGATCGAAACGATCAACGGGGTCAAGCGGGTCAAGGCTGTGGGCGATGATGCCAAGATGATGATGGGCAAGACCCCGGACAGCATCGAAGCGATCCGCCCGCTGCGGGACGGCGTTATCGCCGACATCGAAATCGCTGAAGAAATGATCAAGCATTTCATCCGCAAGGTCCACGGCAAGAAGTCAATGTTCCGCTATCCGGAAATCGTGATCTGCGTCCCCTCGGGCTCGACCTCGGTTGAAAAGCGCGCGATCCGTGACGCCGCCAGCAACGCTGGCGCCAGCGCGGTCTATCTGATCCTTGAACCGATGGCCGCCGCAATCGGCGCCGATATGCCGGTAACCGAACCGGTCGGCTCGATGGTCGTCGATATCGGCGGCGGCACCACCGAAGTCGCCGTCCTGTCACTGCGCGGCCTGGCCTATACCACTTCGGTCCGCGTCGGCGGCGACAAGATGGATGAAGCGATCGTTTCCTACGTGCGCCGCCATCACAACCTGCTGATCGGCGAAGCGACGGCTGAGCGGATCAAGAAGGACTATGGCATTGCCACTGTCCCGGCTGACGGGATCGGCGAAACGATCCACATCAAGGGCCGCGATCTGGTCAACGGTGTACCCAAGGAAATCACCATCACCCAGGCGAACATCGCCGAAGCGCTGAGCGAACCGATCGGCGCGATCGTCGAAGGCGTACGGATCGCGCTGGAAAACACCGCGCCCGAACTCGCCGCCGACATCGTCGATCAGGGAATCGTCCTGACCGGCGGCGGCGCGCTGATCCATGGCCTTGATGAATATCTGCGCGAAGAAACCGGGCTGCCGGTGACCATCGCCGAAGATCCGCTGTCCTGCGTTGCGCTGGGCACTGGCCGGGCGATGGAAGATCCGGTGTTCCGCGGCGTGCTGATGACGGCTTGAGCGGTAACGGGGTTGTGATCCGCGCATCCGCCATAGGGGTCTAGACTGACATGGTGGCGCCTGGAAAGCGGCGCCCGGGCCATTCCCGGCGAGCGCAATACGGCACATTCTATGGCTTTTTGCTGGCGCTTGCCGGATTGGGGATTGGCGCGGTTCTGCTGGTCACCACTTTGGGCGATGGCGGTGCCTTTACCGGCGCGCGCGTTGCCGCAACCGATGTAGCCGCTCCGGTCGGCAAGTTGAACGCCGAGGGGCGCAGCAAGACCCAGGGCTTTTTCGCAGTCGTTTCCGGCTATTTCAAGCGCGGCAGCTATGTTTCGGGGCTTGAGCGCGAGGTTGCGGAGGCACGGGTAAAGCTGTCCGAGCAAGCCGCACTCAAGGATGAAAATCAACGCCTCAAAGCCCTGCTCTCCTTGACCGAACAGGATACCAAACCGGTTACCATTGCCCGCCTGATCGGATCGACATCAACCTCGACCCGGCGATTTGCGATCCTCGGCGCAGGTTCGCGTCAGGGTGTGATGAAAGGAATGTCCGTCCGCTCTCCGCTGGGATTGGTTGGCCGGGTACTCGAAGTGGGAACCAGCTCAGCCCGGATCCTGCTGATCACCGATAGCGAAAGCACGGTCCCGGTACGACGGGCCGAAGATGGCGTGCAGGGCTATGCGATTGGCCGGGGCGATGGCACTCTGCAAATCAAGCTGGCGGTAACCGGGATCAATCCGTTCAAGAAGGGCGATGCGATCGTCACCTCCGGATCGGGTGGGCTGTTCCGGCCGGGCGAAGCGATCGGCGTGGTCGTGGCCCTTACGCCTGACGGCGCGATTGCGATGCCGCTGAGCGATCCGGGCATGACCGAATTCGTTACGGTCGAGCCGGCCTATGTTCAGGTGCCGGAACCGGCGACGCCAGCTCCGGCGGGGGCGCGCTGATGCCCTCACCGCTGGTCGCGCCCATAACCGAAACCCTGCGCGATTTCGGAAAGCCGCGGATCAACCGCGCCCCTTCACCGACGCTGGCCTTTTCGGTGCCGTGGCTGTCTGTAATGCTGGGTTCGCTCAGCCCGCTGTCGCTGTTCATCACCTCTGCCCCGCTGCTACCGCCGCTGGGTCTGCTCCTGCTGCTCGCCTGGCAGCAGCAGCGGCCGGGAATGTTTCCGGTCTGGGCCGGGCTTCCGCTGGGGCTGTTCGACGATCTGTTCTCCGGTCAGCCGTTCGGCTCAGCAGTGCTGCTATGGTCTGCGGTGATGATCGGGCTGGACCTGCTCGAAGCGCGGCTGCCCTGGCGCGGCGTTGCCCTAAACTGGCTGGTGGCGAGCGGCGTGGTCACTGTTTATCTACTGCTGGCAGCGCTGATCGCCCAGCTCGAAGCCGGGGCGGTGCCGCTTTATATCCTCGCTCCGCAAGTCGCGATCTCGATTCTGGCCTATCCGGTCGCCGCCTGGTTCGTCGGCCTGCTGGACCGGTTCCGGTTGATCCCGATCAGGAACCTGTGACGTGATGTTCGGAGAACCAAAGCACGTCAGCTCCGGCATCCTCAAGAACAGTTTCGAGCGCCGCTCGATCCTGATCGGAGGTTTGCAGGCGGGGGTGGGTTTGCTGCTGGCCGCGCGGATGGGCTGGATCGCCCTGCTCCAGAACGAAAAGTACGTGACCCTTGCCGAGAGCAACCGCGTCAGCCTGACGCTGGTCCCGCCGCGCCGCGGCGCGATCCTTGATCGCAACAACGTGCAACTGGCGTCAAACAGGGTCGAATTCCGGATCGATATCATTCCCGAACGACTGGTCGAAAAGGACGCTACCGTCACCATGCTGGCCGGACTGCTCGGGTTCGATGCCGTTCAGTTGCAAGACCTTCAGGACAAACTCGAAAAAGCCCACGGCTATCAACCGATCGAGGTCGTCTCGGGGCTTGATTCGGCGGAGTATGACAGGGTGCTAGTGCGCCTGCCCGAAATGCCCGGGGTCGTCGCGCAGCAGGGCCATACCCGCTGGTATCCGACCGGCCCTTCGGTTGCCCACCTGATTGGCTATGTCGGCCCGGCTTCAGCCAAGGATTACGAGAAAGAACGCAACCCGCTGTTGCTGACGCCAGGTTTCAAGATCGGCAAGGACGGGCTGGAAAAGCACTTTGAAAGCACCCTGCGCGGCGTCCCCGGCGCCAATCGGGTCGAAGTGACTGCAACCGGCAAATTCGTGCGCGATCTGGAACATCGCGATGACATTCCCGGCCAACCAATCAAACTGACGATCGATGCCGGCTTGCAGGATTTCGCCGCGCGCCGGATCGGACTTGAATCAGCCGCCGTCGTTGTGATCGATTGTCTGACTGGATCGATCCTCGCGCTCTGTTCGATGCCCGCCTTCGATCCCAACGCCTTTGCTGGCGGGATCGGCCGCCTGCAGTGGAAGATGTTGAACGAGGATGATCACATCCCGCTGCTGAACAAGGCGCTGCGCGGGCTCTATCCCCCGGGTTCGACGATGAAGCCGATGGCGGGACTGGCCCTGCAGCAACACGGGATCGATCCCGATGAGCGGGTCAGTTGCCCCGGCGGCTATCGGCTCGGCAACCGCTATTTCCGCTGCGATGCGGTGCACGGCTCAGTCGATCTGCGCCGCGCGATCGAGCAGAGTTGCAACACCTATTTCTGGTCGATGGCACACCGGGTTGGCTACGATGCGATTGCGCCCGTTGCCAAGCTGCTCGGCCTTGGCCAGGAATTCGATCTGCCCGGCACCTCCCAGCGCTATGGCACGGTTCCAGATGCCGCCTGGAAGATGCGGCGCTTCAAGCAGGAATGGTCGGCAGCCGATTCGCTCAACGCCTCGATCGGCCAGGGCTATGTCTCGGTCTCTCCGCTCCAGCTGGCGGTAATGACCTCGCGGATCGCATCGGGCAAGAATCTGATCCCGTCACTGATGCTGGGTAACGAGCGGCCGCTCGGCCCGCCGCTGCCCTTTACCCCCGAACAGTTCCAGGTCGTGCATGACGGGATGTTCCGGGTGGTCAACGGCAGCGGGACCGCCACCGCCAGCCGGATCGACATCGGCGGCGTCAAGATGGCCGGAAAGACCGGGACCGCGCAGGTCAAGGCACTCGTCACCCGGGGCCATTTCGGAGACTGGAAGGGCCGCGACCACGCTCTGTTCATTTGCTATGCCCCGACCGACGCACCGCGCTACGCCATGTCTGTCGTGGTTGAGCACGGCACTTTCGGTGCCCGTGCCGCCGCGCCAATCGCGAAGGATGTGATGACCTATCTGTTCGATCCCGAACAGGCCCTGGCCAATCTGGCCGCGCTTGAAAAGTCGTGGGGCGGCACGCCGACCGAGCGGATGAATGCCAAGTATCGCGCCTTCGTTTCGCAATACGGCACCTCGGCCCCCAAGGTTGGCGATGACGATGCCGTCAAGGAGGTCATGACCAAGGCCGAGAATGCCGCCCCGCAGGCGGAAACGCCCGCCAACGCGCCTGCCACGACCCGGCCGGAAGAACCATCGACCGATACCGCACCGCAGCCCGCGCCATCGGCATCCAGTGCTCCTGCCGCTGCTGCCCCGGCACCGACCGGAGGAACCGCGCAATGAGCCGCCGGATCGTACCCGAGGCAGTCGCGCGGGAGCCGTGGAACGTTCTCCTGCCGCTGCTGGCGCTCAATACCTTCGGGTCAACCGTGCTCTATTCCGCGGCTGGCGGCCATCTGAAACCGTGGGCCACGCTGCACATGGTCCACTTCTTTGTGTTCCTGGTCATGGCCTTCGTGATCTCGCGCCTGCCGCGTGATCTGTTCAAGACGGCAACCTATCCGATCTATGGGGCGCTGGTGATCCTGCTGGTGGCGGTGGACCTGTTCGGATCGGTGCGCGGCGGTAGCCAGCGCTGGATCAACCTGGGCTTCATGATGCTTCAGCCGTCGGAACTGATGAAGCCGGTGATCGTGCTGACCCTCGCTTATTTCTTTGACAGCCTGCCGCCAGCCATGACCCTAAGCCCGCGGGCCTTGCTGCCCGCCGCAGCCCTGGTTGTGGTCCCGGTCCTGCTGGTGATGATGCAGCCCGATCTTGGCACCGGCCTGTCGATCGCGGCAGGGGCCGGGGTGGTGATCTTTCTGGCCGGGCTGCCGATGCGCTGGTTCGTTGGTGCCGGTCTGGCCGGTGCGGCGATCGCCCCCCTCGCCTTCTTCACTTTGCTCCACGATTATCAGCGCAAACGCGTCCTGACCTTCCTCAACCCCGAGGAAGATATGCTGGGTTCTGGCTATCACATTACCCAATCGAAGATCGCGATCGGGTCGGGCGGGTTCTGGGGCAAGGGGTTCGGCAACGGCAGCCAAAGCCACCTCGATTACCTGCCCGAAGCCCACACCGACTTTGCCTTTGCCACCATGGCCGAGGAATGGGGCATCGTCGGCGCGCTATTCGTGCTGGCGGTGTTCCTGTGGGTGTTCCGCTGGGGCCTGCAGGTGGCGCGCAACGCGCCGGACAGGTTCTCCAGCCTGCTGGCGGCGGGGATGACCTTCACGATCTTTTTCTACATGGCGGTCAATATCATGATGGTCACCGGCATGGCTCCGGTGGTCGGCATTCCGCTCCCGTGGATCAGCCACGGCGGTTCGGCGATGATGACCAACATGGCCTGTCTAGGCGCAATCATGGCGGTTGATCGCTGGAGCCGTCGGGGCGGTTTACGTCGCGATTGAATTTATCCGAAGAAACCCCTTCCATCCGGCAAAACAGCCGCTATAGGGGGCGCTCCCGAGCGAATCGGGCCGCGGAAAATCCGCCGTGTGGACGCATAGCTCAGTTGGTAGAGCAGCTGACTCTTAATCAGCGGGTCCTAGGTTCGAGCCCTAGTGCGTCCACCATTTTTTTACATAAAATCAAATCGATAATCGGCTAGGCCAGTCGTACCCAGGTTGCCGTGCAGCACTAGGTAGCTTTCTAGGTAGCTGCCGATTCGATCGCGAAATTTCTCTGCCACCAAGATCAAGCATCCCGAGATCAACGGCCAGGTCGAACGGGTGGACAGGACAATCAAGGAGGCAACGACCAACCCCCTACCATTACTACAGCCACGTCCCGATGGTCCGCCCACCTCCACCACTTCAGCAACGCCTAAAAGAATCATGGTCGCCGCCTGAAACCCCCAGCCTGGCGTCCTACGAATACATCTGCAAATGCTGGACAGGTGAGCCTCAACGTTTCAGTCCAAATCCCACCACAAAATGCCGGGACCAAACATCTAGGATCAGGACCCTGTAATTGCTTGCAGGGATTATGATTGGTTGATTCAATGACAGCGTCGAGGAGACGTTGCCAATGGATGTTCCGTTCTGGCTGAGCCGTGCCCAGATGCGCCGGATCGAGCCGTTTTTTCCGCTTTCGCATGGCATCCCCAAGGTCGACGATCGGCGGATCGTGTCGGGCATCGTCTATGTCATCAAGCACGGATTGATGCGGCGCTATGCCCCCAAGCGTTACGGCCCGCACAAGACCATCTACAATCGCTTCATTCGCTGGAGCCGTCTTGGTGTGTTCAACCGCATCTTCCCCGAACTCGGAGGCCAGGCCGGTGAACCCGATGCGCTCATGATCGATGCGACGCACCTCAAGGCCCACCGCACTGCCGCCAGTCTTCTAAAAGGGGGGCTTTTCCCAGAGGTATCGGGGGCCCAGGGGTGGACGGAACTCCAAACTTCATGTCGTCTGCGATGGGCTGGGCAGGCCTATCATCCTGCTCCTCACCGAAGCCAGATGAGCGATCACAAAGGCGTGGCCCTGCTGCTTTCCAGCTTGCCAAAGGCCAAGGTGCTGCTGGGCGACAAGGGCTATGACAGCGACTGGTTCCGCGCCGCGCTCGCCAGCCAGGGCATCGCCGCCTGCATCCCGCCCAAGGCCAACCGCAAGGTCCAATACCACCACAACAAGCAGCACTATCGCCAGCGCAACAAGATCGAGAACCTGTTCGGAAGGATCAAGGACTGGCGCCGCGTCGCCACCCGCTACGACCGCTGCCCCCACACCTTCATGTCCGCCATCTCCATCGCAGCCACACTCTGCTACTGGCTATGATCAATGAGTCCTGAGCCTAGGTAGCATCGAGTTGGGGATTGCCCGGAATCGTAATCAATACTGGTAGATTCCCCGACCTGAGGCAACGCCGAGGAACCCCTTGTCGATGTAGTTCTCCCTTAGGAGTTCGGCGAAGTGGCGTTCTTCGGGGTCGCCGGACGCCATGATGTTGTGGACGGTGTTCAGCCCGACGATATCGAAGATATCGAACGGTCCCTTGGGCGCACCGGTGCCGATCTTCCATGTCCGATCGATATCGCGCGGGGCTGCGATACCTTTGCCGAGCAGCTTTGCAGCAGCGCCGAGCAGCGGGATCAGCAGCGAATTGAGCACGTAGCCCGGCTGCTCCTTGTGCAGGACAACGGGAACCATGCCGATATCGGTGGCGAATTGGGTGACCGTTGCGATCACCTCGGGGCTGGTGCCGGGGTGGCCCATCACTTCGGCCACGTTGTGGCGCCAGATCTCGTTGGCGAAATGGAGCGCGACGAAGCGATCGGGGCGTCCGGTGTCCTCCGCCAGGGCGGAGGGCAACAGGGTGGAGGAGTTCGTGGCGAAGATGGTCTCGGGCCGGGCGACCGCAGCGATCTTGCGATAGGCCTCGCGCTTGATGTCGATCCGTTCCGGCACGGCTTCGATCACCAAATCGGCCTTGCGCACGGCATCGGCCAGTACGGTGGTGAAGCCGATCCGCTGCTGGGCGGCATCGAAGTCGTACTCGGTGCCGGTCTGGTCCTTCGCCATCTGTTCGATCATCCAGGCGATGGTCGTGTGGCTCTTGGTCAGCGCCTCTCTCGATACGTCATAGGCGATCACGTCGAAGCCGTGGAATGCGGTCTGGAAGGCGATCTGGCTGCCGAGAACGCCCGCACCAAGCACGGAGACTGTCTTGATGGTCATGGGTTTTGTCTTTCGATTGGAAGTGCGCTCAGGCGGCGGTCAGACCGGCTTCGGCGAGTAGCTGGCCGATCTCGTTTCCGGCCAGCTTGTCGAGCAGGCGGCGGCGGACGAAATCGGGGCCGGGAATGTCGAGCGGCTTGCCGTCGCGCAGCACGCTCGCGGCCTTGAGCAGCGTGCGGATATCGTAAGTCGAGTTGAACACCTCGGGCACCGGGCGCTCGATATCGAGCAGGGTGTAAACCGCCTCCATCGGCGTGCGCACCGAGTACTCGGTGGTGAAGATGCAGTCACGCTCGCGCGATTCGGCGAACTGGCCGATGAAGGCGAAGTTGACCGCGCCCTCGGGCACGACATCGGGCCGGTCCCCGGCATGGCGCGGCATGAAGAAGGCGGTGATATAGGGCATCATCACCGGCACCGTGCGCGCCCCGGTTGCCGCCAGTTCGGGGATTTGATCGACCGGCACGCCGAGGTGATAGAGCCACTCCTGCGTGATTTCCTCGCCGGTGCAATCCTGCATCGGCTTCCTGACGAAATCGCCAGGACGATCGACGAACAGCCCGTAGAACCATACGATCACCTGATCCTTCGGCTGGGCCTTGAAGTGCGGCTGGCGGTTGACCGTCCAGCTCAGTAGCCAGCTCGAATCGCGCACCGTTACGATGCCGCCCGAGACGACCTTGCCCGAGAACGGATCGCGCTTCGTGATCGCCTCGATGTAGGCGGGAATCCGCTGGTCGAGCGTGGTGATCGTCGCCGATTCCCACTTGGTTTCGGGGATGTGTGCGCCGAACACGTCAGGGCGGCCGAACGCCGGGTCCTTCGCCGCAATGCGCCGCCACAAGTCCCACGCCGGGGCCGGGCCGGTATCGAGCAGCGCGGGGGTATGGTGATCGCCGTCGTTCGAATTCTCGGTGAGCGAGCCGATGGTGATGAACACCAGGTCATTCGCGCCGAGATCGACCCCGCCGGGCTGGCCGCGATCGAGCCAGTCGATCCGCGTTGCCTGCTTGCGGCCTTGCGCGATGGCGAAATCGACGTCGGTGACTTCGATGCCGAAGCGGAACTGCACGCCTTGGTCCTTCAGCCACTTGGTCAGCGGCAGGACCAGCGATTCATACTGGTTGTAGCGGGTGAACTTGAGCGCGGAGAAATCCGCCAGCCCGCCGATGTGATGAACAAAGCGGTGGACGTAAAGCTTCATCTCCAGCGCCGAGTGCCACTCCTCGAAGGCGAACATCGTGCGCCAGTAGAGCCAGAAATTGCTGGCGAGGAAGTCCTTGCCGAACACCTCGTTGATGCGCTTGCCCTCCATCTCCTCGCGCGTCGCGAGGAACAGCGCGAGCAATTCGCGCTGCGCCTTGTCGCTCAGGCCAAGGTGCTCCTTGCCGGGCACGTCCTTGCCCTGGTCCTGCGTCTGGCGTTGCAGCGAGAAGTTGGGGTCATCCTGATTGAGGCGGAAGAACTCGTCGAGCACGCTGATCCCTTCGATCTCGAGCGAGGGGATCGAGCGGAACAGGTCCCACAGGCATTCGAAATGCGCTTCCATCTCGCGTCCGCCGCGGATGACGAAGCCCTTTTCCGGCACATCGAGCCCGTCGAGCGCGCCGCCGGCAATATCCTGCTGTTCAAGGATGGTGATGCGATCGCCGGCCATCTGCCCGTCGCGAATCAGGAAGGCAGCCCCGGCAAGGCTGGATAGGCCCGAGCCGACGAACCACGCCGTCTTGTCATCGACATTCGCCGGTTTGCGGGGCTGGATGAAGGCTGAGAAATTGCCGCTGTCATAACGCATGATGGTGACTCCACATATCATATGATATTCGCATATCATGCGAAATGCGAAAGGCGCAAGGGTTGAAATATCATTTGATATCTGTATAGGGAGGCGATGACTGCCACCAAACCCCTCAGTCGTGAGGATTCCCAGGCCGCGACGCGGACTGCGCTGCTTGACGCAGCCGAAGAGCTGATCCTGGAAAGTTCGATGCCCGGGTTGTCGCTACGCGCGGTTTGCACCCGTGCCGGCTTCACCCAGGGCGCGTTCTATTCGAATTTCGCCTCGCGCGAGGAGCTGCTGCTTGCGGTGATGGAGCGCAATCTGGAGGAGCGCGTGCGCACCTTCGGCGAGATGACGCTCGATTATCACGCGATGACGTTCGGCCAGACCATCGCCCAGATCGGCGAGTGGCTGGCGACCGTGTCAGACCGCCGCGAATGGGCGCAGATGGCGATCGAGCTGCGACTGGAGGCGGTGCGCAACCCCGCCTTTGCCCGCGCCGTTACCGCTGCCGAGCGGCGCATCGACCTGCTGTTCGCCGAACGGATCGACGACCTGGTCGCGCACTTCGGGCTGACCCCGCTGTTCCGGTCGACCGAAATCGTCGAAGCGCTGCTCGTGCTGTGGCGCGGCCTGGCGCTGCGCGATGAGGGCGATGAAAGCAGCCTTCCGGCGGCCGAAATCTTCATCACCTGTATGCGCGCTATGCTTGGGCAGCCGCAATGAAGCGTGCGCTTGCCCTGTCGATGGCGCTGCTGGCCACTCCCGCGCTGGCCCAGACCGCACTCGATTACCGCACCGCCGAGGCCGCGATGGCGAAGACTCCGGCCGGTACGGCTGCCGCCGATGCGGACCTGCGCGCCGCCGAGCATCAGGCGAAGGCCGTGGCGCATCTCTACCGCCCAACCGTCACCGCATCTGCCTCAGTCGTCGCCTAAGAGAAATCGCTGAGCATCGACCTGACCGGCCCCAAGGACCAGTTCGTCGGCGATGCGCAAAGCTATCTCGCCGGGCTGCCCGACCAGTTTCCGCCCGCCTATGCCGATATCGCGGCAATGGTCGCCGGACGCATCGGCCAGGCCTTGCCCGGCCTGCTCGCGCCAATTCCCGACCAGTATGACTACACCCAGCGCGATGTAGTGGTGCGCCCGAACATTACCGCGATCATGCCGATCTACACCGGCGGTGCGCTTGAGGCGGTGACCGATGCTGCCAAGGCGCAAGTGACCATGGCCCAGGGCGGTCGCGATCTGGCGCGCGGGGCGAGCGGCCTGCGACTGGCCGAAGCCTATTTCGGCGCCCAGCTTGCCCGCCAGCTTGAGGTGTCCACCCGCCAGACGCTGGCCTCTGCCGAACGCCACCTCGGCAACGTCCGCGCGATGGAGCGTGAGGGCGTGGTCCCGCACTCGCTTACCCTGGAGGCGGTCGTTGCCCGCGATGCGGCCTAGCGGGCGAACGATCGGGCACGGCGCGATGCCGAGATGGCGGAACTGGCGCTGACCCGCCTGACCGGAACCGCGGATCCCGCGCCATCCACGCCGCTGTTCGTCAACATGACCCCGCTGCCGCCGCTGACCGCCTGGACCGGCGAGTCCACGCGCAACGGCCAGCTCACCGTGGCCGCCGGCGCGGAACAGCTCGCCGCTGCCGGGGAGCGCACCGCACGCGCGACGATGCGACCTTCGGTCTATTCTTTCGGTTCGGTCAACGGTGTGCGCAAGCAATCGCTGCCGGTCGATCCCGACTGGATCGTCGGCGCGACCGTGCGCATCCCGCTGGTCTCGCCGATCAACCGCCGCGAACTGGTCGCCGCGGCCGAGGCGCGCAGCGAAGCCGCGCGGCTGCGCGCTGCCGATGCGCGCACCCGCACCGAGGGCGAGATCGAGAAGACCTGGCTGATCACAGACAACGCCCGCCGTGCCTTCACCTCTATGGCCAGCAGCGTTGCAGCAGCCGAGGAAAACCTGCGCGCCAAACAGATCGGCTTCCGTGAAGGCGTTGGCACCTCAGCCGAGGTTACCGACGCCCAGACCGCGCTCGGCCTCGCCCGCGCCCAGCGCGCGACGGCAGCCTATGAATACGACCTCTCGCTGGCCGCGCTGCTGGCTGCAAGCGGACAAAGCGAACGCTTCGCCGACTATGCCGAAGCGCCCGACAGGCAGACCGTCAATGAGCGATAACACCGATCCCGTCCCGTCCGAACCGCTTGCCGAAACGGAGTCCGTTGCGCTCGAGTCCGGCCGTCGCGCCAACTGGCTGCTGTGGGCGCTGCCGGTGCTTGCCGTGCTCGCGCTGGTCGGCATCTGGTATTCCTCGCGGCCCGCGCCGGTGCCGCTTCAGGGTACGGTCGAAGCGACCGAGGTCAATGTCGCCACCAAGATGATGGCGCGGGTCGAACAGGTCTCGGTCGCCGAGGGCGCGACGGTCAGCCCGGGTCAGTTGCTGGCCACCTTGTCCAGCCCCGGTCTCGATGCGCTGGTCAGTCAGAGCCAGGCCAATCTCGACAGCGCCCGTGCGCTCGATGCCATCGCCAATCAGGGCGTGCGGCCCGAGGATATCGCCTCGTTACAGGGCATTGCCGCCTCGACCCGCGCCGCCGCCAATCTCGCAGCGGTCACCGCCGGGCGGATGAGCCGCCTCTATGCGCAAGGGGTGATCTCCGCCCAGCGGCGCGACGAGGCCGTCGCGGCCAACATCGCCGCGCGCGCCAATGCCGCAGCCGCCGACGCCCAGTATCGCAAGGCGCTTGCCGGAACGCGCGGTGAAACCCGTGCCATCTCCGACGCTCAGGCCATCGCCGCCAACGCGCGCAACCGGGCCGCCTCTGAACTCGCCGCGGATATGAAAGTCGCCGCCCCGATCGCCGGTGAAGTCAGCCGCCGCCTCGTCGAGCCGGGCGAAGTTGTCGCTCCCGGCGTGCCGCTGTTCCAGATCGTCGATCTTGCCCATCCCCGGGTGACGCTGCAGATTTCCGAGAAGGGCTATGCGGGCATGGCCCAGGGACGCGTGCTGACCGGCACGGTCCCCGCGCTCGGCAACAAGGCGGTGCGTCTGCGCGTCACTGCGATCTCGGCGCAGGCCGGGTTCACCAGCGAAAAGGCGACCCGCCAGAATGCCGGGTTCGACGCGCGCAGCTTCGAGATCAAGCTCGAACCCGCCGAGCGGATCGAAGGGCTGCGCCCGGGCATGAGCGTGCTGTTCGACTGGCCGCAGTGAGCGCGCCAGCGGCTCTGGCCCGGCTGAGCGACGCGGCGCGGCGCGAGGCAGGTTTCATCGCCACCAGCCGCGCCATGCTGCTGGCGCTGGTGGTCGTGCCGCTCTGCGCCATCGCGATCATCGCCGCCATGCTTTCGCAAGGCGCGTTGCAGTCGCTCCCGGTCGGGGTAGTGGACAATGCCCGCACCAGCGAGAGCCAGGCGCTCGTCCGTTTGCTGTCGGGCCGCCCCGAAGTGCGGATCGCTACCCAGCCGGTCAGCGACGCCGCGGCCGAAGCGGCGGTGCGCCGCGGAGAAATCTGGGCCTTCGTCTCGATCCCTCGCGGCTTTGGACAACCCCGCGCCGCCGACGAACCGATCCGCCTGTTCTACAACGCCGCTTACCTCAGCGTCGGCTCGACCGTCGAACGCAGCATGGCCAGCGCGCTGCGCGGGTCGATCATCGCCGGGATCGAGGACAACGCCTGGCGAGCCGGGGTCCTGTCGGACCGGGTGGCGATCCCGCAGGTGCAGGTCTCGGTGCTGTTCAATCCCGAGGCAAGCTTCGAGTGGTACCTGCAGGCGCTGATCCAGCCCGCCATGCTGCACCTCCTCGCCGCCTGCGTCGGGGTCTACGCGATGGCGCGCGAACTTGGCGGTACGGATGGCCGCTCGCTTGACGCATGGCGCGCCGAAACCGGCGGCGGCGCGGCGGCGTTGGCGGGAAAGCTGGCGCCCTATCTGGTGGCCCTCGCCTTCTGGGGGGCGGTCTGGATGGTCTGGCTGATCGGCTTGAAGGGTTGGCGGATGGAGGGATCGCTGCCGGCCACTTTCGCCGCGCAGCTCGCCCTGATCGCCGCTTCGCTGGCGCTGTCTTTCGCCTTCGTCGCCGGGGCGCGGCGTGATGTATTCGGCTATTCGCTGAGCGCGCTCTATGCCGGATTGGCGCTCGCCTATTCGGGCGGGTCGCTGCCGATCGAGGGCGCGCCGACCGTGGCGCGGCTGTGGCATCAGGTGCTGCCGTTTACCCATTCCCTGACCGCGCAGATGGACCAGTTCCTCGGTGCCCCCGCGATACAGGCGTGGGGGGCGGCGCTGCTGCTGACGGGTTATGCGGTGGCGGGCATCGCACTGGCGACATGGCTGGGCGGAAGGAAGGCAGCGGCATGAGCCTGCGCGCCGCCTTCATTGACACCCTCCGCCAGCTTGGCCGCAACACCGACGCGCTGATGCTGATCGTGGTCGCCGCGCTGTTCTACGGCTTCTACTACCCCGCGCCCTACAGCCAGGGCCATGCGCAGGATGTGCGGATTGCGGTGGTTGACGAAGCGCGCACCCCGCTCAGCCGCAAGCTCACCGACCTGATCGACGCCAGTCCGCTGGCCAAGGTTGCCGCCAGCCCCGCCAACCTTGCCGAAGCGCGCGCCTTGCTGGTCGAGCGCAAGGTCGATGGCGTGCTGCTGCTCCCTGACCAGTCGCTGGAAAACGCGCTGCGCGGGCAGGACAGCGGTATGGCCTTGTGGATCAACGGAACTTATCTCGTGCGAACCAAGGCTTTGAGCCAGGCGATCCAGGGGGCTATCGTCAATACGCTCAACAACGAAGCGAAAGGGCGGCTGGGGGTGCGGATCGAAATTGCCGATCCCGTCGTGTCGCAACCGCTGTTCAACCCCGATCTGGAATACGCCGCCTATATCTTTCCCGCCGTTACACCGGTGATCCTCCAGCAGACCATGCTGTTTGGTACCGCTGTGCTGTTCGTTGGGCGCAGGCGGCGCGGATGGAACGAACTGGGCGGCCAATGGCTGGCGCTGAGCCTCGTGTCATTCGTGCTTACGCTGACCTATTTCGGCTGGTTCTTCGCTGCGCAGGATATCCCGCGCCAGGCCGAAATCGGCGCCCTGCTGATCGTCGCGCTGTTTGCGGCAGGAGCCATCGCCGCCTTCTCGCTGTTCACCTCCCGGCTGTTCCCCAACGCCCGCGCTGCGCTGCTGTTGCTGATCCCCACCTCGCTACCGATCTTTTTCCTCTCGGGCGTGACCTGGCCGCGCGAAGCGATGCCGGACTGGGTCTCGGCGCTGGGCGTGCTGTTCCCTTCAACCCACGCCAGCCGCGCCCTCCTCCTCACCGACCAGATGGGCGCGCCGTTATCGGAAGCCCTTCGGCCGCTCACAGCGTTGGTGATACTGACAATCTGTTTTTTGGTCGGGTCGGACCTTGTTTCGCGGTTTATGACGAATCCGGATGAATTGACGAGATAATCGTCAGATCGCCGAGAGCAGGTTTGTTGCCGAGCGGTTCGCTCCCTGCCGCGGGCCGGGGCGCTCACGAACGCGCCTTACTTGCTGCGATCGGCACCACGGTTGCGCCATAGGGTGGCGGCCATGCGTTCCAAGCACCGCCTCATCCTCAATGACCAGCGCCAGGTTACCAGTTGATATCAGTGCAAGTAGGCGGAAATGTGTGCACACTGAAGAACGCTCGCGGTCTCGAAACCGCTCTTAATCAGCGGGTCCTTGGTTCGAGCCCAAGTGTGTCCACCAATTTCTCCATATATTTCAACGTATTAAATGGCCCTTGGGCCAACCGGATTTCCGCTCGCAGATCGCTAGGTAGCTCTCTAGGTAGCAGCGGATCCGGCGACGGTTGATCAAGGTATTGCGACGAAAAGCTGGCTCCAGCGTGTGCTCGAGCCTGTCTTGCTCTATCAACACGTAGGGTCAGTGACCCGGATTGAGAATCGCGGCGTTTTTCCGCAGTGCTTCGACAACTGTATCGGTCACTGCCCGCACTCTCGGCATGTGGCGCATGTCCACATGCACACCTATCCAGATGTCTCGAACAAGGTCAGGTCTGTCGGGGTACAGGCGAATTAGCCCGGGCTCCCCATCGGCACGATAGCGGGCGAGCGCCGCAACCCCGGCCCCTGCAAGAGTCGCATGAACCTGCACTTCGCGGCTGTTGGAGCGAAAACCGATAAGCGCATCGGGGAAGGCATCCCGCAGCCATTTGGCCTCCGGCAAATGCGCCTGATCGTCGAGCACCGTTACGAGGCGGGCTTGCCCCTCCTCAATGGGCCGGGCCATATCCGGGGCTGAGTACAGTCCCATGGCGAGCGCGCCGACGCGTCGGGCTACCACCTCGTTCCCCTCGAAGCGAGACATGCGCAGCGCGATATCGGCCTCCCGCTTGGACAGGCTGAGCGAACGCGTGTCGGGAACCAGTTCGACAACGATGCCCGGATGCTTGGCTTGCAGGGCAACGAGCGCCGGGGTGACGATCCGCGCTGCAAGCGTGTCGACCGTGGTCAGCCTGACTAGGCCTTCGAGCGCCACGTCCTTGCCGGTGATGGTGCGTTCAGCGGCCAGGACCTCTGCTTCCACGCGTTCGGCGTTGCCCAGCACAGTCTCTCCAAGGGGAGTCAACGCATAGCCACCGGGCAGGCGCTGCAGCAACCGCGCACCCGTCCGTGACTCCATCGCAGTGAGCCGGCGCCCCATCGTCGGCTGCGTCACTCCGAGCGCACGTGCCGCAGCAGACAGTGTCCCGTGCCGGGCAATGGCGAGGAATGTGCGAAGATCGTCCCAGTCCATGCAACTTCATACGAAAACGCATGGCCGCTAGTCAATCTTCGCGAATGACATGCAGCTTCGCAAGCGCGTATCTGAGGGTCAACGAGACAATGGACGATTGACCATGACCCAGACAGCTTCGACTTCGCAAGGAATTGCCCTACTCCGCGTGACCAGCGGCGGCCTTCTCCTCACCCATGGGCTGATCAAGCTCCTGGTGTTCACGCCCGCCGGAACGGCTGGCTTCTTCGAAAGTATCGGCTTTCCGGGCATCCTGGCCTATCCGGTCATGGCTGGTGAGATCGGGCTTGGTCTTGCATTGATCCTCGGCTTCATGACGCGCTGGGCCGCACTGGCGGCGCTGCCGATCATGATCGGGGCGATCGTGCCACATGCCGGCAACGGCTTCACCTTTTCCAATACCGGCGGTGGTTGGGAATATCCGGTGTTCTGGGCCATCGCTCTGGCCGTCCAGGCGATGCTCGGAGACGGCGCCTATGCCATTGGCAACCCCCTGAAGCAGAAGGACTGAATCACATGATCCGCCCGCTGTTCCTCTCGCACGGCGCGCCGACGCTGCCCTTCGAGGATGTCGCCGCCCGCGACTTCCTCAAGGGTCTCCCGGCCGCCCTGCCGCGGCCCCGCGCGATCCTGGTGGTTTCCGCGCACTGGGAAACGCGCGTTCCCGCCGTCAATGCGGTCGAACGCAACCGGACGATCCACGACTTCGCAGGCTTTCCGGAGGCGCTCTATCAGCTGACCTATCCCGCGCCGGGTGACCCGCAGCTTGCCGACCGGATCGTCGATCTCCTCGCCGAGGCGGGACTTCCATCGGCCACGGATACCGCAAGGGGTCTCGATCACGGAGCCTGGGTGCCACTGATGCTCGCCTGGCCGGACGCCGACATCCCGGTGGTGCAACTGTCCGTGCAAAGCCAGCTCGGTCCCGGCCACCACCTGGAAGTCGGCCGAGCAATCGCGCCGCTCGCTGAGGAAGGCGTGCTGATCGTCGCCAGCGGCAGCTTCACGCACGACCTGTCGAGCTGGCGCGGCCAAGCAGGCATGGCAGAGCCCGAATGGGTTACGGAGTTTGCAGACTGGTTCGACGCGGCGCTCAAAGAGGGTCGCACCTGCGATCTGCTGGCCTATCGCCGCCTCGCCCCGCACGCGCAGCGTAACCATCCAACCGAGGAGCATCTCCTGCCCCTGTTCATTGCACTAGGAGCGGCGGGATCCGGCGCCCCCGTGCAACGGCTCCATGCCAGCAATACCTACGGCGTCCTTCGCATGGATGCCTACGCCTTCGGCGCCTCAACTATTCCGACCAATCAA
>Ga0116180_1001504_pt1 | contig 19612 bp, 20 predicted proteins | sample AD_UKC073_MetaG_FD_89804 | JGI IMG/M metagenome (GOLD analysis project Ga0116180, IMG submission 89804) | Active sludge microbial communities of municipal wastewater-treating anaerobic digesters from USA - AD_UKC073_MetaG | ecosystem: Engineered > Bioreactor > Anaerobic > Digestate | place: USA...
CCGACCGAGGTGCAGCCGAGCGTTCCCGACGACCTGTTCCGTCAGGATTCGGAGACCCCACCCGGAGCCAGCGACGCTACCGAGACGGCCGTGTTGCCTGCCATCGACGCGTCGAGCGCCCCGGCCGAGGAGCTCCACCCTGCCTCGCCCCTCGAGCCTGAGGCCGATCAACCCGTTCGCCCTCGTCGCTTGTGGCCGCTGGGAGTGGCGGCTGGCATCTTGGCGATTGTCGGCGGCGCGTACGTCACCGGCTACCTGATGTCGGGCGATGTCGTGCCTCGCAAGTCGACTGTTGCCGGCGTTGAGATCGGCGGACTCTCGCGTGACGCCGCCGTCTCGAAGGTCACCACCGAGCTCCAGCCCAAGGCGGCGGCGCCGATCACCGTGACCGTCGAGGGAAAGCCCGGCACGATCCAGCCAGCCCAGGCCGGCTTGGCCATCGACCCTGCTGCGACAGTCGAAGCGTCAGGCGTCGGGCGCAGTTGGGACCCATCCCACATCATCCGTGTGCTCACTGGCGGTGGCGCCGTGGAGCCAGTGGTCACCGTCGACCGCGCGAAGCTCGAGGCTGCGGTGACCACCTACGCGGGTGGGGTCAACACCCAGGCCGCCGACGCCATGCTCGCCTACCAGGGGATCGTCCCGGCGGTGAAGCCAGGCACCACCGGCCTCGCCGTTGACGTGGCAGCCACGGCCGACGCCATCAAGGCCGCCTATCTGACGAGTACGACGGTCACCGGCAAGGGCGCCGTCACCGAACCGACGGTGACCACCGCCGAGGCTGAGCAGGCCTTGACCACGTACGCCAAGCCGGCGGTCAGCGGTCCGATCACCCTCGACACTGGCAAGGGCAATGTGGTGATCACCCCGGAGCAGATCGCGGCTGCGACCACGTTCCCCGTCGAGAACGGCACGGTGGCTCCGACAACCGATGGGAAGGCGCTCTACGCTGCCGCCCAGCCAGCCATCAAGGCGCTCAACCTGGGCGCCGCGAAGGACGCCATCATCTCCCTGGGCGCCGCTGGCACCCCCGAGATCACGCCGTCAGTCGATGGAGTGACGCTGGGTGAGGACGACTTCATCAAGGCCGTGACCCCGTTGATCACCGCGACAGACAACCGCACCGCGAAGCCCGCCCTCGCCGCTCAGAAGCCCGCCTTCACCACCGAGGCCGCTCAGGCCCTGGGCGTCAAGGAGGTGATCGGGGAGTTCACCACCAACTACCCGCATGCCGCCTACCGCAACACCAACATCGGCTTGGCCGCCAAGACGATGAACGGCACCCTGATCAAGCCCGGGGAGACGTTCAGCCTCAACAAGATCCTGGGGGAGCGCACCGCCGCCAAGGGCTATGTCGACGGCTACGTGATCGTCGGCGGAGCCCTGGTCAAGGAGTCGGGCGGCGGCATCTCGCAGAGCGCGACGACGGTGTTCAACGCCGCGTTCTTTGCCGGCATGAAGGACATCGAGCACAGCCCGCACATGTTCTACATCGACCGCTACCCGGCTGGCCGCGAAGCCACTGTCTACTACGGCTCGCTCGACCTGAGATGGCAGAACGACACCCAGTACGGAGCCCTCGTGCAGGCCTTCATCAAGCCGTCGACGGGAAGCTCGTCGGGTTCGATCACCGTACGGATCTGGTCGACGAAGACGTGGGAGAAGGTGGCCTCGTCCGATCTGCGGAAGTCCAACTTCACCCAGCCGACGACGCGCATCTCCACGAACCCGAAGTGTGAGCCGCAGGGCAGCAACCAGGGCTTCGACGTGAACTACGAGCGGCTGTTCTACAAGAACGGAGCGGTCGCCAAGACGGAGAAGTTCTTCTGGCGATACGCACCACAGGACAAGATCGTCTGCGCTTGATCCAGCGGTCTGGCCTGTAGAGTCGCGGTAGCGGGCCACGACCGGCCGCCGCTGATATCGAAGGAGCAACAGTGACGTACGTCATCGCCCTGCCTTGTGTCGACGTCAAGGATCGTGCCTGCGTCGAGGAGTGCCCTGTCGACTGCATCTACGAGGGCGACCGGATGCTCTACATCCACCCCGAGGAGTGCGTCGACTGCGGTGCCTGTGAGCCGGTCTGTCCCGTCGAGGCGATCTACTACGAGGACGACGTCCCGAGCCAGTTCGCCGACTACACCGAGATCAACGCCGCGTTCTTCGAGAAGCTCGGCACCCCAGGCGGCGCCGCACGTCTCGGTCCGGTTCCGGGTGACCACCCGACCGTCGCCGCCCTGCCTCCTCAGGGCGAGTGACCGCCAGCAGCCCGACCGGGCGGCCGGCGCTGTACCGGCCGGTCAACCTGCCCGACTTCCCGTGGGACACGATCGCTGAGGCTGCTGCACGCGCCCGAGCCCATCCCGACGGCATCTGTGACCTCTCAGTCGGCACGCCCGTCGACTCGGTGCCGCAGCTGGGCCGTGATGCGCTCGCCGCTGCTGGCGATGCGCATGGCTACCCCTTGACGTGGGGAACTCCTGTCCTGCGGGCTGCGATCCGGGGCTATCTCGAGACCCGCTGGGGCGCGCCGACCCTCGACGACACCAACGTGCTCCCGGTCGTCGGCACCAAGGAGCTGGTCGCCTGGCTGCCCACGCTGCTCGGACTGGGACCCGACGACACCATCATCATCCCGGCGACCGCCTACCCGACGTACGAGGTGGGCGCGCTGATGGTGGGCGCCCGGGTCGTGCTCGCTGAGCGCGCTGGCGACGTCGCCGCCGAGTCGCCCGCCCTCGTATGGACCAACTCGCCCTCGAACCCGACGGGTCGGATCGCCACGTACGAGGAGACGGTCGACTGGGTGGCCTATGCCCGCGCGAAGGGGGCACTGCTCGCCGCCGACGAGTGCTACGGCGAGCTGGGCTGGGACGCCGAACCGGTGTCGGTGCTCGATGCTCGGGTCAACGGCGGGTCTGTCGACGGCGTCATGGGTGTCTACTCGCTGTCGAAGCGGTCGAACCTCGCCGGCTATCGCGCAGGCTTCGTCGCTGGCGACAGTGAGGTGGTGAGCCAGCTGCTCGCCGTACGAAAGCACCTCGGCATGATCATGCCCGGCCCAGTCCAGGCAGCCATGGCTGCGCTGCTGGGTGACCAGACGCATGTGGCGGAGCAGAAGGAGCGCTATCGGCACCGTCGCGACGCCCTCAGGCACGCGTTGGAGTCGGCTGGTTTCCGGGTCGACCACTCCGAGGGCGGGCTGTACCTGTGGGCCACGCGGGGCGAGTCCGGCCGTACCACCGTCGACTTTCTCGCCGACTTGGGAATTCTGGCAGCTCCCGGCGACTTCTACGGGGAGGCCGGGGACGCGCACGTCCGGGTGGCACTCACCGCGACCGATGAGCGGGTCGCGGCTGCGTGCGCACGGCTCCAGGCGCACGCGGCGCCCTGATCGGCGGCGCCTCGTTAGCCGAGCTGAACGGTCACTGTACGGGTGGTGACCGGGGCTGGCGTCGGTGCTGCCGCCCACCCAGCCAGTGCGTCGCCCTTCACCGACCAGACCATCCCGTTGTACGACACCGTGGTGACCCCTGCACCGGACGTCCAGGACTGCGCGAACGCCGCCACTGACCAGGCGGCTGCGTCGGTGGTCACGACGACGGACGCCACGGCAGGGGTTCCGGGCTGCGGAGTGAACGTGGCAGCCTTTCCGTACGTCTTGGTGAGCATCGTCTGGAAAGTGGCGAGGTCACCCGACGGTGGTTCACGGACGAGGCAGGACCACGCGGCTGGAGTCTCGCCCGACAGGGCAGAGGCGAGCAGCTTCGCCCGCTCGACGTGCTTGCGGTAGCCGTCAGGCACTCCGCTGCGCTGGACAGCCTGAGCGACGTCATTGATGTCGCCGGTCTCCCAGCCCTTCACCTTGACCAGTGCGTCATAGAACTTGCCCGTCGAGTAGTGCGGGTCCATGATCTGCTGGACCGTCCCCCAGCCTTGCGATGGCCGCTGTTGGAACAAGCCGATCGAGTCACGGTCCCCGTAGTCGATGTTGCGGATGTCCGACTCCTGGAACGCGGTCGCCAGAGCGATGCTGACCGCGCGGGGCGAGAGCCCTCGCTGCGTAGCCACGCCAGCAATGATCGACGCGTTGCGCGACTGCTCCAGGTCAAGTGACGCCGTCTCGGTGCCGATGGTCGCGACGCAGCGCTGTCGGGGCGGCGTGACCGGGGCAGGCCGGAAGAGCCCACAGCCAGACAACACCATCCCGCACAGGACGAGGACCACCAGACGACGCACGGCAGGCCAGTTCTCAGTTGGCGTGCAGGGCGGCGTTGAGCTCGACCTTCTGACCGTGGCGTGGCTTCGCCAGTACGGTGCCGCTGATCGAGTCACGCAGGAACAGCAGGGCGGACTGCCCGGAGAGCTCGCGCGCCTTGACGACCCCGCCGTCGGGCAGGGTCACCTTCGTACCAGCCGTCACGTACAGACCCGCCTCCACCACGCAGTCGTCACCGAGCGAGATGCCGATCCCGGACTGGGCGCCCAGCAGGCATCGCTCACCGATCGTGACGACCTCCTGGCCGCCACCGGACAGCGTGCCCATGATCGACGCTCCGCCGCCTACGTCGGATCCGTCGCCGACCACGACCCCCGCCGAGATCCGGCCCTCCACCATGGAGGCACCCAGCGTGCCTGCGTTGAAGTTGATGAAGCCCTCGTGCATCACGGTGGTGCCCGGGGCCAGGTGGGCGCCAAGCCGCACCCGGTCCGCGTCGGCGATCCGCACACCGGTCGGCACGACGTAGTCGACCATGCGGGGGAACTTGTCCACGCTGAACACGGTGAGGTGCTGATGGTTCAGCCTGGCCGCCAGCCGGACCTCGTCGAGCGTGTCGACCGCGCACGGGCCTGCCGAGGTCCACGCCACATTGGGCAGGACGGCGAAGATGCCAATCAGGTTGAGCTCGCGTGGCCGGATGAGGCGGTGGCTCAGCAGGTGCAGACGCAGGTAGGCATCGGCGGTGTCGGCAGGTGGCTCGTCGAGGTCGATCTCCGTACGGACAAGGCGCGACTCCACTGACCGCAAGGCGTCGGGGGCTGGCGCGGCGAACGTGGGCTCGCTGTCGTCGTACGCGCCGAGCCGTGGCGCGGGATACCAGGAATCGAGGACCTGCCCCGATGTGTGGACGGTCGCCAGACCCCAGCCCCATGCGTGTCGTACATCAGCCATGCCGCCAACCCTACCGAGTGCTGCCTCGCGGATGGTGCCGCTGGAATGGCCACGACTGGCTCGAGGTTCGACCGGCATGACACGCATCGGAATCATGACCAGCAGCACTCGCCCCACCCTGGTCGAGGCCGCCACCAGCCCTGGCGCCTGACCCAACGCCGCGCGGGGTAGGTTGGCGACCATGCTGGACCTCTCCGCCGACCTGGTCACCCTTCTTCGCGCGATCGTCGATGTGGAGTCGGTGAGCGGCAACGAACGAGAGCTCGCCGACCTGGTCGAGGCCGCCGTCCGTCCGTACGAGCACCTCACCGTCACCCGCGACGGTGACACCGTGATCGCGATGACCAACCTGGGCCGCCCGGAGCGCGTGGTGATCGCCGGCCATCTCGACACGGTGCCGGTTGCAGGGAACCTGCCGTCCGAGCAACGGATCGTCGACGGTGAGGAGCGGGTGTACGGCCGGGGTACCTGCGACATGAAGGGCGGGGTCGCAGTCGCACTGAAGACTGCCGTCGAGGTGACGGACCCGGTCAGGGACGTCACATGGATCTGGTACGACCACGAGGAGGTCGACAGCGAGTCGAACGCGCTGACCAGGCTCGCTGCCCGTACTCCCGAGGTGCTCCAGGGCGACTTCGCCGTGCTGATGGAGCCCACATCGGCTCGCATCGAGGGCGGCTGTCAGGGCACCCTGCGGGTCGCCGTCCGCACGACCGGCAAGGCGGCTCATTCGGCACGGGCCTGGATGGGCCACAACGCGATCCACGCCGCCGCTGACATCTTGGCCAGGCTTGCGGCGTACGAACCGCAGCGGATCGTGGTGGACGGTCTGGAGTACCGCGAAGGCCTCAACGCCGTTGCCATCACCGGTGGGATTGCTGGCAACGTGATCCCTGATCGGTGCGAGGTCGTCGTGAATTACCGCTTCGCACCCGACAAGGACGGGGACGAGGCCCTCGCAGAGGTGCAGCGGGTGCTGGCGCCGTACGACCTGGACCTGCTCGACCTGGCCCCAGGGGCACGACCAGGACTCGACCAGCCAGCAGCGGCGTCCTTCGTGGCGGCAGTGGGCGGCGAGCCCACGGCAAAGTTCGGCTGGACCGATGTGGCGCGGTTCAGCGCCCTGGGGATCCCGGCGGTGAACTTCGGCCCAGCGGACCCGTCCAAGGCCCACGCCGATGACGAGTTCTGCCCGGTGGCTGACCTGGACCAGTGCCATCAGGCGCTCGTCCGCTGGCTTCGTACGGCGTGATCCCGGGCACCCTCCTCACCGCTCTGGACAACTGACGACCAGCTGCTCGCCCACACGAAAGGAGTGCGCTGCGGCGTGCTCCCCGTTGCCATGTCCGGGTAGATTTCGACCCATGTCCAAGAGCGGCAAGCAGCCAAGGCCGGGCAAGCCCGGCAAGAGCAACTGGTTCGGCAAGCACGGCACCCAGAACCAAGGGCCGGTGATTCGGCGCGCCGGCAACGTGCAGCCGACCACGACTGACCAGCGACTGCTTGAACCGCACGGCTCCTCGGAATGGGTGCACACCGACCCCTGGCGGGTGATGCGGATCCAGTCGGAGTTCGTCGAGGGCTTCGGCACCCTGGCCAACCTCGGTCCGGCGATCAGCGTCTTCGGCTCAGCCCGGACGAAGAAGTCGCATCCCGCGTACCAGGCGGCGGTGGAGATCGGCAGGAAACTGGTCGAGGCTGGCTACGCCGTGATCACGGGTGGTGGTCCAGGCATCATGGAGGCGGCCAACAAGGGCGCGCACGATGCCAAGGGCACCTCGGTGGGGCTGGGCATCGAGCTGCCGTTCGAGCAGTCGCTCAACGAGTACGTGACCCTGGGCATCAACTTCCGCTACTTCTTCGCCCGCAAGGTGATGTTCCTGAAGTACTCCCAGGGCTTCATCGTGATGCCGGGTGGTTTCGGGACGTTTGACGAGCTGTTCGAGGCGCTCACCCTCGTCCAGACCCACAAAGTCACCCAGTTCCCGATCGTCCTGTACGGAGTGGACTACTGGACACCGGTGCTCGACTGGCTGCGCGACCACGTGCTCCCCGAGGGCTACATCAAGGCCGAGGACCTCGACATGATGTTCCTCACCGACGACATCGATGAGGCGGTCGCCAAAGTGCAGATCCCGGTGACCCCGCCGACCCCGGCCGACCCGACCTGACATGGAGTGGATCCTCGCTGCACTTGCTGTGGTCGCCATCGCCTTGGCCGCCGTCGCCTCGACGGGACGAGGGGGAGGGCTGCCGGACCTCGTCGACGACCGACCGGCACCCGAGCTTCCGGCCGGAGAGCTGACCGCGGCCGACCTCCAAGGCGTCAGTCTCGCCGTCGTTCCGCGCGGCTACTCGATGACCCAGGTCGACCAGCTGCTTGACCGCCTGTCGCGTCAGCTTTCTGCGGGCCAGCCTGCCGATGCGACGTTCGTGGTCGACGATGTGGTCGTCCAGCCCATACCACCTGCTCGGGAGCGCGGTACAGCGGACGTCCGCGACGACGACGAGTCGCTCACGCCGTCGGCGGCGTCAGCGGCCACACCACCTGAACGTCTCTGAGCCGCTCCCCGATTTCGGGCCGTTGGATCGGTCTGGGATAATGGCCGGGTAACGCTACTCATGAAAGGTGGAGGCGATGGCAGCGATGAAGCCGCGCACGGGTGACGGTCCAATGGAGGTCACCAAGGAGGGCCGGGGAATCGTCATGCGCGTTCCCGTTGACGGTGGCGGCAGGCTCGTCGTCGAACTCAACGCCACAGAGGCGACTGATCTCCTCGAGGCACTCCGGGGAGTCGTCGGCTGACGTTCCCCCCAGCAACCGCAGAACACCCACGGCGCCCGGTGCCCGTGGGTGTTCTGCGTCGTGGGGCTGGTCAGGCGTGCTTCGCCTGGTGTGCCTCGATCGCCTTCTCGTACACAGCCACCGTCTCCTGGGCGATCTTCTCCCACGAGAACTCGTCGATGCAGCGCTGCCGACCTGCCAGGCCCATCGCCTTCGCTCGCTCGGGGTCGCGGGTCAGCTCGTTGATCCGCGCCGCGAATGTCTCCTCGAAGGTCGCGATGTAGTCGGCATCATCGGCACGCTTCGGGTCGTACGGAACAAGCAGGCCCGTCTCGCCGTCGACAACCACCTCGGGGATGCCGCCCACGGCCGATGCCACGACCGCCGTCTCGCACGCCATCGCCTCCAGGTTCACGATGCCGAGCGGCTCATAGATCGAGGGGCAGGCAAAGACCGTCGCGTGGGTGAGCACCTGCCGTACGGACGCCCGCGGCAGCATCTCCTGAACCCAGCGCACGGTGCCAGGCCGCTCCTTCTCGAGCTCACCGAAGGCGGCGTTGAACTCGGCCGCAATCTCTGGCGTGTCCGGCGCTCCGGCCAGCAGCAGGATCTGCGTCTCGGGATCGAGCTGCGACGCCGCGCGGACCAGATGCACCAGCCCCTTCTGTCGGGTGATCCGGCCGACGAACACGACAATCGGCTTCGATCGGTCGACCCCGAGGCCATCGACCACGTCGGTGTCGAAGTCCGGCTTGAACTCGTCGGGGTCAATGCCGTTCTTCACCACGTGGATCTTCTCGCGCGCCACGCTCGGGTAGGCGTTGGAGATGTTGGTGATCATCGCCTCGCTCACGGCGATCACCGCATCTGCCTCGTTGTAGGCGGTCTCCTCGATCCAGGAGCTGACCCGGTAGCCGCCGCCGAGCTGCTCGGCCTTCCACGGGCGGTCCGGCTCCAGGGAGTGCGCGGTCACCACCAGCGGCACGTCCTGGTAGCGCCCGGCGATGATGCCGGCGAACTGGGTGTACCAGGTGTGGGCGTGGATGACGTCGACCTCAGGGATCGCGGCTGCCATCGCGACGTCGGCGCCGAGCGTACGGATCGCGGCGTTCGCCCCGTCGGGGTAGGTCTCGGCGTGTGAGGTCGCACCCTCGCGATCCTCGCCCATCGCCTGGACGTCGACGGACTCGCAGAACTTGCGCAGCTGCGGGACGAGCTGACCGACGTGGACGCCGGCGCCGCCGTAGATGTACGGGGGGTACTCACGGGTGAGGATCGAGACACGAAGAGCCATGCCTTGATCCTGTCAGCGACGTGCCCGGATCGTCGGGATTACCGCCTGATTGCCTCTCAGATGCAGCTGGCGCCGGTGGCGCAGCCCGCGGCGTGGAACGCGAGGCCCATGACCACGAGGGCGAGGATGAAGAAGGCGACGATGGCGAACACAGCAACGATCGCGCCGCCAGCGGCGAGACCAGCGACCTTGCTCCCGGTGCTGTTGGGCGGGCGCTGGTACGGGAATCGCCGAGGCGGCGGGCCGGGTCGTTAGTTCGACATGGATAAACACTGGACGCGCAACGTGGAAAGGGGCTGAAACGCGCTCCGGTCGCGCTCGGGACGGGATAAGTTCAGGGCATGGCAACTCGTCCGAATGCGCTCTCGATCGTTCTCGCTGGTGGCGAGGGCAAGCGACTGATGCCGCTCACCGCAGATCGTGCGAAGCCGGCGGTCCCGTTTGGTGGCACGTACCGGCTGATCGACTTCGTCTTGTCGAACATGGTGAACAGCGACCTGCGCCGGATCGCCGTCCTGACGCAGTACAAGTCCCACTCGCTCGACCGCCACGTGTCGGTCACCTGGCGGATGTCGGTGCTCCTGAACAACTACGTGACGACCGTGCCCGCGCAGCAGCGCACCGGAAAGCAGTGGTTCCAGGGCTCAGCCGATGCGATCTTCCAGTCGATGAACCTGATCGAGGACGAGGACCCCGACTACGTCGTCGTCTTCGGCGCCGACAACATCTACCGAATGGACGTCGAGCAGATGCTCGAGGCCCACATCGACTCCGGACTCGAGTGCACCGTCGCCGGCATCCGCGTGCCGCGTAGGGACGCCAGCTCGTTCGGCATCATCGATGCGGGCGCCGACAACAAGATCCGGCAGTTCCTCGAGAAGCCAGCTGACCCGCCCGGGCTGCCCGACTCCCCGGAGGAGTCGTTCGCCTCGATGGGCAACTACATCTTCTCCCGGGCCGCCTTCGAGGAGGTCCTCCGCGCTGACGCCGCCCTCGATGACTCCAAGCACGACATGGGCGGCAACATCATCCCGGCGTTCGTGAACGCCGGTGCCGCTCAGGTGTACGACTTCACCCTCAACGAGGTGCCCGGCGCCACGGCCAAGGACAAGAACTACTGGCGCGACGTAGGCACCATCGACGCCTACCACGAGGCCCACATGGACCTCGTCTCGGTCGACCCCGAGTTCAACCTCTACAACCGCAAGTGGCCGATGTGGACGTCGCAGGCCCAGCTACCGGGCGCCAAGTTCACACTGCGCGGCAACGCTGAGGACTCCATCGTCAGCAGCGGCTGCATCGTCTCGGGCGGCGACGTCGACCGATCCGTTCTGAGCCCCAACGTGATGATCGACAAGTGGGCCAAGGTCGAGGAGTCGGTCATCTTCTCGGGCTGCCGAGTGGGCCGCAACGCCGTCGTCCGGCGGGCCATCCTCGACAAGAACGTCCTCGTCCCCGACGGCGCCGAGGTGGGCGTCAACGCTGACCACGACCGCGAACGTGGCTTCGTCGTCTCCGAGACCGGCATCACGGTGGTAGCGAAGGGCCAAAAGGTCCCCAGGCCCTGACACGGGGGGTGGAACCCCCAGCTCGCTCTGATCCGGTGGGTCGCTCGACCGCATCGCGTCCGCTGCGCCGTGGGGTCGAGCAGGACGCCAGGGCAGCGCTCAAGCGCTGGGACCTCACCACCGCGCTGCCAGGCCTGATCACACCAGAGTTCATCGACGTCCGGGCTGGCCGCCTGCGCTCAGTCGCCAAGAGCGTTCTCGCCTGGATCGCGACCGGGCGGAACTGAGTCCCTTCAGGCTCAGCCCTTGACGACCGCCAAGAGGCCGTCCCCCACTGGCAGAAGGACGGGCGTGAGGTCTGCCGTGTCCTCTGCGATGGCGGCGAGCACATCTCGCACGGTCAGGGTCTCGTCCTCCTCGTCGTTCGGGTCGGCAACAGCGCCGCCCAAGAGGGCGTGGTGCACGACCAGGATGCCGCCGTGACGCAGCAACCGGATGGCCTGCTCAACGTGCTCGGGGTATTCGAGCTTGTCGCCGTTGACGAGCACGAGGTCGTACGCGCCGTCTGTCAGCTTGGGCAGCACCGACAGCGGCGGGCTTGCGATCGTCCGCAGTCGTTGCGAGCGCACTCCGGTCGTCGTGATGATCCGGCGCGCGATGTTCTGGTGCTCGGCCTCGGGGTCGATGGTCGTCAGCACGCCTTCCGGCGCCATGCCGTGCAGCAGGGCCAGGGCGGCGACGCCCGTACCCGTACCAACCTCGACAACCGCCTTGGCCTGGATCACGCGGGCCAGGAAGGTGAGCGACTGGGCGACCCCGCGGGAGGGCACCGCCAGACGCAGCTCGGCCGCGGCGGTCCGAGCGGCGGCGCTGGCCTCCGACTCCGGGACGTAGGTCTCCGCGTAGGCCCACGTGGCGGGCTTGGGTGCGGCCTTGGCAAGGTTCGTCGACGTGTAAGTCACGAGCCACACCCTATCCCCGGCCTCTACGATGAGCCGTATGAACCGAGTAGTGAGTGCCGAGATCGTCGCCAATGTGCTGGCCGTCGAGGTCGCCGTGGGTGACAAGGTCGGCCCCCTCGACTCGGTCGTGCTGCTGGAGTCGATGAAGATGGAGATCCCCGTCCTCGCCGACACCACCGGTACCGTGACAGAGATCGTCGTAGCACCCGGAGACGTCGTGCACGATGGCGATCCCCTCGTTGTGATCGCGGAGGACTGAGCATGACTGTGACACCCCCGTTCGGGCGGCTCATCACCGCCATGGTGACCCCGTTCACCCCTGACGGTTCGGCCATCGACCACGAGGCGGCTGCGCAACTGGCGACCCATCTCGTCGACGTGCAGAACAACGACTCCCTCGTCATCAACGGCACCACAGGTGAGTCGCCAACCACCACCGACGCCGAGAAGGCTGAGCTCCTGGCCACCGTCAAGGCTGCGGTGGGGGACCGGGCCCAGATCATCGCTGGCGTCGGCACCTACGACACGCGCCACACCTGCGAGCTGTCGCGCCAGGCGGCCGAGGTGGGGGCTGACGGTCTGCTGGTCGTCACCCCCTTCTACAGCCGACCACCACAGAACGCGATCGTGGCCCACTTCGCCGCGGTCGCAGCGGCCACTGATCTGCCGATCCTGATCTATGACATCCCGCACCGCGCCGGGGTGCCGATCGAGACCGCGACCATGATGACGTTGGCCGAGCTGCCGACCATCGTCGGCGTCAAGGACGCGAAGGGCCAGCCAGCCTCCTCGGCCCAAGTGATGGCCGCCACGGACCTGGCCTACTACGCCGGCGACGACGCCATGCTGCTGCCTCTTCTCGCCGTCGGTGGGGTCGGCGTGGTTGGCACCTCAACCCACTTCTCGGGTGCCCGTACCGCTGAGGTCATCCGGGCATGGTTGTCGGGCAACGCTGACGAGGCGATCGAGCTGTACCGGGCCGTCCTGGGCGTCTACACCGGAGTCTTCGCCACCCAGGGCGTGATGCTCGTCAAGGCCGGGCTGGCGGCGCGCGGCTTCGACCGCTGGCCCGTACGGCTGCCGCTCCTCGACGCGTCCGAGGTAGAGACCGCCGCCTTCGTTGCCGCACTCGACGCTGCCGGACTTTGAGTTTCGGTACGGAAGGCTAGGCTGCAGAACGTGTTCGACATCGGTGCCTTCGAGCTGGTCTTCCTCGCCCTGCTCGGCATCGTGCTATTCGGACCCGAGAAGTTGCCCACCCTGGCCCGCAAGGCCGGACGCGTGGTGCGCTACCTCTCAGCCATCGCCAACGACGCCAAGGGCCAGCTCCGCGCCGAGCTCGGACCCGAGTGGGACGACGTCTCCTTCTCCGACCTGAACCCCAAGAACTTCATCGCCAAGCACATGCTCGACTCGGGCGAGGTCGCGGCTGTACGGGGAGCGCTCACCGACTCCAAGGACGCCCTCGCTGGTGCCAGCTCCGACCTGAGCACCGCGATGTCCGACATCAGCTCCGGAGTCAACGCCCTGGACAGCACCAGCGACTCCACCGACACCGCGGCTGAACTGGTCGCGGTCGGACCAAAGTTCGACTCCGAGGCTACGTAACAGTGCCTTCTGGGGGGATACCCCCCAGACCCCCGCTCGCTCTGATCCGGTGACCGCGTTCTGCAAACCGCGCTCCTTTGGGGGCATGACCCGCAGGTGCGGTGTTCAGGTGCTTGAGGTTGGCGGTTTGCATCCCGCGGCCCCCGGATCAGCCCGGTGGGACGCTCGGTTTTCTGGGGGGGGTACCCCCCAGACCCCCGCTCGCTCTGATCCGGTGACCGATCAGCCCGGCGGGACGCTCGTTCTGGGTTTCCTCGATGCGACTGCGGAGTGAAACCCCACATGCCGTTACCCGACTGGAGCCAACCCCAGTTGCAGGCCCGCCAGGCCTCTGGGCTTGGAGCCCAGGCGCTCGGCCAGGCCCCATAGGACCGCGCTGGTGGGACGGGAGGTGTCCAGGCTGACCAGCGGGGTGCCGGCGTCGCCGGCGGCCCGGAAGTCACGCTCCAGGGGGATCTCGGCCAGCAGCGGGACGTCGTACCCCAGCCGCTTGGAGAGCCGCTCTGCCACAGCCGCCCCTCCGCCGCTGCCGAACAGGTCGACCCGGTGTGACTCCGAGCAGTGCGGGCAGGTGGTCTCCAGGTAGGACATGTTCTCAACCACGCCGATCACCCGCTGATGCATGATGTCGGCCATCGTGCCGGCCCGCTCGGAGATGTCAGTGGCCGCCGCCTGCGGGGTCGTCACCACGATCACCTCGGCGTTCGGGAGCTTCTGGCCGAGGCTGATCTGGATGTCACCCGTCCCCGGCGGAAGGTCGAGAAGGAGGAAGTCGAGGTCGCCCCAATACACGTCGGCGAGCAGCTGGGTCAGTGCGCGGTCGAGGATCGGCCCACGCCAGGCCACCACCTGGTCGCGGCCGGGCTTCATCATGCCGACCGAGATCACCTTGATGCCGTGTGCCTCGACCGGCATCAGCATGTTCATGTCCGGGATCGCCGTCGGGCCCTCGTCCTCGGCCAGGCCCAGCAGGTCAGGGATCGAGTGCCCGTACACATCAGCGTCAAGCAGCCCGACCGATTTCCCTTGCGCGGCCAGGGCCAGAGCAAGGTTGACCGTCACCGACGACTTGCCCACGCCGCCCTTGCCGGACGAGATCGCGATCACGCGGGTCAGGCTGGTGGGCTTGGCGAACGGGATCTCGCGCTCGGCCACCCCGCCGCGCAGCATGGTCTTGAGGGCCGCCCGCTGGTCCTCGTTCATGACGCCGAGCTCGACCCGGACAGCCGTCACACCTTCCACGGACCCGGCCGCGATGGTGACGTCGTTGCGGAGCCGGTCCTTGAGCGGGCAGCCACCGGTCGTGAGCAGGATCCGTACGTCAACGCGCCCATCCTCGTCGACCCGCACGTCGTCGACCATCCCGAGATCGGTGATGGGGCGCTTGATCTCGGGATCAAGGACCGTGTGGAGGGCGGCTCGTACCTTGGGGGTCAGCGGATGCTCGTCGGACATGGCTCCAACCTACCGGGCCGGCACTGGTGGAACGGCATCCGGTCATGGGGCTGGAGTGGTGCCCTCTCGTGCCGCATCGCGTTCAAGCGCCTCCTGGAGGATGCGCTGCTCCTCCACGTCAGCCCGGTGGTCGAGCTCCTCGAGCAGGTCACGAAGCTCGGCCCGTACGAAGTCACGGGTGGCGACCTCGCCCAGCCGCATCCGCAGCGACGCAATCTCGCGGGCGAGGAAATCCATGTCGGCTCTCGACTGCGCCGCCGTACGGCGGTCGTCCTCGACCATGATCCGGTCGCGGGCCTCCTGCCGGTTCTGCGCAAGGAGGATCAACGGCGCTGCGTACGACGCCTGGACCGACAGCATCAGCGTCATCAGCATGTACGGGAACGGATCTTTGAACCAGGTCGGGACGAGGTTGTTGATGACGATCCACGCGACGATGAAGACAGACATGCCGAAGAGGAACCCGGCCGTACCCATGAACCGGGCAAATGTCTCAGCGAAGCTGCCGAACACCTCCGAGTTGAGCTTGATGCTGGGGAACAGCGAGCGTCGGCGTGGGCCAGGGGTGTTCAGTCGGTCGGCATTGATCCGCTTGCGGGCCCTAGCCACGGCCGTCTCCGTTCTGGCCGACAACCTCGTCCATCTGGATGCCGCGCCAGTCCTCCGGCAGCATGTGGTCCAGCACGTCGTCGACCGTCACCGCACCCAACAGGCGTCCATCGTCGTCGACCACGGGCGCAACCACGAAGTCGTAGGTGGCGAAGTGACGGCTGACTTGTGCGAGATCGTCACTGGGTCGCAGCGGCTGCAGTTCGCTGTCGATGTGGCGCGAGACGAGAGTGGACGGTGGCTCGCGGAGTAGGCGCTGCAGGTGGACTCCACCCAGGAACTTGCCCGTCGGCGCCTCCAGCGGAGGACGGCAGACGAAGACCATGGCCGCCAACGCGGGAGGAACCTCCTCGACTCGGGCCAGCGCGAGTGCGTCCGCCACCGTGTAGTCAGGGCCAGCGATCACCGGCTCGGGCGTCATCATGCCGCCCGCCGACTCGTCGTCGTACGCGAGCAGGTCGCGCACGTCCTGGGCGTCTTCAGGTCGCATCCGGTCGAGCAACACCTCAGCGAGGTCGTCGGAGAGCTCTGAGATGAGGTCAGCGGCATCGTCGGGGTCCATCTCCTCCAGCACGTCCGCAGCTCGCTCGGGGTCCAGCAGCTGGATGAGTGACACCTGCTCGTCCTCGGGCAGCTCCTCCATGGCATCGGCGAGCTGCCTGTCATCGAGGGCCTGAGCGACCTCGGCTCGCCGTTCGGGAGCCATGTCGTGCAGCTCACGGGCAACGTCGGCGGGGAGCATGTCGAGCATCTCCGCGATCTTCGCGTCGCTCTCGGCGGCGTCGCCGGCGCTGAGGCCCGGTACCTCGTGCCAAGGCACGATGGTCACCGGCCGAGAAGCAGCGAAGGGACGAGTGCGGGCGAGCTCCTTCAGTGCGATCCGGGAGACCTCCCACTCGCCGGCCCGGCCGGGACTCATCGACACGTCATAGATCGAGGTGGGTGACGATGCGCCGCGAGGGACGACCTGCCGGTCCAGCAGGTCCTCAACGACCAGCGTCTCGCCCTCACGGCGATGGAACCGCTTCGTGTTCACCACACCCGACACGACGACCTGGACCGCGTCGATCGAGTACACCCGCTCCATCGGGATGTAGACGCGGCGGCGCCCGAACAGCTCGCTGACGATGCCCTTCACCTTCGGTGGCCGTCGCTGGCCACGCACCTGCACGACGACGTCGCGCACCTTGCCCATGGGGTCGCCACTGGAGTCGATCACGGGCAGCCGACGCAACCGCGAGATGAAGATGACCGACGAAGTGCTCACGGCGACAGGGTAGCCGCGCAGACTGACGTTGAGCACCAGCATGCCCACGTTTCCGAGCACCATGCATCTGGTTCGGGGGGGCAGACACCCCCACCGCGACTAGGCTGAACCCGCAGCCAGCCAAGGAGGAACCGTGTCGAGTCCCCAGTCCAACCCCGCCAGCCGGTCATCGGCCCGAATGTCGACGCTGTTCGAGCTTGAGTACCCGCAGTCGGTCGGCCTGTTCGACTCCTACCCGGATGCCGCCAAGGCCGTCGACTTCCTCGCCGACGAGAGCTTCCCCGTCCAGAACCTCGCCATCGTCGGCACCGACCTGAAGACGGTCGAGCGGGTGCTGTCGCGCAAGACGTGGGGCACGGTGCTGAGCCAGGGCGCCGTGCAGGGCATCACGATGGGCCTGATGATGTCGTTCATGCTCTTCCTGTTCATGCCGGGCGTGAACTGGATGGCCGTACTGCTTGCTGGCCTCGTACTGGGCATGGGCATGTCGGTGGTCTTTGCGGCCGTCGCTTACACCGCGACCCGGGGCGAGCGGGACTTCAACTCCGTGCAGCAGACGGTCGCGACCCGCTACGAGATCCTCTGCGAGCACAAGGTCGCCCAGGAGGCGCGTGACCTGCTGACGCGGCTGGTGACCCCCAACACCTCTGCTTTCTGAGGCTGCCGCGCAGCCCCTACAACCGGATCCTGCGGCGCCGCCGTGCCGTCCGACGGATCGCGCGACGGTCGCGTCCCCGTACCTCCCACGCCTCAGGCGTGGCAGACAGCCACCGGTAGGTACGGAAGGCGAACGGGATGTGGAGAAGGTAGAGCGCGCACAGCACGAGCACGACCAGCAACGGCATGGTCAGGATCCCACCGATCAGCACTACGGCCGCGATCAGCAGCAACGGCACCAGCCGAGGGTTGATGTTGGTCGACTTCAGTGACAGCGTCGGGATCCGCGAGAAGGCCAGCGCGGCGACCATGATCAGCCACACCGATGTCAGGATCGGGTTCGACCACCAGCCCGGTCCGAAGTGCATCAGGGCGATCACGGGTGCCAGGGCCAGCAGCGCGGCGATGGGTGAGGGGACGCCGACGAAGAACTCCTTGTGGAATGCCGGTTGTTCGTCGTCGAGCAGTGTGTTGAAGCGGGCCAGCCGCAGGACGATGCAGGCGCCGTAGATGATGGCAGCCATCCAGCCGAGGTCAGCGACCCTCAGGTTGGTGGAGTGCACCATGATCGTGAAGAAGGTGATCAACGCTGGCGTCACGCCGAAACTGATCGCGTCGCACAGCGAGTCGAGCTGCGCACCCATCCTCGACTGGGCATCGAGCAGTCGTGCGAGCCGGCCGTCCATCCCGTCGAGCAGGGCCGCCGCACCGATCAGCGCGAGCGCCAGAAGCGCCTTCCCATCGATGGCGTAGCGCGCGGCGCTCAGCCCGCACCCCAGCGCCAGCAGCGTGATCAGGTTGGGCAGCAGCACGATCCCTCGGCGAGGGGTCCGGCGCCCGGTGTCCTCGTCATCGAGGTCGTCCAAGTCCTCGTCGAAGTCGGCTTCCACCGCCAGACCACGGTCGTAGGCGCGGGGATCAGGCCGATGCCCGTGGTTGCGCGAGCGACGACCGTACGGGGTGGGTCTCATGGCAGTCGGGCAAGCAGAGTCTCAGCGCCCATCGCTCGCTGGCCCACCCGTACGAGGAGCTCGGTGCCAGCGGGCAGGTAGGTGTCGACCCTGGAGCCGAACCGGATCAGCCCGTACGTCTGGCCGAGCGCCAGTTCGTCGCCTTCAGCGACCTCGCACAGGATGCGGCGCGCGACCAGTCCGGCGATCTGGACGACACCCACCGCGACGCCGTCAGCCGTCTCGATCCGCATCGAGCTCCGCTCGTTCCGGGTTGAGGCGTCAGCGACGTCGGCCGGCAGGAACTCCCCAGGTTGGTAGGCGATGTGAGCGACCGTGCCGGCCACAGGGGCCCGCTGCACGTGTACATCGAGAACAGACAGGAAGATCGACACACGGGGGAGCGGCAACGTGCCAAGGCCCAACTCGGCAGGCGGTACGGCCTCGTCGACGAGGGTGACCTCCCCGTCCGCAGGAGCCACGACCGAGCCCGCCTCAGTGGGCGGCACCCGGTCAGGATTGCGGAAGAAGAGGGCGACGGCGGCAGCCGTGGCCAGGCCGAGCACCCGTACGCTCGGCCAGCGCCAGCCTGCGACGACCGCCACCAGCGGCACGGCCACGAAGCGTCGAGCCTCGGGGTGGATGGGCGGGATGGCGTCCTTCACCAGCTTCGCCAGATGCTGCGGGATCGGAAGGTTCTCCTGGCCAGGTCGGGCAGCCATCTGGGTTCCCTTCGGGTCGGGGACGGGGATCAGTGACGGCTCAGTCTCTCACGACCCTCACCAGGTCAGCCTCCCGCGGTGCTACGAGCGGGTGCGGTGAACGAGCAGAACTGGCAGCCCCGAGGGGTTGTCCACTCGGAACTGCCAGTTCAGCTGAAACGTGCTGGCCCTGATCTGGGTACGGATCAGGCGTCGAGCATCGTCCCGTTGAGGTACTCCGCGTACGCTGGCAGGTCGAGCTGGCCCGAGCCGGAGACGCCAATCAGGATGACCGGCGAGGTGCCAGCCTCGGCCGCCTCACGTGCCGCGCGCAGCGCACCCGCGATGGCGTGGTTCGACTCCGACGCCGGCACGATGCCTTCGGCCTTGGCGAAGATGATGCCCGCCTCGAACGCCTCGCGCTGCTTGACCGCGATCGCCTTCATCATGCCCTCGTGGTAGACGTGCGACATGATCGGCGCCATGCCGTGGTAGCGCAGGCCACCTGCGTGGACCGGGTCGGGCACGAAGTCGGCTCCGAGGGTGTACATCTTCAGCAGCGGCGTCATGCCGGAGGTGTCACCGAAGTCGTAGCGGTACTCGCCCTGGGTCAGCGAGGGCGCAGCGGCCGGCTCACACGCGG
>Ga0116180_1001507_pt1 | contig 19596 bp, 18 predicted proteins | sample AD_UKC073_MetaG_FD_89804 | JGI IMG/M metagenome (GOLD analysis project Ga0116180, IMG submission 89804) | Active sludge microbial communities of municipal wastewater-treating anaerobic digesters from USA - AD_UKC073_MetaG | ecosystem: Engineered > Bioreactor > Anaerobic > Digestate | place: USA...
GAAAGCTCGCCGCCATGTTGATGCCGGTCAGCAGGATCATGGCGAGGCCGATCCAGGCGACGCGCATCGCGTGGCGCCCCAGGTCGACCAGCGGCACGGCGGCGCCAAGTCCGGCGACGCGGGCATTCGTCAACGCCACTCCGCCCGCGAACATCGCAAGCCCCGTGATGTGGACGCATTGCATCAGCGGATAGATGTACTGCGATTCCCGGATATGGGCCGCATAGGCGGAATTGTGGATCACCTCGACCAGTGACATCTGCATTCTCTCCCCAATGATCGGGTGGCTGGCGGCGCCCCTCGGGCTGGCCGCCAGCCACCGGCAGTGCCTAGTCGAGCACGTTGTCGTTGCCGCCCTTGTCACCAAAGCGGGTGCCGTCGGAGAACACGATTTCGCGCAGGTAGATGTCGTTCGGCACGGTCTTGTTGGGGTGGCCGATGAAGGTGCCGGTCACGCCGGGCTTGACCTTGCTGAACACCCAGCCGCGGCGGCGCAGCAGGTTCGCGGCGCTGGTTTCGACCTTCCAGGTCTGGACCTTGCCGCGCGCGTCCTTAACCTGCACGTCGATGTGGCCGTGCGGGTTGCGGAAGAACGCGGTCTGGACCGCGCCCTGGATCTGAACGCGCTTGGTGGTGTCGTAGCTGGCGGGCGAGTGGTGGGCCGATGCCGGGATCGCCAGCGCGGCGATCGGCAGGGCGATGAGTGCCAGTTTCTTCATGTCAGTGACCTTTCACGGGTTGGTTTGGTGGTACGTTGCGAGCCGGAGCGGCTCATTCCTTGATCTTGAGTTCGGCCTTGCGGCGGTCGATGTGATCGTCCCACAGCGAGCTGCTGCAGTTGTAGCCGCCCGGCACGACGCCCGGAGCCGAGCGCTTGAACACCTGGTGTGCGCGCGCCGGCTGGGCGAAGATTTCCGGGTCGTCGACCGTGATGTCGACTTCCAGCACCTGACCGAATTCGGGATGCTGGCCCAGGTGCCAGCGCTCGGTCACCTTGGCTTCCTCGGTGCGCTGCATCACGCCGAAGGTGTTGAGCACCGGCAGGCCGGTGGTTTCGACCACCAGTTCCTGGCCTTCCCAGCGCGCGGTCGACCAGCCGCTGGGCGAAGGACCAAAGTCGTCCGGCTTGGGCGTGCCGTCGAGGTGGACCTGGCGGAACTGGTCGTAGAGTTCGAAGACCATGAAGATCCGGTCGGGATACTGGATGATCTCGGTCGGATAGTTCCGCGCGCGGCCCAGCATGGTCCACGGCATGCCCTTGATCAGGCAGACCTTGGCCGGATCGTCGCGAACCGGGTCAGCCAGCTTGCGGAACAGGTCGGCGCGGGCCTGGGCCTCGGGCGTCATCTTGCCCGCCACTTCCGGCAGGACGACCAGTTCCAGCTTGGCCGTTTCCCACACGCCCGAGAAATCGACCGGCCCCGCGTTCGGCATATTGGCGCGCAGCTGGCTGGCAGGCGCCGCCGCAGCCGGGGAAGCGGGCGCCTCGGCAGCGGCGACAGGCGCCGCAAGAGCGGCAGCCAGAGTGCCAATTATTGTCCAACAAAAATTCGTTCGAATCACAAATAAGACTCCTCGGCTCTCGACAAGCTTGAATTTGATGGCGTAGGACTCGGCCCGGAACCGGAGCCGCAAGCACCGCTCAACTCCGGCCCAAAGGATGGGAGACTTGGGTTATGCGATACGTGATGCTCTGGATTCAGATGGCCTTCGGGATGCACTCGCTGATCTCCGGCTTGAATTATTTCCTTGAATTTCTGCCACTCCCCAGGGTTATGCACCCGATCGCCGGCCCGTTCGTCGATGCCATGACCGCCATGGGCCTGTTCGATCTGATCAAGCTTGTGGAAGTGCTGGTGGGCTTCGCCCTGGTCTTCAACCGCTTCGTCCCCCTTGCGCTGATCGCCGAATTGCCGACCTCGATCACCATTTCCTGGATGAGCGTGATTGTCGTACATTCTCCGCGCGCTGTCTATACCGGGTTGAAGGAAATCCTGTTCAACCTGATCCTGCTGGCCTGGTTTGCCGGCTGGTTCACGCCGCTGCTGCGGCCCCGCGCCGAAGGCCGTCCACTGTGGAACGAATGGCGCGGCATGCTCGCCGCGCTGACCGGCGCCGACACCCAGAAGGGAGCGACCAAGCCATGAACACCTATGACCTGATCCCGTTCGGCTTCGCCACGCTGGTCGTGCTGATCGCGTGGCTGCGCGATCGCCAGCGCTCCGGGCAAGGCTGACAAGGCGAAGGGGGCGCGGCATTACCACCGCGCCCTCACGCCCAGGCGCAGCTGGCGCGGTTCGACCGTGCGGCTGTTGCGGCCCTCGACGCCTTCCGGCGGTTCCCCCGGCAGGCGCGTGGCATAGATATATTCGACGTCGTGCCCCCGGCTGTTCAGCAGGTTGAGCAGGTCCGCGAACAGTTCCCACCGTCCCGCCTCCAGACCGAGCCGAAGGTTGACCAGAGTGGTCGGCTTGCCACGTTCGCGGTTGTCCTCGGTCAGCGCATGGGGGCCAAGGCGGCGCACGCGCAGCGCGGCGTTCCAGCGCTGGCGGTTGACCGACAGCCCCAGCTCACCCGAACTTTCGAGCGCGCCGGGAATGCGGTTGGCGCCGGTGGGCAGGTCGGAGAAGCGGCTTTTCGCCCCGGTCCAGACGGCGTCGACTGCCATCCATGGCGCCGGACGCCAGAACAGCGTCAGTTCATAGCCACGGCGCTTGCCGGCCCCGCTCGGTTCGACCGCGCCGGAATCGCCAACGTAGATCAGCTCGCTGCCGATCCGGCTCCACCAGTGGTTGGCCGTAAGGACCAGATTGCCCGCTTCATAGCGCAGCCCGCCCTCGATGAAGCGCCCGCGCACCAGCGCCGGCGCAGGGCTGGACGGCGCGGTGACGCCGCGCGCGTCGTTGCTGTGAAAGCCCTCGCCGATGTTGCCGTAGAAGGCCAGGCCCGGCGCGGGATTGATGCTTGCCCCGAACTTGGTGGTGACCAGGCCGGCATCGCGGTCGCCGCTCCAGGCCGCACCGCTTTTCGCGCGAACGCGAAAGCGATAGCCGTCGCTGCGCAGGGCCGCCTGCAGCTGCACCAGCGGTGACGGCTTCCAGACGAGTTCGCCGTAGATCGCCGCAGAGCTTTCGCGCACCGCGAAGTCGCTGCGCACCGCGCGGACCACGCCCGCCGTGCTCTGATCGAGACCGACACTGCCGATATCGTCGTGCCGGAACTCGGCCCCGGCCGTCAGGGTCAGGCCCTGCGCCAGGCGCACGTCGCGCTCGACCTTGCCGCCAAGCCCCCACATCGTCTCGTGCTGGCGCAGCTGGTCGCCATTCACCGGATCGTCGAGGAAATAGGTGAAATTGGAGAACAGGCTCCAGTCGTAGCGCTGCGCCCACAGCGTGGCGCGAAGATCGTCGCCCTTGATGCTGACGGTCAGCACCTGCCGGTCGGTTCGGCCCGAGAGGCTGGGGTCGAGAGTGCCGAACCGGTCGGGGAGCAGCGTGCCGATGGCGCGCTCGGGGATCTGCTCGGTCGGACGCCAGCGGGCGCGATAGACGCTGAGCGAGGCCGACAACTTGCCCAGCCCCGTCGCGGCGCTGAGCTTGGCGAGGCCCGAGAAACTGCGCATCGCCTCTGGCAGCGCCCAGGGGCCGTCATACTCTTTCCACTGCCCGAGCAGCAGCAGGTCGGCTTCGCCGATCCCGACGGAACCGCCCGCAACCAGGCGGCGATAGCCGAACGAGCCAAGTTCAGCGGTCACTTCCGGCTTCATCGTGTCGCGGGTGGTGATCCGGGCGGAGCCGACGAAGGCAAAGTCCCCCGCATCGGCCCGGTACGGACCCTTGCGATAGTCGATCCGGGCCACCGCCTCGGGAATCAGCCCGCCGACGTCGAGATAACCCTGCCCATGCCCATGAGTGCGCAGGTTCATCGGCATGTCATCGATCGACAGCGCGAAATCGGTGCCGTGATCGAGATTGAAGCCGCGCAGGAAATACTGGTTGGCCTTGCCTCCGCCGGAATGCTGGCTGGCGATCAGGCCGGGCACGGCTTCAAGCAGTTCGGCGGGCCGCAGCAAGGGGCGGTTGGCGATGTCCGCCCCGGCGATCGCGCCCTCGCTCGCCGCGACCGCCATGCCGATGCGGTGCTCGCTGCGACCGTAGACGACGATTCCGGCATCCGGCCCTCCATCCGGCGCCCGCGCGTCCGCCGCACGCGCCACGCCGGCCGGCACGAGCGCGGCGGCAAGGCAGATCGCGGATTGCGGAATGGCACGGTTCAAGCTCGTCTCTCCCAGCGACCTTCATGGGCCGGTCCATTCCGTGCGTGCCGCAGAGGCCGCCGGCTGGACTTGTCCCGGGGAGTGAGACCGTATGGCCGGGAACGCTTGTTAATTACGGTTCCCGTGGACGTTACACGATGTTAAAAGTGCCCATGGGCGGGATGGAACAAGAGGCAAGACGGCTGCTTGAAAGCGGCGCGCTGGGGCGTTCGCCGCAGCTTGTCGAACTGTTCGAGTATCTTGTGGCCGCCTCGGCGCGGAACCGCTCGCCCAAGGAAGCGGAAATTGCCCATGACGTGTTCGGGCGCGATGCGGCGTTCGAGCCGGCGCAGGACGCGCTGGTCCGCGTCCACGTGCACCGCCTGCGCACCAAGCTGGAGCGCTTCTACGCCGAGAATCCGGCCCCGGGCGGCGAACGGCTGGCGATTCCCAAGGGCGAATACCGGCTGGTGCTGGAACAGGCCGCAGCGGAGTCGGAAAGCCCGGCATCCGATCCCGCGTCGCGGGCATCGGCAATGCCGTGGCGCAACCTGGCCATCGCCCTGCTGGTCATCTCGATCGCCCTTGCCGCCTTGCTGGTTTCGCAGGTAACCGGCCCTGGCCCGACCTTGATCGCACCGTCGCAGATGTGGGACGGCTACCGGCATGACAGCCGGACGGCCCTGATCATCGCCGGTGACCGCCTGCACGACGCCGGGGCCGTCGCCACCACCCGCGCGCCCGGACGACCGGCGGACATGGAAGCTACCGACCTGCCCGTGGGCGTGGCGACGGCGCTCCGCCATGTGATTCCGGCGCTGATCGCCGGCAACCCGGGCCGCCAGCGACTGCGGCTGCTGCCGATGTCGCAGGTGACGCCGGACATGATGCGCGCCGCCAACATCGTCTATGTCGGCCAGTTCAGCGAGATCGCGATGATCGGCGAGCCGCTGTTCGCCGCCGCGCGGGTGGTCCCGACACCCGATGGCCACGGCCTGGTCGACCGCCGGACGGGCAAGGAAATCGCCCGCGCCCCCGATGAACGTAGCGGCGATCCGCTCAAACAGAGCGACTTTGGCTATATCGCCAGCTTCCGCGGGCCGAGCGGCAACCGCATCACGATCATCGCTGGCGGCGGCAATGCCGGGCTGATGCAGGCCGCCGAAGTCGCCGCCGCCGACGAACGCATCGCGCAGATCATCGCCGCGAGCGGGGGCAAGGGCGATTTCGAAGCCGTGCTGACCGTAACCAGCCTGCATGACATGAACATGGGTTCGCGCCTGGTGATTGCCGCGCCGCTCGATGCCTCCTCGATCTGGCGCGAGGGCACGATCAACTGAAATTCCGGCCCCGGATGCGCCGATTGGCGATTGCCCGAAGCGCGCAGGATTGTTAGACAATTGCATCAAAACTGGGAGCCTGACCTGATGCAATACCTAGCCCGAACCGCCTTGGCCTTTTCGCTGCTGACCGCGTGCACCAGCGCGCAGGGGGAGCAACCTGCCCCGATTTCCGCGCCTTCCGCCGCGCAGTCGGTTCCGGATGTGCCGCGCAAGAATGGCAAGCCGGACTTCAACGGGGTCTGGGTCATGGCGTCCTACGATCTGGTCTGGCTGCCGCAGGAGCACAACCCGCCCTACACGCCCGAGATCCAGGCCGAGATGGATCGTTTCCGCACCCAGTTCGATCCCAAGGTCGACGACCCGGCCCAGCTGTGCGTGCGCATGGGGATGCCGTGGCGGATGCTCAACCGCGCCCGCGATTATCCGGTGGAGATCTACCAGAACCCCGACCGGATCATCATGCTGTTCGAAGGCCACGATGACTACCGCAGCATCCGGCTTGACCGCACCACCGTGCCGGAAAACCTGCCCGCGTTGGGCAACGGCTGGTCGAACGCGAAGTGGGACGGCGACACGCTGGTGATCACCACTTCCAACCTCACCGCGCGGACCACGATCAACCCGCTCCAGCGGTCCGAATCCGCCGAGATCACCGAGCGCTGGACGCTGAAGAAGCACCCCGAATTCGGCGACGTGGTCGATATCGACATCACCATGACCGATCCGGAACGCTACACCGCGCCGATCAAGGCCCACAACGTCTACAAGCGCGCCGCGCCGGGGATCGAAGTGGGCGGCTACAACTGCGCCGACGCGCTGTGGGAGGAATACCTGGTCAAGCGCGAGGCGGAAATCGCCGCGAAGAAGCACAAGTAGACCAAGGCCGCCGAGGTCGAACGAAAGGGGGAGCAGGGCTGGCCTGCTCCCCCTTTTTTCTGCACGCCCCGCAAGCACAAACGAAAAGGCCCGGGGATCGCTCCCCGGGCCTTTCCTGTGCGATCTTCAGGATCAGAAGCTGTAGCTGACCTCGACGCCGAATTCGCGGGGGCGGCCGATGTCGAGCATCGTGAAGCCGAACACCCGGTCGTGCGGCACGCCGGTGACGCCCGGAGTCGGCTTGGTGGTCGGCCCGCCCGGATCGAACCCGCCGGTCAGGTAGTATTCGTTGGTCAGGTTGTTGCCGAACACCGAGACCTTGAGCTTGTCGTTCGAGGTCAGGGTGATGCGCCCGTTGAGCAGGCCGTAGGACGGCAGGATCACCATGTTGGTCGGGTTCGGATAGCTCGCCTGGCTGTCCTTCCAGCCATAGTTGAGATCGAAGCCCAGGTTGGAGCTGTCTGACACCTTCAGCTCATAGCTGGCGCCCAGCGAGTAGGACCACTTCGGGCTGCGGAAGAACGGCACGTCCGGGGTCAGCGCAATCTTGCCCGACAGGCCGTTGTAGTTGCCGTCGTACTTGGCATCGACATAGCCCAGGTTGGCGCGCAGGACGAGGCCGTCGACCGGGGCGGCGAGGAATTCGGCCTCGATCCCCTTGACAGTGGAGTCGCCGTTGATGGTGTACTGCAGCGGCGGCGGACCGACGTCGATCAGCTGGATCTGCTGATCCTTGTACTTGGTCAGGAAGCCGGTGACGTTGAAGCGCACGCGGCGATCGAACAGATCGGTGCGGATGCCGGCTTCATAGGTCCACAGGTTCTCTTCCTGGAACTCGGCAAGGCCGCAGTTCGGGAACGGCGAGCGATAGCAGCGCGTCTGCACCGTATCGTTGAAGCCGCCGCCCTTGTAGCCCTTGGCCGCCGAGATGTAGGTCATGATCTCGGGCGACCAGCGATAGTCGATGCCGATGCGCGGTGAGACGTTCGACCAGCTGCCGCTGACGCCCTGGCGCCGCGCGGTCGAGACCGAGCCGGTCGGGCAGCTTGCCGGAGTACCGACCGCCGCGACCACGACGCCGCCCGCGACGCATTCCTGGCCGCGCCCGTCGCGCAGCGAGGAGTAGTCCTTGGTGTCCTTGGACCAGCGCAGGCCGAGAGTGACGCTGAGCGCATCGGTCACGCTGTAGGTGCCCTGGGCGAAGGCCGCGTAGCTCTTCGTCACGATGTTCTTGCTCTCGAGCGTGCCCAGCCCGGTGTCGCCCATCAGCGGGCTGTCCGCGCCTGCCGAGGGGTCGAACCGGCGGCGGTCGTCATTGGCGCTGTCCCAGTAGTAGAACAGGCCGGCAACCCACTTCAGACGGTCGTTGAACGCGGTCCCGCTCAGCTGGAATTCCTGGGTGAAGTACTCGATGTCGATCTGCTCGTTGAGCTGGACCAGCGGGATCGGGGTGCGATCCCAGTCCTGGGCCTGGAACTGGCTCATGTCGCGGTAACCGGTCAGCGACTTCAGGGTGATGTCATCGGTCAGCTCATAGGCGATCGTGCCCGAGAAACCGTAGCTCTTGAAGCGGTTGATGTCCTGCACCAGGCCGCCGTAGACCTCGTAGCCGCCGGAGATCTGGTTGGTGTAATGGGCAAAGTCCTGCACGGCATTGGTATAGCCCGAGACCGAGACCGAAGCCGGCGCAAGCTTGCGCATGCCGTTATAGGCCGCCGGGCTGACCGGCGGATCGCCCGCGACCGCCACGTTGTAGAGCGCGGCGGTGTAAAGGTCGTTGGGCGAGAAGTTCACCGCCAAGGTCGGCTGGCCGTTGTCCGAGGTGCGGATCAGGTCGGCGGTCAGGTTCACTTCCAGCCGGTCGGCCGGCTGCCAGCGCAGCTGTCCGCGCAGCGTGGTGGAATCGCCCCCGCCGACATAGGTGTCGTCGATGATCCGGTGGATGTAGCCATCGCGGCTTTTCTTCGCGGCGGAAAGACGCGCGGCGATCGTGTCGGTCACCGGGATGTTGAGCATGCCCGAGATTTCATAGCGGTTGCGCGAACCGCCCAGCGCCTTGACCGAGCCTTCGAACTTGTCCTTGGGCTGCTTGGAGACATAGCGGATCGCGCCGCCTGCGGTGTTGCGGCCGAACAGCGTGCCCTGCGGGCCGCGCAGCACTTCGACGCGCTGGACATCCAGCAGGTCGAGCAGCGCGCCGTTGGGGCGGGCGAACAGGATGTCATCGACGTAGATGCCGACGGCGCTTTCCTGGGTGATGAAGCCCGAAGGCGCGCCGCCGATGCCGCGGATCGCGAAGTTGGCGATCGCGCTGCCCTGACCGGCAGTGCCGCCGATGGTGACGTTGGGGATGAAGGTGTCGAAGCTGCCCAGGCTGTCAGTGCCCTGCGATGCCAGCTGGTCCGCATCGACCGCGACGATCGACAGCGGCGTATCCTGCAGGTTCTGCTCATAGCGCTGCGCGGTGACGGTGATGTCCTGAATGCCGCCCTGGTTCTCGTCGGTGGCGCCGGCCTCCTGGGCCTGGACGGTCGAAGCCAGGCCGGCCAGGACCAGAGCGGCCACGCTCAGCCCGTGCCGGATGGCGCTGCGGTTGGAAAATGACATTGGTTAGTACCTCCCTCGATCCCTGCTTGGTCCTGCCGCTGGCACGGGCGCCGGAAACCGGCAAGGGAACCCGTCTGGCCATTGCCAGACCTCCAGCATGAAATCAGCCGGAACCGTCCCCACCCAACCTGACAGAACGTTTGTCAGACGATTTGCTTTGTTGCAGCACCAATATCGTCGGACGATCCTGTTCGTCAATCCAGAAAATTCAGCCCTACCGCAACCCCTGCCACGAGCCCGACTTAAGGATTAAAGCACTTTTTTACAGCGCTTTAATGGATTTCGTGAGGGAAACAAAGCGCCCGCACACTGTCCGACATTGGCTTTGACAATATCCCGGATAGTTGATCGACAATCCCGATGACTACCTTGGGATGCGGCTTCCATAGAGTCGCGCCGCATTGTCGTGGAGCAGCGCCTGCCGCGCCGCCGCGTCCAGCCGGGACACGCCGTTCCGGGCCAGATCCCACATATGCGAATAGGGCGCCCGCGACTGGCCGATGTCAGAGCCCCAGATCAGGCGCTCGGTCCCGAACAGCCCCGCGATCCGCTCCACGAAGGCAGCCGGATCGGGCGAGCCTTCGAGGTTGATGTCGGAGAACTTCATCACCACGCCCGGATAGTGGGCGAGCCGCAGCGCCGGTTCGTAATCCTCGATACCGGGCTTGCGCCCCTGGCTTTCCAGCCAGCGCTGCTCGACCATGGCGGCATGGGCACCGCCGACGTGATCGACCACCACCGTGGCTTGCGGCAGGGCCGCAATCTGGCGCTCCAGCGCGGGCAGGACTTCCTCGCGCTGGACATGGAGCACATGGATGCAGATCGGCAGGCCGAGGTCCGCCGCCGCCCGCCAGGCCGCGCTCGCCGCATCCGAATCGATCCAGTCGAGCGGTGCATGGGGAAAGCCCGGCGAGCTATAGCGCACCCCGGCAATCCCGCGCTCGTCGACCAGCCGCTTCAACTCGCCCGGCGTCGCCGGATCGAGCGGATCGAGCACCACCACGGTGCGGAACCGGTCGGGAAAGCGGGCCGCGCTGTCGAGCGTGTAGCTGTTGTCATAGCCATAAACATGGGCGCGCTGCACGGCGCAGGCGCAGGCCACGCCCTGATCGTCCATCGCCGCCACCAGCCGCTCCACGGTCATCGGATCGTCGAACTCGCCCGGGGTCAGTTCACCCCGCAGCGGGCGCGGCGGATAGGCCCCCTGATCGGCGCAGACGATATGGGCGTGGCTATCGAAAAACATGGGCAGCTCCCTCCAGGCGCTTTTCAACTAGACAAGGGTGCGGCAGATTGTCAAACAATATGGCATCAGCAGACCCGCAAGCTTCCCTCAGGCAAGAGGCAAGGAACAGAACGCTATCTACCGAAACCTCTGCAATCCGGGGTTTCAATTCTTGACCAATGCCGGTTTTCTGTCCTACGATCCCGCCAAACCCGGCTCCAGCGACAGGATCATGAACTCAGCAATGCCGCAGTATCCCAACCCCGAAATGGAAAGCGAACTGGCCAAGCGTTCCGTCGCGAGCCTTGCCTACGATGCCATTTCCGAACGGATCGCCTCGGGCGACTTCGGTTCGAACGAGCGGCTGACCGAGGCACAGCTGGTCGCCGAACTCAAGGTCAGCCGCGGCGCCGTGCGCGAGGCGATGAGCAAGCTGGCGGCGGATGGCCTCATCCAGATCGAGCTCAACAAGGGCGCGATCGTCCGCCCGATCACTCGCAAGGACATGGCGGACTTCCTCCAGGTCCGCGCCCTGTTCGAAGGCTTCGCCGCGCGCCGCGCGGCCGAGCGCATTGCCGAACCCGGCATCCGCGAGGCGATCCACGAGGTGATCGAGCAGTGCAACGCGCTGGAGGCCAATCCCAGCGCCCCGGGCATGATCGACAATGACACCGCGTTCCATTCCGCGATCATGGACATGTCGGGCAATTCGATCATGGCCGCCGAATGGCGCCGCCTGCGCCGCTCGCGCTATCGGCTCAACTTCCTGCGCTCGCTCTCGCCCGAGGAAGTGGCCGTCTCCGCTCAGCAGCACCGCGAGACGCTCTACGCGATTCTCGATGGCGATCCGGAACTCGCCAGCGGCTTTGCCGCGAAGCACGTGCGGCTGACCAACAGCCGCATCCAGCGCCTTTCGAACGAGGAATTCGACGCGATCTTCAACCCGCCGGGCCGCAAGCGCACCGGCGAGACCAAGCCCAGGCGGAGCACCAAGAAGCCCGCCTGACGACCCGAGCCGGATAATCGGCGCTTAAACAACAGCGTGCAGCGGCAACGATCCTGCGCGCAAGGAGAGGTGTGTCCAATGCAGGCAAGTGAAAGTGCGGTAAGGCAGCTGGGCTATCTGGTGTTCGAATGCGCCCCCGGCGTGCTGGAACCGATGAGCGTGGTCTACCGCGAAATCCTGGGCGCGGCCGTGGAGCCGCAAGCCGATGGCGCGGTTCACGTACGGCTGGACGGGCGCGGCTTCCGCCTGCGGCTTGAACCGGGCAAGGCCAGCCGCCTCGCCGCGATCGGCTGGGAAGTACCTGCCGAAGGTTTCGATGCCCTGGTGGCCCGGGTCGCCGCGACCGGCGCGGCGCTCAGCGATCCCGGCGCCGAGATGGCCGCCCTGCGCGGCGCGGCGCGGATCATGCGGATGACCGACGCGGACGGCTTCGTCCATGAATTCCACGTCGACCAGCCCTTTGCGGAGGACGCGGCACTGAAGGCGAAGTTCGTCTGCGGCACGGAAGACAACGGCGTCTTCGGCCTGGGTCACATCGTCCAGATCGTCGCCGACATGGCGAAGACGACGGCATTCTATACCGACGTGCTGGGTTTCGACCTCAGCGACCGGATCACCTGGCCCGCCGCCGACCTGTTCTTCCTCCATTGCAACCAGCGCCACCACACTGTCGCGCTGTCGGCCCCGGCCTTCGGGATGCCGCCGGGCGCGGTGCACCACCTGATGTTCGAGGCGAAGTCGAAGGAGCAGGTCGATGCCGCCTATGCCAGGCTCACCGAACTGGGCTTCCCGGTGATCATGACCATCGGCCAGCACACCAACGACGAGGTCTATTCGTTCTACATGGGCGCGCCCGCCGGCTACGCCATCGAATTCGGCTTCGGCGGCAAGGTCGTCGACCGGGCCAACTGGCAGTACCAGACCTTTGACGCGCCCAGCAGCTGGGGCCACGAACTGCAGCTGGCGCCGCAGCCGTGAAGCTGGTCCGCTACGATGCCGGCGCGGGTGCGCGCTGCGGGGTGATGGACGGGGGCGAGGTGCGCGAGATCGTTGCACCTGCCCATCCCGCCGGGGACATGGCCGCGCTGCTTGCCGCCGGGCTGGACGGCCTGACGCTGGGCGAGGAGCGCCATGCGGCGGGCGCCGTGCGGCTGCTTGCGCCGATTGCCAACCCGCCCAAGATCCTCTGCGCCTGGGTCAACTATCCCAACCCGGCGATGGCCTCGATGCCGCAGGTGCCGATCTTCTTTTCGAAGTACGCCAGCGCGATTATCGGCCCGGGCGAGGCGATCCAGCTGCCCCGGATCGGCGACGAGATCGTGGTCGAGCCGGAACTGGCCGCCGTAATCGGCAAGCCGGGCAAGCATATCGCGGAGGCCGACGCGCTGGACCACGTCGCTGGCTATACCATCGTCAACGACGTTACCGCCTTCAGCCACCGCCTGCAGATCCTGCTCGGCTCGCAAGGCCCCTACATGATGGCAAAGAGCTTCGACACCTTCGCGCCGATGGGGCCGTGCATCGCCACGGCCGACGAAGTGGCCGATCCGCAGGCCCTCAGCCAGCGTCACTGGGTCAACGCCGCGCTGGAGACCGACGCCCATTCCAGCGCGATGGTCTATCCGCTGGCGCGGCTGATCAGCTACGCCTCGGGCTTCTTCGCGCTGCAACCCGGCGACGTGATCCTGTGCGGATCGCCCTTCCCGCTGGCCGGCAAGCCCGGCTTCCTGAAGGCGGGCGACACGGTCGAGATCGAGATCGAAGGGATTGGCCGACTGGTCAATCCGGTGGTGGCGGAGGCCTGATGCGGATCGCGGTTGGCACTTTCACCGACGGGTTCATGGGCGGAGCGCCGGGCGGCGGCGTCCATCTGTTCGAACTCGATCCGGCCGAGCCCCTGGCGCGCGAGGTGCAGGTGGTGGGCGGGCTGATCAGTCCGTCCTATCTCGCCCGGCACCCGCGCCTGCCGCTGCTTTACGCCGCCGAGCGCGCCTGGTCCGGCGAGGACAAGTCGGAAGGCGCGCTGTCGACGCTGGCCATCGCGCCCGATGGCACGCTGGAGTTGCTGGACCGCAGGCGCGCGGGCGGAGCCTTCAGCGCTCATGTCACGGTCTCGCCTGATGGCGGCCTCTGCGCGCTGGCCAACCCGCTGGGGCCGAACCTCGCGGTGTTCCCGCTCTCGGATGAGGGCATCCCCGGCGATTCCCAATGCTTCGCTTTTACCGGCCAGGGCGCGCGCCCGCGCCAGTCGGCACCCTGGCCGCACTCCTGCTGGTTCGATCCGGCGGGCAAGCGGATGTTCGCCTGCGACCTCGGGCTGGATATCGTCTCGATCTATGACGTTGCCTCGGACGGGACCAGCGTTGCGCCGGCGGCCTTTGCCCGCGCTCAGGTCAGTTCCGGTGCGGGGGCGCGGCACATGGCGCTGCGCGGCGACAGGCGGTTTGCCTATGTCGCCAACGAGCTGGACGGCACGATCAGCGTCTTCGCCATCGATGACGAGCGCGGCACGCTGACGATCGTCCAGACCCTGCCCTGCGCGCAGCAGGCCAGCCAGCCCTGCGAAATCGTCTGCGATGCGGCGGGCCGTCACCTTTACGTCACCCTGCGCGGGCCTGAGGCGGTCGCGGTCTTCGCGATTGACGCCGAAAGCGGGACGCTCACGCCCCGGCAGATGGCCTCGTGCCTGGGCGATACCCCGCGCCATATCGCGCTATCTCCCGATGGCTCGCTGGCGCTGGTCAGCAACCAGCTGTCGGGCCAGGTGATGAGCTTCGCGGTTGATGCCGCTACCGGAACCCTGACGCCGACGGGCCTGGTGATCCCTGTCCCCAGCCCCGCCTGCGTCGTCTTTCTGTAGATCGGGTGCGGGGTGGCCTGCCGCGCCCGCGCGCGGCTCACTTGCCCAGCGGGTTGCCTTCCACCGCCTGAAGGTTGCCCCAGTGCTCCTTCAGGCGGCCATTCTCGACGCGATAGATGTTGACCACGTTGAGCCCCGGATCGCCCTCGAAGCGTTCCTGGTGGACCTGTCCGATCACGAAATCGCCGTCCGCGAAAATGCGCTGGATCGTCAGTCGGGGCCGGGGCCACAGCCCCCGCATCCGGCGGACGAATCTCTTCACCCCTTCCGGGCCCGGCTCCGCGAGCTTGCTGTGCTGGACGAAATCGGGAGCGAGAAAGCGATCCACCGGTTCGGGATCCAGCGGCCCGAGCACGCTTTCGTACCAGCTACGAAGCAGCGCGGCATTGGCGGCCTCTTCAGAGGTACGGGCCGGTTCCGCCATCGCGGGCGGTGCCGCGCGGGCATGGCCCGCTGCGGCGTTCCCAAGCATGAGCCCGGCAACCGCCAGGCCCAGCATTGTTCGAAGCGATCGCATGGCCACTCGCTACGGCTGCGCCGGTTGTTCGACCGGCGCGGCTCCCGGCTCGCCCGGCTTGGGCAGGGTAGAGAGGGTCAGGTAGACCGGCAGCGCGATGCCCAGGACGATCGCCACCAGATGGGCGATCAGGCCCAGCGGCGCGCGCGGGCTGGCCGAAAAGGCGCCGCCCTCGCTGGTCGCCGCATCGGCATAGGCCGGCGTGCTGAACTTCAGCCCCTCGCGCAGCCCCGTCAGGTTGGGCGCGATGTTGCCCGCCGCGAACAGCGGCAGCATCCGGTCGAGGTGGCCAGCGGCGATGATCGCGTTGAGCCCCAGCACGCCGAAGAACACGAACAGCGCGTTGGCGTCGCTTTCGACCGCGATGTTGAGGTAGCCGATCACGATCGAAATCGGGAACGAGGCGATCGCCGCCAGCGGCACGAAGCGATTGGCGAGCAGGGCAACGCCCGCCACCACCTCGACCGCCTTGACCCAGTCGAACAGTCCGCTCTTGATCAGCGCGCTGATCAGCTGGCTCGACACGCTGGCCGAGCCCGGCGGCTGCGGGAAGAAATGGACCCAGTGGTTGAGCCCGTGGAACAGGAACCAGCCCCCGAAGAAGAACTGCGCGGAATAGACTGTCAGCGCCCAGATGCGCGCCGACGATCCGCCTTGTGCGGTATCAGACATTCTAATTACTCTCCCGGTTGCCGCCGCGCTTATTCGGCAGGCAGCGCCTCTTCGGGCGAACCATAGCCCATGCCGACGATCAAGGTATCATGCGTTGGCTTGCCGATCGCGGGCAGGCCGCTGGCGATCTTCTGCCAGCTTTCGCCCTGGTCGGCGCTGACAAACACCTCGCCCTCGGTGGTGCCCGCGAAGATCTCGTAGCCGCCGGGGAAGGCGCAGAGCGTCAGCGCCTCGACGTTAGCGCGCGATTCCGGGAAACCCGAAGCGGGCGCGCGCCAGGTCAGGCCGCCGTCCTCGCTGATCATCACCGTGCCCTTGGCGGTCTTCTGCTCCACCCAGAAGTTCGGCGTGGCGAAGCCGCCCGCCACGAACATCCGCTGGGCATCGTCGGGGGCATAGACCAGCTGGTCGGGATAGCCGATGCGGAAGCTGCTGTCGGTCAGCTGGGTCCAGCTTTCGCCGGCATCGAGGCTGCGGAAGATGCCCAGGCCCGTGGTGATCACGACCTCGTCCGGGTTGCCGGGACGCAGGGTGACCTGGTGGATGTCCTTGTAGACGAAGTGGTCATAGTCGACGAACTGGTCGAGATCGCGCCAGGTCTGCCCGCCGTCGGTGGTCTTGAGCAGCGCGCCCTGCTCCACGCCCGCATAGATCACCGCGCCGTCACGCGGATCGACCGCCAGGGTCTTGAGGTGCGGATCGTGATCGGGCGAGGGGAACTGCCAGCGTTCATGCATCGGGGCGGTGCGCACGGCGGCAAGGTCGGTCCAGCTCTGCCCGCCATCCTCGCTGCGGTAAAGGCCGACGGGTTCGGTGCCGAGGTACAGCACGGTCTTGCCCTGCACGTCGAACCCGCGCAGCGAATAGGTCGAAGGCTCGGAAACGCCGGGTGAGGAATCCTCCCAGCTGGCCCCGCCATCGGTGCTGCGCACCACGCCGCCCGGGATCCGCGAGGCGAGCAGGGTTCCGGTCGCCGCGTTGAAATTGAGCGCCGAGATGTGATCGCCTTCCAGCGACTGGCGCGAAACGCTCCATGCGCCCGATGCGTCGCGGCTCAGCGAAGCCACGCCGCTGACAGTGGCGACGTGCAGCACCTGGGGCGCGGCCGCCAGGCTGAAGGTGTTGGTGGCATTGGTGGAAAGACAGGCGGTGGTCACGGGGGCAATCCTTTCAGGGCACCGGACAGGGCGGCGCGCGACCGCCCGGAAAAATGGCGGGGCCGGCCCTGGTGAAGACCGGCCCGCGCCGCAGGTCAGACGAAGGTGTTGGTCTTGGCAGGCGGCAGGCCCACCATGGCGCGGCCATAGTTCGGCGCCGAAAGATCGTCGGTGAAGGCATAGTGGGCAGCGCCCGCGTTCACGTCGCGCATCATCCGGGCGAGCGGGCTCTTTTCATAGATGCCGCTGCCGCCAGCCGCCTCAAACAGCGAGTTGGCGGCGCCGCGTGCCTGCTGCGGCGCGGCGGCAAGGTCGCGGCGGAAGCGGGCATGGTCGAGCGGCGACATTTCGCCAAAGCGGCCCTCGTCGATCCGGCGCGCATCGGCCAGGATCAGGCCGGTCGCCTGCTCGATGCCGAGTGCGGCGTGGCTGAGACGGCCAAAGGCTTGGGCACGGCCGGCGATGATCTCGTCGTCGCAGCCCTTGAGCTTGCCCTTCATGCCTTCGACGCTGAGGTCGATCATCCCGCGCGCGACGCCCAGCGGCGCACCGACGATGGCGAAGGGCGCGAGCGCGAAATAAGGCCATTCGTAGAACGCGGCTTCCTGCGCTGCAGGGCCGACCGGCGGACCGCCCAGGTCCATCGCCAGGCTGACGCGGGCTTCTTCCACGAACAGGCCCTCGATCACGATCGAGCGGCTCTGGGTGCCGCGCATGCCGAGCACGTTCCAGTCGTCGAGCTTTTCGACGCGGCTCTGCTCGATCATCGCGAAGGCCATCTGCCCCGCGTTGGGGCCGCCGTCGATCATGACATTGATGCCGATCCACTTGGCGTAATCAACGCCGCTGCAGAACCGGCCGGCACCGCCGGTGATGATGTAGCCGCCCTCGGTCGGGGTCGCGGTCCAGGCGTCGGACAGGCGGAACACCACCGAGACGTGGTTGCGCGGATCGCTGAGGATGTCCTCCTGCACTTCGACCGGATAGCGGGTGAGCATGTGATTGTGCCCGGTCAGCACGCCGAACACCCAGGCGGTCGAGCCGCAGACGGTGCCGATTTCGTTCACCACCGAGAAGAACGCCTCCCAGCCCAGCGCCGATCCGCCATAGGCCTTCGGGGTCAGCACGCCGAACAGGCCCGCGTCCTCAAGCTCGCGGATCGATTCCGCGGGCACGTTCCCGGTGCGGTCGGTTTCCGGCGCGCGGGCCGCGAAACCCGGCAGCAGCGCGCGCACGGCGCTGACCGCCTCTTCCTTGCTGGCAAGCACCGGATAGGTGCGGGCGCCCGCAGCTTCGGCGACAACGGCATTGGCAAGACCCACGATCATTCCCCTTTCCGCAAACAATGGCAGACAATCGCCACGTATTTTGTAGGACGATTTACGGAGAGATTCGCGCACTTGTCAAGCGCCGCTGCCCGACAGCCCCGCGAATGCGCACTAAAGGACGTATTTTCGGACCATTCAGCCGGATGCCCTTTTCCCGTTGACAGACCCTTGTGTCCGACGATAACCGAAAGGCGATCCCAATATCGTCGGACAAAATTTCATGACCATGCTGCCAAGCCAATTCGTCGAAACCTGCGGCTACCGCACCCACTATATCGAGATGGGCGAGGGCAAGCCCCTGCTGCTGATCCACGGCGGCGGTGCCGGCGCCGATTCGCGCGGCAACTGGGAAAAGCTGGCCATGCCGCTGTTTGCGAAGCGCCGGCGGGTGATCGCGATCGACATGGTGGGCTTCGGCACTTCCGATGCCCCCTCGCCCGATACGTTCGATTACGGCCCCGAAACGCGCGTCGACCAACTGGTCGCCTTCATCGAGGCGATGCAGCTTGGTCCGGTCGAGATCATCGGCAATTCGATGGGTGGCCGCACCACGCTGGCCACCGCGATCCGCCGCCCCGATCTGGTTGGCGATTTCGTGCTGATGGGCAGCGCCGGGGTGGACCGTTCGATGGGCGGCGCACTGGCCGCGCTGACCGAGTATGACTTTACCTATGCCGGCATGGAACGCATCGTCCGCGCGCTGACCAACGACAACTTCCAGCCCGATCCGGCCATGGTCCAGTACCGGCTGGAGCTGTCGCAGCAGCCGGAAAAGGCCAAGGCCTTCGGCGCGACGATGAAGGCGCTGAAGGCGCGTTCGGGCCTGTGGATCGAGGATCCGGAGATTGCCTCGTGCAAGCACCGCATCCTGGTGGTCAACGGCAAGGACGACAAGGTCGTGCCGCCCGAACACGCCTACAAGTTCCTGTCACTGCTGGAAAATTCCACCGGCGTGATCCTGCCGCACTGCGGCCACTGGGCGATGATCGAGCATCCGGAAAAGTTCGCCGGGATCGTCGAGGCCTTTTTCGACGGCAAGCTGTAAGCAGAAAAAACCGGGAGCGGGATAATGAGAAACGAACGCTACAACCTGATCGCCCAGACCGGCCGCGACACGCCGATGGGCAAGCTGATGCGGCGCTACTGGCTGCCGGTCGCGCTGTCCTCGCAAGTGGCCGAGCCGGATGGCAAGCCGCTGCTGACCTGGCTGCTGGGCGAGCGCCTGGTGGTGTTCCGCAACACCGAGGGCGTGGTCGGCGTGCTCGACGATCACTGCCTGCACCGCGGCGTCTCGCTCAGCCTGGGCCGCAACGAGGACTGCGGCCTGCGCTGCCTCTACCACGGCTGGAAGTTCGCGGTGGACGGCACGATCATGGAAACGCCGAACGACACCAACCCCGCGCTGCGCGCCAACCGCAAGGCCAGGGCCTATCCGGTGCGCGAGCAGTCGGGCCTGATCTGGACCTACCTCGGCCCGGCCGAGCTGGAGCCGCCCTTCCGCAAGTTCGATTTCGACAATGCCCCCGAAAGCCAGCGACACGTGTTCCGCGCCAATGCCAAGGCCAATTACCTGGCGCTGTGGGAAGGCGGGGTCGACAGCTCGCACGTCGGCATGCTCCACACCAACGACGTCCGCCCGAGCTGGGCCGCGAAGCAGCGGGGCGAGGACGTGCCCGCATCGGCGTGGGACAGCCTGGCGCCGACCTATGAGGTCGACGATACCGACTATGGCTATCGCTATGTCGCGTTC
>Ga0116180_1001519_pt1 | contig 19509 bp, 17 predicted proteins | sample AD_UKC073_MetaG_FD_89804 | JGI IMG/M metagenome (GOLD analysis project Ga0116180, IMG submission 89804) | Active sludge microbial communities of municipal wastewater-treating anaerobic digesters from USA - AD_UKC073_MetaG | ecosystem: Engineered > Bioreactor > Anaerobic > Digestate | place: USA...
CAACCCCGACCTGCAAATCGCGGTCGGAGGGTGCATGGCCCAGAAGGACCGCGACACCATCGTGCGCAAGGCACCCTGGGTCGACGTCGTCTTCGGCACCCACAACATCGGATCGCTGCCGGCACTCCTGGACCGGGCCCGCCACAACCGCAAGGCGCAGGTCGAGATCCTGGAAAGCCTGGAGGTCTTCCCGTCCACCCTCCCGACCCGGCGCGACTCGGCATACAGCGGCTGGGTGTCGATCTCGGTGGGCTGCAACAACACCTGCACCTTCTGCATCGTCCCGAGCCTGCGCGGCAAAGAGCAGGACCGGCGGCCGGAGGAGATCCTCGCCGAGGTGCGCGCCCTGGTCGCCCAAGGCGTCGTCGAGATCACCTTACTCGGGCAGAACGTCAACACCTACGGCGTCGAGTTCGGCGACCGCCTGGCTTTTGGCAAGCTGCTCCGCGCGTGTGGCGAAATCGAGGGACTGGAGCGGGTGCGCTTCACCAGCCCCCACCCCGCGGCGTTCACCACCGATGTCATTGAGGCAATGGCGCAGACGCCCAATGTCATGCCCAGCCTGCACATGCCCTTGCAGTCGGGGTCGGATGCCGTCCTCAAGGCGATGCGCCGGTCCTATCGCAGCGACCGGTTCTTGCGCATCCTCGACGAGGTCCGCTCGCTCATTCCGGACGCCGCGATCACCACCGACCTCATCGTGGGCTTCCCGGGCGAGACCGAGGCGGACTTCCAAGCCACCCTCGATGTCGTCGCCGCGGCCCGCTTCTCCAGTGCGTTCACCTTCCAGTACTCCATTCGCCCCGGCACACCCGCCGCCACCATGCCCGACCAGATCCCCAAGGCGGTCGTCCAGGAGCGCTTCGATCGGCTCATCGCGCTGCAGGAGCAGATCTCCTGGGCCGGGCATCGGGCTTGGGAGGGGCGTGAGGTCGAGGTTCTCGTCGCGCCCTTCGAGGGCCGCAAGGATGCCGAGACCCGACGCCTATCCGGGCGTGCGCGTGACAACCGCCTCGTGCACTTCGCCCTGCCGGCCGACCGTCCCGACGCCGATCGGCCGCGCCCGGGTGACCTGGTGACGGTGGGCGTCACCTACGGCGCCCCGCACCACCTGGTGGCTGACTCCGCGGTTGCCGGCGGTAGCTTCGCGGTCCGCCGCACGGCCGGCGGCGCGGCGTGGGCTGCGCTGCAGGAGACGGGCGCGGCGGCCAAACCAGCCGTCTCCCTCGGTATGCCGTCCATCGGCCGTCCGGCGGGAGGCGCCACTGCACCTGGGTCACCATCCGGCGCTGGGGGATGTGGCTGATCGTGCTTGACTTCTCCGCATGAGTGTCCGTCCTGTCGTCATCTCCGGAGAGCCCGTGCTACATCGGGTCGCGGCGAGGGTGGAGCACTTCGACGAAGAGTTGGCCGCGCTGGTACAGGACATGTTCGACACCATGGACGCCGCCCACGGGGTTGGCCTGGCGGCACCCCAGATCGGCGTCGGGCTGCGGATCTACGTCTACGACATGGCCAACGAGGATGGCGTCGCCCCGCGCGGGGTCGTGGTCAACCCGATCCTCACCGTGTCTCGCATCCCCGAGGGCCGCGCCGACAAGGACTCCGAGTCCGAGGGATGCCTGTCCTTCCCGGGCGAACACTTTCCCCTGAAACGCGCTGATTTCGTCCACGTCTCCGGCTTCGACGTGACCGGGAAGCCGCTGGAGTTCGACGCCACCGGCTGGTTCGCGCGCTGCATGCAGCACGAGTTCGACCACCTCAACGGCCGGCTGTATGTCGACCGTCTCGAGGACCGCTATCACCGCAAGGCCCGCAAGGTCGCGAAGGCCAACGGCTGGGGGATCGCCGGCCTCACCTGGATGCCGGGAGTCGACCCCGACCCCTTCGGTCACGACTCCAGCGAGGGCGAGTGCGACTGCGGTGAGGATCACGGCGACCCGGGGCATCGCCACCCCGAGCCGTGACCGGCTCGCCGCCCGAGTCGACACCAGCCGCTGGGCGCGTCCTGGCCATCGTCGGCCCGACCGCGACGGGCAAGTCCGACCTGGCCGTTGCGCTGGCCGAGAAGCTCGGCGGAGAGATCGTCAATGCCGACGCCATGCAGCTCTATCGCGGCATGAACATCGGCACGGCCAAGCTCACCGTGGCGCAGCGGCACGGCATACCTCACCATCAGCTCGACGTTCTGGACGTCACCGCGGAAGCCAGCGTCGCGGCATACCAGCAGGCCTCGCGCGGCGACATCGCCGCGATCCTGGCCCGCGGCGGGGTGCCGATTCTCGTCGGCGGGTCGGGGCTCTACGTGCGCGCTGCACTGGACCACCTCGACATCCCTCCGACCGACCCAGCCGTCCGTGCCCGCTGGGAGGAGCGGCTCACCTCCGAGGGTGTCGAGGCCCTGTATGCCGTTCTCGGACAACGCGATCCGGTGGCAGCTGCGCGGATCGAGCCGCGCAACGGGCGCCGGATCGTCCGGGCGCTGGAGGTCATCGAGCTGACCGGCGCACCGTTCAGTGCCACGCTGCCCACGAGGCAGACGGTGCGACCCACGACGGTGATCGGGCTGACCCTGGACCGCCCGGCGCTTGATGCCCGCATCAACGCCCGCAGCGCCGCGATGTTCGCCCACGGCTTGCTCGACGAGGTCACGTTCCTGCTTACGCAGGGGCTGGCCGACGGGCGCACCGCCCGCACCGCGATCGGCTATGCCCAGGCCATCGCCTGCCTTCGCGGAGATCTCACGGCGGCCCAGGCCGTCGCCGACACCGCGACGCTCACCCGCAAGTTCGCCCGACGACAGCAGTCCTGGTTTGGTCCCGACCCCCGAATCTCCTGGGTCCCCGCCGATGCCCCTGACCTGCTCGACCGGGCGATGGCGATCTGGCGAGCCGCACACCAGGGAGAATGACGCTATGACGACGCGCGCGGGCGGGGCTGGCTTGCCCTTCATCAAGGGCCACGGGACTCAGAACGACTTCGTGCTCGTCCCCGACCTTGACGGCACCCTCGACCTCACACCCGCTCTGGTATCTCGGCTGGCTGACCGGCGGGCCGGCATCGGCGGCGACGGCGTGATCCGGATCGGCCCCACCGTCCACGCCATCGAGCCCGAGGTGCGCGCCCTGGCTGACCAGGCTCGCTGGTTCATGGACTACCGCAATGCCGACGGTTCGGTGGCCCAGATGTGCGGCAACGGCACCCGGGTCTTCGCGGCCTATCTCACGCGCGAGGGGCTGGAAGCCGGACCCGATTTCGCGATCGCGACCCGTGCCGGGCTCAAGCACGTGCGCACCACGGCCACTGGGTATGCCGTCAACCTCGGCCCTTGGCGCCTGGAAGACCCCGAACAAGCCGCCGCCGAAGGCTTCACCGCCGTCGTGTCCGCTGCTGGTGCCCCTGACCTGCCGGGCTTGCGCATCGACCTTGGTAACCCGCACACCGTCGTCGTGCTGCCCCCCGAGATCGATCTCGCCGACCTCGACCTCACGGTCGCACCGGCCGTCGCCCCCATCCCGCCCGAAGGGACGAACGTCGAATTCGTCCGAGCCGTTGGCCCGGGCCACCTCGCGATGCGCGTGCACGAGCGCGGGGTGGGGGAGACCCGATCGTGCGGCACCGGCGCGGTGGCCGCTGCCCTCGCCGTGCGTTGGTGGGAGGGCTCGGCTCACGACACGCGGGTCTGGACCGTCGATGTCCCGGGAGGGCGGCTGACCGTCACGGTCGAGGCGGACGAGACCGCGGAGCTCGCCGGGCCCGCGGCCCTGGTGGCCGACGGCGTTTTCACCGACTGACGGCGAGCACCCGGAAGCCGCGCGCGATCGCGAGCCGGCGGCACGGCATACCGAGTTCGTGCTCGATCCAGCGCGCGAGCGAGTCGGCCCCCAACTTCTTCGCGACCACGAGGTATGCCGTGCCGTCCGGTTCCAGCCTCGGCAGCCAAGTCGTGAGCATCTCGTGCAGGACGGCCTTGCCCACGCGGATCGGGGGGTTGGACCAGATCGTCGCGAAACGCAACGTCGGATCGACCATCTCGGGTCGGCAGGCAACGACCCGGTCCAGGCCCAGCTCGGCGGCGTTCTCGCGGGTGAGCGCCAGGGCGCGCTCGTTGACGTCCACGGCATACACGTCAGCGGTGGGAGAGAGCAGGCCGAGGGTGAGGGCGATCGCGCCCCAGCCGCACCCGAGATCCAGCAGGGCGCCAGTTGCGGGCGGGTCGGGCAGTTCGTCGAGCAGCACGCGGGTGCCGGTGTCGAGATGGTCGGGGGAGAAGGTGCCCGCGGCCGTGACGACCCGCACATCGCGGTCGGCCAGCCGCACGGTGATGGTTCGGCGATCCTCCGGGCCGGCGGGATCGGCGGAGAAGTAGTGCTCGGTCGTCACGGCAGCCGACTCTAGGCGATCTGCGCCCTCGGACCGCTCCGTGAGCGGCTGGCTGGCTAGGCTTCCGCGCATGAGACGTGCGCTGGCAGCCGCGCTGATGGCGGTCAGTGTCGTCCTTGGCGCCTCGGGATGCCTGGTAGCGCCGCTCTTGAGCACGGTGGACCCGTCTGGATCGATCGGGACGGGCGAGCAGCCCAACGGACAGGTGCGATCGCTGGGGCTGCTGCAGCAGGCACTGCTGCAGGTGCCTGATCTCCCCGCCGGCGCGACGCGCGCCCGACCGTCGCTCCTGCCCAGCGCCGTCAAGGTGGAACTCTCCTCCGACGACCGGGCGTGCGCTCCCGTTGTGCTGCGCACCGGACCAAACTTCGACGCCAAACTCGCCGACGTGACGTTGCTGCTCTCGCCGGATCGCAAGGGGGTGCTGGGCGAATGGCTGCGTACTGCGCCCTCCAGTGACTCCGCAGCGACCGCTGTCGCGCAGTGGGGCGCGGCTGCCGGGTCGGCTTGTCCGATGGTGCGCGTGGCCATTGGCGGCCTCACCCAGGTGGACGGGTCCCTGACCCCCGGACCGGCGCTGCCGGCCTCGCCGGGGGCGCGGTCGGTGCGGCTGAGCTACACCCTCGAAGGTGCCAGCCGGAGCCAGACCTGGGTGGCGGCCCAGGTGACCGATGTGCTGCTGGTTCTCATCTTCGACGGCCTTCCGGACGAGCTCGTGCCGGACGTGACAGCCAAGGCCATCATCCGGGCGAGGGCCGCGCTGGCGCTCTGACGGCGGATATCCGGTTGGGCGACGCGCGGGGTTCGTGCGACCCTGGGAGGACCATGACCCGACGCAATACCGTGCTCACCGGCAAAGCCGCCGCCCTCGCCGACCCCGATAACCTGCTGGACGGAGTCGAGCCCACCGCCGACTACGACGGCGAGCAGTTCGACCGCGAAGAGCGGGCCGCGCTGCGCCGGGTGTCGGGACTGTCCACCGAACTCACCGATGTCACCGAGGTCGAATACCGGCAACTGCGCCTCGAGCGGGTCGTGCTCGCCGCGGTGTGGACCGACGGCACCGTGACCGACGCCGAGAACTCGCTGCGCGAGCTCGCGGCCCTCGCCGAAACGGCCGGCTCCACGGTGCTTGACGGGGTGATCCAGCGTCGGCAGAGCCCCGATCCGGCGACCTTCCTCGGCAAGGGCAAGGCCCAGGAGTTGCGGGACATCGTCGCCTCCGAGGGAGCGGACACCGTCATCTGCGACGGGGAGCTCGCACCCGGCCAGCGGCGCGCGCTGGAGGACGTCGTCAAGGTCAAGGTCATCGACCGCACCGCCCTTATCCTCGACATCTTCGCCCAGCACGCCAAGAGCCGGGAGGGCAAGGCCCAGGTCGAGCTGGCCCAACTTCAGTACCTCCTCCCGCGGCTGCGTGGGTGGGGTGAGTCGATGTCCCGGCAGGCCGGTGGCCGGGTCGCCGGCGGTGAGGGCATCGGGTCGCGCGGTCCCGGTGAGACGAAGATCGAGCTGGACCGGCGGCGGATCAACACCCGGATGGCCAAGCTGCGCCGCGAGATCTCCCTGATGAAGACCGGCCGCGACACCAAACGGCATTCTCGCAAGGCCGGGCACGTCCCGAGCGTGGCCATCGCGGGCTACACCAACGCCGGAAAGTCCTCGATCCTCAACCGGATCACCGGTGCCGGGGTGCTGGTCGAGAACCAGCTCTTCGCCACCCTCGACCCGACCGTCCGCAGAGCCGAGACCGCCGATGGTCGGGAGTACACGCTGGTCGACACGGTCGGTTTCGTGCGGGCGTTGCCCCATCAACTGGTCGAGGCATTCCGGTCCACCCTGGAGGAGGTCGGCGACTGCGACTTGCTGCTGCACGTTGTCGACGGCTCGCACCCCGACCCCGAGGGTCAGATCAGCGCGGTGCGCGAAGTGCTCGCGCAGGTCGAGGGGGCGGGCGATCTCAAGGAGATCATCGTTGTCAACAAGGCCGATGCGGCCGACCCCGAGGTGCTCGACCGGCTGACCCGACGGCACAAACACTCGGTCGTCGTGTCGGCTCGGACCGGCCATGGGATCGATGCTCTCCTGACTCTCATCGCCGACGAGTTGCCCAAACCTGACGTCGAGATCGACGTGCTCATCCCCTACGAGCGGGGGGACGTGCTCAACCGGTTGCACGAGAACGGCGAGATCCTCGCCAGCGAGCACACTCCCGAGGGGACCCGAGTCCACGCGAAGGTGCACGCGCACCGCATCGGTGACTACACGGCATACCGGGTCTGAGTCGTTCCGGGCCATGTCACCCGAGCGACGCGAGGAACTGCGCCGGACTTACCTGAGCCTCGGGGTGGGTGAACTCGCGTCGGCGGGGGTGTTCACACTCGCGGCTCCCTCCGTGGGTAACCACCTGTCAGGTCCGGGTCGGTGGGCGCTCTGGGCCGCGGTGGTTCCCCTCGTGGTCGTCCTGCTCCAGGGCGGCTGCTACTGGCTGGCCGCCCGATCCTGGGTTGGCGTGTCGCCGATGCCGCCGCGGTTGGTGAGCACCTACCGGGCTTTCGCGGCGATCAATCCGGTGCTCTTCGCCGCGGCTGGCGCCGCAGTGGTCGCCTGGTGGCCCGAAGACGTCTTGGGGCGGTCCGTCGTGGTCTTGGCGTGGCTCTTTGGCGTCGCGGAGTACCTCAACTACTACGTCGTGCGGTGGGCCTATCCGGCGCGCACGTGGCTGAGGCTGGTGCGCCAGTGGCGGGTGCCGCGCCTCGTCGCCGACCTGCGTGCCCACCGGTCCAGCGATCCCCGCGTGCCCTAGCCTGGCCTCGCAGCCCGACCCCGCGCGGCACACCCGGACCGAGGAGCTATCTGTGGCCATCTCCAACTTCGAGCGCTATCCGCTGACCTTTGGTCCGAGCCCGCTGCAGCGGCTGGACCGGCTCACGGCTCACCTGGGTGGGGCCCAGATCTGGGCCAAGCGCGAGGACCTGAGCTCGGGGCTGGCCTTCGGCGGCAACAAGGTGCGCAAGCTCGAATACATCGTCCCCGACATCCTTGCTTCGGGTGCCGACACGCTGGTGTCGATCGGTGGCTACCAGAGCAATCACACTCGGCAGGTCGCCGCGGTCGCCGCCCACCTCGGGCTCAAGGCGGTGCTGGTTCAGGAGACCTGGGTGGACTGGCCCGACCCGCTCAACGACCGGGTGGGCAACATCCAGCTTTCTCGAATCATGGGCGCCGAGGTGCGGATCGACCCGCACGGCTTCGATATCGGGATCCGGGAGAGTTGGCAAGACGCGCTCGACGACGTGGAGGCCAGGGGCGGCAAGCCTTACCCCATTCCGGCGGGCGCGTCCGAACACCGGCTCGGGGGACTGGGATTCGCCAACTGGGCCTACGAGGTCGCGGAGCAGGAGAAGGCCCTGGGCGTCTTCTTCGACACGATCATCGTGTGCACAGTCACGGGCTCGACCCACGCCGGGATGATCGCCGGATTCGCGGCGTTGGAGCAGGCCGGTGGCCGTCCCCGACGGGTCATCGGGATCGACGCCTCGGCGACCATCGACCAGACCCGCGACCAGGTCGGCCGGATCGCACGGCATACGGCCGACCTCATCGGGCTGGGACGGGACCTGCGCGACGACGAGATCACCGTGCTGGAGGGCTGGGCCGGCGACAAGTACGGCATCCCCGTCGAGTCGACCCTGGAGGCGATCCGGCTGTCCGGGCGGATGGAGGCGATGATCATCGACCCGGTCTACGAGGGGAAGTCGATGGCCGGCCTGGTCGACCTGGTGACCAGCCGTGACATCCCGGCCGACAGCACCGTCCTCTACGCCCACCTGGGTGGGCAACTGGCGCTCAACGCCTACACCGGCATCGTGCCCTGACCGGACGCCGGTCTTGGGTCAGTGGTCGGTCTCGACGACGACCTGGGGGAATGGGATCGGATCACACTGGCCCACGGCACCCTCGGCGACGCTGAACCCCATCGCGAAGGCTGCAGGTCCGTCGGCGACGGGGGGAGAGGTGCTGAGCGAGATGACGAGCGTCTCCGACGGCGCGAGCCAGTTGCGGGGGATAGAGAAGGTGAGGTGCGAGCCTTCGATGGCGGTGCTCAAGAGGCCGCGGTGATCAGAGCTTGCTTGGGCGTAGCGGCCCTCGTCCCGGCACACCATGCCCCCGGGGAGATAGTCCACAACCGCTGAGATCCCGTGTTCGCGCAAGGCCCGCTGTAGACCTGCGGCGTCCTCCAGCCGGTCGATGGTGACCTTGACGGTGCCCTCTGGGGTAGTGGTGACGGCGTATGCCGGTGCCGTCACCGGCGTGGGCATTGCGATCCACGCAGCCATCGCAACGACAGCTGCCGCAAGAGTCGCCATGGCCCACCGCAGCCGCCCGCGGGAACGAGGGGCTGATGGCGCGGTGACCAGACCAGTCGGGCGGGGTGTGGCGAGCGCAGCTCGCGCGGCTTCGCGCGCGGCAACTTCCTCGCGGAGCTCTTGGAGCAGGGCTGTCTCGAACGAATCCAGCTGCACAGTAGGCAAGTTCATTGGACGACCTCCGTCAAGGGTGCGGTATTGGTGGTGGCATCCTGCGCCAGCGCGGAGCCGAGAGACTGGCGGGCTCGGTGTAACCGCACCCGCGAGGTGACCGGTGAGATGCCGAGCACGGCTGCGGCCTCGGTGACCGAGAGCCCGTCGAGTGCGACCAGCTCAAGAACCGCCCGCTGCCCGGCTGGGAGTCCAGCCATCGCGGCATACATGCGGCGACTCTCCCGCTCGGCATCGATGCGTTCCTGGGCGCGGGCGATGGCGTCGGCCTGGAGTGGCCGACGCCCTGCTTCGCGCGTGAGGGCCCGGTGAGCCCGGGCTGCACCGCGGTGGTGACTGGCCACGACGTGACGCGCGATTCCACAAAGCCAGGCGGAAGGCGTGCCGCGACTCGGGTCGTAGCCGGGGGCGGCGTCGATGGCGGAGAGGAAGATGTCCGCGGTCAGATCGGCTGCGAGCTCGGGATCGGCCACCCGCCGGGCCACAAAACGGCGGACTGTCGGCAGGTGCTCCCGGTAGAAGGCCTCCAACGCGTCGGGGTCCACAGCGATGAACGCGATGGGGTTCGACGAGTGGCTCATACCTCTTCTTGGCCGCAGGACTCAGGGGCGTTACGGAGTATGCCGTTCGGACCCGGTGGGTAGCGACCGGGTGGCTGACATCGATCTGTCAGTGACAAGCTGAACCGTGGCCAAGACCTCCAGCAAGCACGCCCGAACCGCCGAACATGTGCGGTTGGCCGAGTCACCCGACGACTCGGACCCCTGGCGCCAATGGGGTCCATACGTCAGTGCGCGCCAGTGGGGGACGGTGCGCGAGGACTACTCGGCTGATGGCGACGCGTGGGAGTCGTTCCCCTTTGACCAGGCTCACCAGCGCACCTATCGGTGGGGCGAGGACGGCCTGGCGGGGCTGTGCGACCGCTGGGGCTTCCTCAACCTCGGGATCGCGCTATGGAACGGCCAGGACGACCGGCTCAAGGAACGCCTCTTCGGCCTGACCAACCACCAGGGCAACCACGGCGAGGACGTCAAGGAGTACTGGTGGCACCTCGACGCCACCCCGACGCACTCGTATGCCGAGTGGCTCTACCGCTACCCCCAACGGGCCTTCCCGTATGCCGACCTCGTCGCCACCAACGCCGCGCGCACCCGCTACGAGGACGAATACGAGCTCTCGGACACCGGTGTCCTGGACGACAACCGCTTCTTCGACGTCACGGTCACCCACGCCAAGGCAGCACCCGAGGACATCTGCATCCGGATCGAGGCCACCAATCACGGCCCGGATCCGGCGCCGCTGGATCTCGTCCCACAGCTCTGGTTTCGCAACACCTGGCGGTGGGGACGCGATGGACGCATCCCCACGATCCGGGTCATGGGCGCGGACGACCTCGACGACGCCGACCTGGTGGCCGTCGAAGCCAGGCATGGGTACCTCGGGATCTATCGCCTCTTCGCCGAGGGTCGGCCCGAGGTCATGGTCTGCGACAACGAGACCAACGCGATCGCGCTCTGGGGAGCGGAAGCCAACGCCACGGCATACCCGAAGGACGGCATCGACCGGGCCATCGTGCACGGGGTCCGCACCGGCCTCAACCCCGAGCAGACCGGCACCAAGGTGGGGTTGCGCTACCACGTGGATGCGGTCGCGCCGGGCGCCACGGTGACGGTCAACCTCCGGCTGAGGTCGGGGGCGGTGCCCGATCGTCCCTTCGGCAAGGCATTCCGCGCCACGCTGCGCGAGCGCAAGGCCGAGGCCGACGCCTTCTACCGCGCCGTGATCCCGGCTGGCGTCGACCCCGAGGACCGACACGTCGCGCGTCGGGCCTTCGCCGGGCTGCTGTGGGGCAAACAGCTCTACCGCTACAACGTCGCCCAGTGGCTCGACGGCGACCCGGCGACCCCGCCGCCCCCTCAGTCACGACGGGCGCCGGAGCCCTTCGGACGCAACACCTCGTGGCGACATCTGGCCCTGGCCGACGTCATCTCGATGCCCGACGAGTGGGAGTACCCGTGGTTCGCCTCGTGGGACCTGGTTTTCCACTGCGTGGCGCTGGCTCACATCGACCCGGCCTTCGCGAAGGACCAGTTGCGGCTGATCTGCCGGGAATGGGCGCAACATCCCAGCGGTCAACTGCCGGCTTACGAGTGGGCCTTCTCCGACGTCAACCCGCCCGTGCACGCCTGGGCCGCCTGGCAGGTCTACGAGCTCGACGGCGGCTGGGACGTCGACTTCCTCATCAGGATCACGACCAAGCTGCTGCTCAACCTCGGCTGGTGGGTCAACCGCAAGGACGCCGACGATTCCAACCTCTTCGAGGGTGGCTTCCTCGGTATGGACAACATCGGGGTCTTCGATCGCTCGCACGGGGTGCCCGAGGGCTGGCGACTGGAGCAGTCCGACGCCACCAGCTGGGTCGCCTTCCACTGCCTGACCATGCTCCGGATGGCGCTGGAGCTCTCCCGAGGCGACACCGCCTGGGACGACCTGGCTACGACCTTCCTCGAGCGCTTTCTCGCGATCTCGACGGCCGTCGAGACCTTCGGCACGGACAGCGTGTCGCTCTGGGACGAGGAGGACGGCTTCTATTACGACGTCCTGCTGCCCCTGCTGTCCGACGACGTCTACGGCAACGCCCGTCGGCTGCGGGTGCGCTCGCTGGTCGGGCTGCTGCCGCTACTGGCCGTCGCGGTCGTGCCGGACTGGGTCGCTCGTGAACTGCCCGACTTCATGGAGCGGCTGCGGTGGCTGCAACGCAACCGCCCGGAGGAGACCGACGCGGTGCTGCAGGGCGAGGGCCCCTACGGCCCAGCGACCCTCATGCTCATCGACCCGACACGGCATACCCGGTTGTTATCCGTCATGCTCGATCAAGCGGAATTCCTTGCACCACACGGGATTCGGTCGTTGTCCGCGGCCTATCGGGGTGGTGTGCGGGTCGAATTGCCCAATGGCTTCGTCGAGATCGAATACGTTGCGGGGGAGTCGGATTCGCCGATGTTCGGGGGAAACTCCAACTGGCGTGGCCCGATTTGGTTCCCCGTCAACGTGCTGCTCGCAGACGCACTACGAGGGTATGCCGTGGGCGCAGGTTCCGAGGTCCGCGTCGAGTACCCGACGGGGTCTGGTCACCTGGTCGGCCTCACCGAGGTCGCTGCCGATCTGGAACGTCGTCTGGTGAGCTTGTTTCGCCCGGGCCCCGACGGTCGACGGCCTAGCGACCCGCGCGACCACCTGGTCGGGCCGTTGTGGGCGGATCACCCGGTCTTCAGTGAGTACTTCCACGGGGACACGGGACGGGGCCTGGGAGCCGCCCACCAAACGGGGTGGACAGCCCTCGTCGCGCATCTCATTTGCCAACAGGGTGCGGGGGTGCAACCCCTGCCCGGGTAACAGCTATTGGCACCGTCCGGTGAGTGCGCGATGGACGGCAGCTGGCGCCAGATGAGCGCGAGGATCACCGCAGATCCACCGAAGGCGAACCAGAACGGCCCGGTGAGCCCGAAGGCGCCGGCGATCGGCCCACCCAACGCCTGTCCGACGACCAGGCCGCCCATCATCCCGAGCATGTAGACGCTGCCGACCCGCCCCTGGATGTGCTCCGGCACCGCACGCTGACGCACCGTGCGAGCGGTCGTCCCCCAGATGAAGGCATGAGCCCCGAAACAGAAGAAGATCACCATCGCGACGAGCGGTGAGCTCGTGAGCGCTAGCCCCAGATGGGTGAGCGTCTCGATGATGAGCCCGCTGCGCATGATCGTCCCGAGGGCCACCCGCTGCTCCAGCCAGCCGTAAGACGCAGTGCCGAGCAACCCCCCGACCGCACTGATCGTCGTCAACAGCCCGAAGCCCACCTCGCCCATCCCCAGGTGGTCGGTGGCATAGAGCACGAGCACCGACCACGCCGCCCCGAAGGTCACGTTGAAGGTGAGGATCGTCAGCGCTAGCGTCCGCACCGCGGCATGCCCCCACAGCCAGCGGAACCCGGTGGCAATGTCCTCGCGCACCCTGCGCGGCGGCTCCTCGCTGTGCACCCGAGGCCGACCGACCGACATCTTGCCCACCATTAGCGCCCCCGCGGCGACACACACCGCTTGCGCGACGAAGGGCACGGCGGCACCGAGAGCGAACAGCGCCGCCCCGATCGGCGGACCGGCGAGTTGGTTCATGGTGAGGAAGCCGGTCTGCAGCCGGGCATTGGCGATCCCGAGGTCGGCCCGCTCGACGACCATCGGCAGCAAGGTCGATGACGTGGTGTCGGCGAAGGTCTCGGCTACTCCGAGCAGGAAGATCGCGACGAGGACGATCCACACCTGCACGTGTCCGGTGAGGATCGTCGCACTGAGGATGGCGAGGATCACCGCGCGGGTGAGGTCGACGCCCATGACGATGCGACGCCGGTCGTAGCGGTCGGCGAGCGCGCCGGCATACAGGCCGAAAAGCACCCACGGCAGCCGTTGGAGCAGCGCCGCCATCGCGACGAGCACGGGATCGCGGGTCACCGACGCGACAAGCAGCGGCCCAGCGGCCAGCTCGAAACCGTCGCCGATATTGCTCACCCAGGAGGATGAGACCAGGAAGCTGAAATCGCGGCCGAGGCGTCGCGGCAGGATGCGTTCGCGAAGTCGGCTCACAAGCGCGACAGGCTACCTGTCCCGGTATGCCGGGTGCCTCCGATTTCCCGCGGCTCACCCGGGGACTGCTGCCCGGCCGGTGCGGCAGCACGGCATACAGTGGCGCGGTGGCCACCCTCGATGCCCTGCTGCGCGCTGCCGTCGCGGGAGTGGGAGGCGTGGAGCGTCCGGGTCAGGTGCGCATGGTGGAGGCAGTCGCCGAGGCCCTCGAACGCAAACGGCACTTGCTCGTGCAGGCTGGAACAGGCACCGGCAAGTCGCTGGGCTATCTCGTGCCCGCCGTGCGCCATGCCATGGACACCGGCCGTCCCGCGATCGTCGCCACCGCAACCCTCGCACTGCAGGCCCAGATCATCGACCGCGACCTGCCACGCCTGGCGACCGCGCTGACCCCACTGCTCGGGCGACGCCCGACCTTTGCCATGGTCAAGGGGCGGCGCAATTACCTGTGCCTGCACAAACTCGACGGCGGCTTCCCCGACGACGATGACGTGCTCATCTCGGTGGGCGAGGTGGATCAGGCGACCTCCCGGTTGGGTCAAGAGGTGGTGCGGCTGCGCGCCTGGGCCGAGCTGACCGAGTCCGGCGATCGCGACGAGTTGGTGCCGGGGGTGAGCGAGCGAGCCTGGCGACAGGTCTCGGTGTCGGCCCATGAATGTCTCGGGAGCAAGTGCCCGATTGCCGCCGAGTGCTTCGTCGAGCGGTCTCGGGCGGCTGCCGAGGACGTCGACGTCGTCGTGACCAACCATTCGTTCATGGCGATCGACTCGTTCGAGGGCCGACAGATGCTGCCCGAACACGACCTGCTCATCGTCGACGAGGCCCACGAACTGGTCGACCGGGTCACTTCCACGATCACCGACGAGTTGACCTCGGGGCTGGTCGTCGCTGCGGCCCGGCGGGTCGGCAAACGTAGCGAGCGAGGTCCCGACCTGGAGGACGCCGCCGCGCTGCTGGACGGAGTGCTTGAGCAGGCGCCCGAGGGGCGGGTCATGGCGCTGCCGGACAACCTGGTGCTGGCCGTCACGCGGATCCGCGACGTCGCGCGCACTATGCAGAGCGAGCTCAAGCCCGAGCAGGGCGAGCCGGTCGACGGGGCGCTGCAGGTCGCGCGGGCCGCCGTCGACGATCTCTTCGACACCTGTGCCCGCTTGCTGGAAGAGCGCGAACTCGACGTCGTCTGGCTCTCCCAGGAACCCCGTCGGGGGTCGGTGCTGCGCGTCGCGCCGATGAGCGTGGCCATGCTGGTGCGCGACAAGGTGCTCGCCGAACGAGTGGTCGTCATGACCTCGGCCACCCTGGAGTTGGGTGGCTCTTTCGACGCGGTCGCGGGGACGCTGGGGATGCGCGGGGAGGGCGCTCCGGAGTGGGAGGGTCTCGACGTCGGCAGCCCATTCGACTACCCCCGCCAAGCCATTGCCTATGTCGCCGCACACCTGCCGGCCCCCGGCCGAGACGGTGGCTCCCCAGCGGCGATGGACGAGCTGGACGCCCTGGTGCGCGCCGCAGGAGGCCGCACGCTGGGTCTGTTCTCCTCGATGCGGGCAGCGCAGGCGGCGACCGAGGAGCTGCGCGCGCGGTTCGAGCGGGACGGCATACCGATCACCATCCGATGCCAGGGCGAGGACCAACTCGGCACTCTGGTGCGGGAATTCGCGCGGGAGGCGAGCACCTGCCTGTTCGGCACGCTCAGCCTGTGGCAGGGCGTCGATGTGCCCGGCTCGGCGTGCCAACTCGTCGTCATCGACCGGATCCCCTTCCCGCGGCCCGACGACCAGCTCGCCTCAGCGCGCACCCAGGCGATCGCCCGGATGGGCGGCAATGGCTTCATGGCGGTGTCGGCGACGCACGCCGCGCTGCGCCTGGCCCAGGGGGCCGGGCGGCTGGTGCGGCGCTCGGACGACCGCGGGGTGGTCGCCTTCCTGGACTCCCGGCTCATGACGGCTCGGTATGCCGGGTTCCTCCAGCGCTCGCTGCCGCCGTTCTGGCCGACGACGAATCGGGAGCTGGTGCTCGGGGCGCTGGCTCGGCTGGACGAGTCGGCGCCGGATCCGTTGCCGGTGCTGGAGCCGGGAGCACGAGCCCTCGGTGGTGGTCCGCTGGTCGACCCCTCGGCCGAGGTCGACCCGCGCCCGGTGGCCGGCCCGCCACCATCCCCACCGTCGGTGCGCACCGCCGTCGTCTCCGGTCACGCGTGGACGGCCGCCGAGGACAAGGAACTGCACGACGGGGTGCGGATCGGGGTCGACATCTACGATCTCGTCGAGCAGCTCGAGCTCTACGAAGAGGTGATCCGCGCCCGGCTGGCCGCGCTCGGTCTCGAACTCGGCGACCCGCAGCTCGGCTTCTGATCCGAGCTGCCGGCTTTGCCTCGGCGCGAGACCAGGGCTAGACGCGAGGGAGTGTCGCGAGCGCCTCGTCGAAGACCTCGTGGTGCCGCTCGACATCCGCCGACGTCGTCGTCGGACACATGAGCGCCATGTTGTGGAACGGCGTGAGCAGGATGCCCCGGTTGGCGAGGTAGAGGTGCAGGTAGTCCTCCAGCTCGCCGTCAGCCGAGGCCGCGGCCTCGGTGCCGTTGCGGGGATACGGCGTCGCGAAGCGGTACTCCGAGCGGGCGCCGAGTTGGTTGATCGCCCACGGCAACTCGTAGTGGTCGATGAGCTTCTGAACGCCCGCCGTGAACCCGGTCGCCACATCGATCATCCCGACGAATGCCTCGTCGGTGAGGACGTGCTCCAGGGTGGCGCGCATGGCTGCCACCGACAACGGGTTGCCGGCGAGCGTGCCGCCGACGCCGCCCATGTCGACGAGGTCGAGATCACGCCGCGCGAGCACTCGGGCGGCAAGCTCGGCCGACAGGCCATAGGAACCCGTGGGGATGCCGCCGCCGATGGCCTTGCCGATGACGACGACGTCCGGCTCCAGCCCGTCACGCTGGGTCATCCCACCCGGGCCGGCCGAGAAGGTGTGCGTTTCGTCGATGATGAGCAGGCTGCCGTAGCGCCGAGTCAGATCGCGAACCGCCGCAAGGTAGCCCGGGTCGGGCAGCACGATGCCGATATTGGTCAGCGCAGGCTCCATGAGCACGGCCGCGACATCGCCATGGGCGAGCTGGCGCTCCAGCCCCTCGATGTCGTTGAACTCGGCCACCCGGCTGGTCATCGTGACGTCGACCGGGGAGCCGACATTGCCAGGGCGGCTGGTGCCCTCACCGTCCGGGCCGACGACGATCAGGGACTCGTCGACAGAGCCGTGGTAGCAGTAGCTGTTGACGAGGATCTTGGGCCGACCGGTGATCGCGCGGACCAATCGGATCGCCCACCGATTGGCGTCGGTCGCGGTGAGCGAGAAGCTCCACACGTCCATCCCGAACCGGCGCGACAACTCTGCGCCGACCCATTCGGCATCCTCGGTCGGCAGCATGGTCGTCAGGCCGCCGAGTGCTTCCACGCGACGGCGCACTGCGGCGACAACGGGAGGGGCGGAGTGGCCGGCCATCGCGCCGGTGTCACCGAGGGCGAAGTCGAGGTACTCGTTGCCGTCGATGTCGCGCACTCGGTTGCCCCGGCCCGACTCGAAGTAGATCGGGACGCCGCCGGCGATCTTGTTCATCCACGTCATCGGCACTCGGCCGAACAGGTGGGTGGCTTTCCCGTATGCCGCCGCGGAGCGCGGGTGGGATGCGGCGAAGCGGGCTTGTTCGGAGGTCATGAGGGCTGCGAGCCGGGCGCGGTCGATCATGGCGGACATCATGCCGTGTCACCGGTCCGTGGCAAGGTAGGCCCCGTGACCCAGATCATGCCGCCTCTCATGCTCATCACCGGGCCCGAAGGAGTGCTGGCCGAGCGGGCGCTCGCCTCGGTGGTGGCGGCTGCCCGCGAAGCCGACCCGGAGGCCGAGAAGATCACGGTGCGGGCGACGGCATACGAGCCGGGGGTCTTGGCGATGCACGCGAGTCCGTCGCTCTTCGGAGGAAGCAAGGTCATCGTCGCCGAAGACGTCGATGAGGCCTCCGACGATCTCGTCACCGACCTGCTGCACTACATCGCGGCGCCTGCGCCGGATCTGATTCTCGTCGTCATGCACAAGTCGGGGATGCGCGGCAAGAAGGTGCTCGACGCGATGAAGGGCGCGGGCGCCAGGGTCATCGAGTGCCCTGCCATCAAGAACGACCGCGACAAGACCGATTTCGTCGCCCACGAGTTCCGTCGGCAAGGGCGCCGCGCGACTCCGGAGGCCGTGCACGCGCTCGTCGAGGCGCTCGGCAAGGACATCCGCGAGCTGGCCTCGGCGTGCAGCCAGTTGGTGGCCGACACCGAAGGCGTCATCGACGACCGGGTGGTCGAGACCTATCACGGGGGCAAGGTCGAGGCGACGGGATTCCGAGTCGCCGACGCGGCCATCGGTGGCCAGACCGGCGAGGCGCTGCGATTGCTTCGGCACGCCATTGCCAGTGGGGTCGATCCCGTGCCGATCGTCGCCGTCCTCGCCTCGCAGTTGCGCACCCTGGTCAAGGTGGGGTCGGCCGGCCGCGGCCCGTCGGCTGCCGTCGCCAAACAGGTGGGCCTGGCTCCCTGGCAGGTCGACAAGGCCCGGCGTTCGCTCGGAGGGTGGGACGGTCCGAGCCTGGGGGTCGCGATCCAGGCTGTCGCAGCCGCCGATGTCGAGGTCAAGGGCGGAGGTCGCGATCCGGTTTTTGCTGTTGAGCGGGCGGTTCTCGCGATCACCGGCGCGCGCTCGGCGGCCCGACGCGCCTGATTGCGCGGCTGCCGCACGGTGTCGACGCGCGCTCGGCGGATCGTGGGGTACCAGTCGACCGGGCCCTCCGGTTCAGCTCACGAGGTGCCGACGCAGCCAGGGGTCGACGACGGCGTAGAAGCCCTCCGGCTGGGTGCGGCGCACACAGTGGTCGGCGCCATCCACCACGGCGGTCTCTACTACGGGGTTGCCGCACGCCTGCAGGGCCGCCCACTCCTGCGGCTCCCAGATCACCTCGCGAGTGCCGCTCACGACGAGGGTCGGCACGGTGAGCTCGGCAACGGCCTGGCGCCACGGACGCTCTGGCCGGATGCGTCCGCCCGCGGTCATGTCGAGGTCGGTCTGGTGCTTGGCGGCGAGCCACTCGTGCGCCTCCACAGCGGGGGAGGTTCGCACGAACTGCGCCACCTCGGCCGTCGCGAAGGCGGGGTCGACGGCATACCGGGTCAGTTGGGCCACCTGCGCGGCTCCCCATTCCCGCCGCACGGCGGCCTCATGCCCAGCCGTCGTGCCGTCGGAGGGCCCCAGGGCGGGATCTTCCAAGACCACGGCAGCGACCCGGTCCGGGCGAGCCAGGGCCACTTCACACGCGACCCCGCCGCCCATCGAATGGCCGACCAGGGCAACCGGACGCCCGGCAAGCGCTGGCCAGGAGTCCAGCAATTGCACGATGTCCTCGACCATGACCGCCTGCGGGCCACTCGCCAGCTGCGAGGGGGTGAACCGCTCGGACTGCCCGTGTCCGCGCGCATCGACGGTCAGCACGTGAAAGTCAGTCGTCCAGTGGTCCACCGCGTCGACCCAGCACCGTCCCGAGTCCGAGAAACCGTGCAACAGCAGCAGGGCCGGCGCACCCGGCGCGCCGCCCCAGTCGTGGCACCGAAGTCCGCCGATCGTCGTGCTGGTCATGGACGGCAGCCTAGAACGTCGGTTTGGGAGGGTCACGTGGCGACTGCTAATCTCGGCAGTTGCGTGCGCGCCTGGTCGTGCGCGCACGTTGCATCACCCAGCGCGTCTCATCCACGGGTGCCCCACGCCCGGTCCCGAGCCGCGTCTGCCGCCCTCTAACGGCATACCCGCACCGACCGAGAAAGTTCACACGTGGCAAACATCAAGTCCCAGATCAAGCGCATCAAGACCAACGAGAAGCGCACCGAGCGCAACAAGGCGGTCAAGAGCGAGCTGCG
>Ga0116180_1001521_pt1 | contig 19492 bp, 20 predicted proteins | sample AD_UKC073_MetaG_FD_89804 | JGI IMG/M metagenome (GOLD analysis project Ga0116180, IMG submission 89804) | Active sludge microbial communities of municipal wastewater-treating anaerobic digesters from USA - AD_UKC073_MetaG | ecosystem: Engineered > Bioreactor > Anaerobic > Digestate | place: USA...
GACCAGGCCGATGAGCGCGCCCACGAGGAGGATCGCGATCAGGCCGCCGCCGAGCGGCCAGTTCAACCAGTCGCCGGAGAGGAACACGCCGGCCATCACGGCCACCAGCGTCATGCCCGTGCCCGAGGACAGGTCGATGCCGCCCGTCGCGATGACGAATGTCGCGCCCAGGGCCATCACTCCGATGTAGGCGGACTGCTGGAAGATGTCCAGCACGATGGAGAACTGCGCGAAGTTCGGCGCGGCGAACAGGAAGAAGATGTAGATGATCACCAGCGCCAGGAACACGAACAGCTGCTGGAGGGACGACTTGAGGAACCGGACGACGCCGCTCTCCTCCTCGCTCGTCGGGGTCTGTACTTCGGCGCTCACGCTGCGTCTCCTGTCAGTTGGGCCAAGCCGATCGTGGCCAGCTCCATGATGTTTTCCTGGGTGGCGTCCTCGTTGTCGAGGACGCCGGTGATCCGGCCATGCGCCATGACCGCGATGCGGTGCGACATGCGGAGGACCTCAGGCAGCTCGGAGGAGATCATGATGATCGCCTTGCCCTGCGCGCTGAGCGTCTCCAGGAGTTCGTAGATCTCCTCCTTGGCGCCCACGTCGATGCCGCGGGTCGGCTCGTCGAAGATCAGCACGTCGCAGTCGCGCACCAGCCACTTCGCGATCACGACCTTCTGCTGGTTTCCGCCCGACAGCTTGCCCAGCAGCTGGTTCACCGACGGCGTCTTCACCCGCAGCCGCTTCGCGTACTCGACGCCGACCGACGCGATCCTGCCGTCGTGGATGTACCCGGCTGTGGTGAAGTCCCTCATCGCGGCCATCACCGTGTTGGCCTTGATGTCCTGGTCCAGCAGCAGCCCGAAGTTCTTGCGATCCTCCGACAGGTATCCGATGCCGTGGCGCACCGCGTCCGCCGCGGTGTGGATGCTCACCGCTCGGCCGTTGATCTCGATCTCGCCCGCGGTCCGCGGATCGGCGCCGAAGATCGCGCGAGCGACCTCCGTGCGGCCGGCTCCCATCAGGCCCGCGAATCCGAGGATCTCGCCCCTGCGCACGTCGAAGCTCACGTCGCGCAGCAGGTTCTTCGACGACAGGCCGCTCACCTTGAGCACCACCTCGTCGGACAGCCGCACGTTGCGCGGGCGCGCCTCCGCCGACACCTCGCGGCCGACCATCATCGAGATGATCTCGCGCATCTCCACCTCGGGCGTGTTCACCGTGCCGATGTACTGGCCGTCACGCAACACGCTCACCCGGTCGGTGATCTCCTCGATCTCGGGCATCCGGTGCGAGATGTAGATGAGCCCGGTCTCGGGGGTGATGAAGTCGCGGATCATCCCGAACAGGGCGTCGGTCTCCGCGACGGTCAGCGCCGCCGTCGGCTCGTCCATCACCAGGATCCGCGAGTCGTACGACAACGCCCGCGCGATCTCCACCATCTGCTGGCGCGCGACCGACAGGTCCCCGATCCGCGCCTTCGGGTCGATCCTCATGCCCAAGCGATCGAAGAGGTCCGACGCCTGCCTGTTCAGCGCCGCGTCGTCGATCCACCCGAACCGGTGGCTGCCCTGACGGCCGATGTACAGGTTCTGCGCCACCGTCAGGTCAGGAACCATGTTCAGCTCCTGGTGAATGATGCTCAGGCCGAGGGACCGTGCGTGGTTGACGTCGCGAACCTCGACCTGCCGTCCCTGGAGCCAGATCTCCGCGCCCGGATCCGGTGTGTAGATCCCGGTCAGGATCTTCATCAGCGTGGACTTGCCCGCACCGTTCTCACCGCAGAGGCCGAGCACCTCGCCCCCGTTCAGGTCGAGGCTCACCCCCTGCAACGCCTTCACGCCTGGGAACGTCTTCGAGACGTTCCTCAGCTCAAGCAGCTTCGTCACCCGCACTCCTTCGTACCGCGTCGGCCGTGGTCGAGGTCTCCGACCCGACGACAATGTTAACGCTAGCAGCGACCTTCTGTTAAGGCTAGCAGAGGGTCGCGGGAAGTCGTGGAATCGTTACCGAATCGTGACCCGACTGGGGGTTTAGGCGGCGAGGCCCCTGGGAGTCAACTTTTGGCGGTTCCCCGATCGAGACTCACCCCATAAGTTGGCCGATGGGCCGGGGGGACGTTCATAGAGGAAGGGCCGAAGATGGCAATAACGAGTCGACTCTGGCACGCCACCGCAGCTGCGACGGCGTTCGCCCTCACGCTCAGCCCAGGGCTGGCGTCCGCGGGGCCCGACGACGAGAACCTGGGCCAGTACGGCCGGTCCCCCGGCAGGGCCGGCAGCTATCAGCACCTCAGCAGCGGGAAGTGGTTCGTCGAGTTCGACGGCCAGCCCACGGCCGACGGCGGCAGCGAGGCCACCGTCGACAAGGCCCACCGCGGGTTCGAGGACAGCCTGAGGAAGAGCGGCAAGAGGGCGCGGGTCCACCGCAGCTTCACGACGCTGTTCAACGGCGTCACCGTCGACGCCGACGGCGAGACCGCCCGTGAGCTCACGGAGCTGCCGGGGGTGAAGGCGATCTACCCCGTGTTCCCGGTGGAGGTGCCGCGGGGCCAGGCCAGCACGCCGGACATCGCGCACGCGATCGAGTTGACGGGCGCGGACATCGCCCAGAGCAAGCTGGGCCTCAGCGGCAAGGGGATCAAGGTCGGCATCATCGACTCCGGCATCGACTACGACCACCCCGACCTCGGAGGCTCAGGCACCAACGGGAAGACGAGGTTCCCGACCAAGCGCGTGAAGTACGGCTACGACTTCGTCGGCGACGCCTACAACGCCGACCCGTCCTCCCCCGGCTTCACCCCAGTCCCGAAGCCGGACAAGTACCCGGACGACTGCCAGGGCCACGGCACCCACGTGGCGGGCATCGTCGGCGCGAACGGGACCATCAAGGGCGTCGCCCCGCAGGTGACGTTCGGCGCCTACCGAGTGTTCGGCTGCGACGGTTCGACGGACACCGACATCATCCTCGCCGCGCTCGAGCGCGCGAAGCACGACGGCATGGACGTGGTGAACATGAGCCTCGGCGCGGGCTTCCAGTCGTGGCCGACCTACCCGACGTCGGTCGCCTCCGACCGCCTGTGGAAGCGGGGCATCGTCGTGGTGAACTCCGCGGGCAACGAGGGCGACTACTTCACGCAGTCGCTGGGCTCCCCGGCCAGCTCCGACAGGGCGATCGCCGTGGCGTCGTTCGACAACAGCCAGGTGCGGCTCGCCGAGCTGAGCTTCGCACCAGCCGGCGCCGCCCCGATCTCGGCGGGCTACCTTCCCGCGACCGGCTCGCCCGCCCTCACCGACGCGATCAACGGGCTCCCGACCACGGGATTGACGGACCCGCTGGGCTGTACGCCGGGCGGGGACGCGACGGGTGCCGTCGCCGTCGTCTCGCGCGGCACGTGCACCTTCCACGAGAAGGCGGTCAACGCGCAGAACGCCGGCGCGGAGGCGCTCGTGATCTACAACAACCAGCCCGGCTTCATCAACGCGACGGTGGAGGGTGAGACCCCGATCACCATTCCGGTGGTGACCATCACGCAGGACGACGGCGTGGCGCTCGTCGCCGCGCTCGCCTCCGGTCCGGTCACGGCGGCGGTCACCGGCCGGAACGTCGACCGCCCGAACCCGACCGCAGGCCTGGTGTCGGACTTCTCCTCGTGGGGGCTGGCCGCCGACCTGACACTGAAGCCGGACCTGGGCGCGCCAGGCGGCTCGATCTACTCCCTGCAACCTGTGGAGCAGGGCAACGGTTACGTGGTGAACTCGGGCACGTCCATGGCCGCGCCGCACGTGGCGGGCGCCGTCGCGCTGATGCTGCAGGCCAAGCCGAGGATGAAGCCCGACGAGGTGCTGACCCGGCTGCAGAACACGGCCTCGCCTGCCAACCTGCGCGAGCTGCCGGACCTCGGCATCCTCGACGCCGCGCATCGCCAGGGCGCCGGCCTGATCCAGGTCGACCGAGCGATCCTGACCGACGCCGTCGTCACGCCGGGCAAGCTCTCGGCAGGCGAGTCCGCCGACGGCAGGTTCCGGAAGACCCTGACCATCACGAACACCTCGAAGCGCACCGTCACTTGGACGCTGTCGAAGACCGACGCCGTCTCGACGGACCCGGGCGAGTGGCAGAACGAGTTCCTCCCCGCGCTCTACGACACGCGCGTCACGTTCTCGAAGACGAAGGTGAAGGTACCCGCGCGCGGTTCGGCGAGGGTCACCGTGACCATCACCCCGGACCGGGAGGCCCCCGAGGGGACCGTGTACTCGGGCTACGTCGTCCTGACGTCCGCCGAGGGGACGACGCTGAGCGTCCCGTTCGCCGGCATGGCGGGCGACTACGGCAACCTCGACGTGTTCCCGGACCTCGGCATCGGCGTCCCCGCGCTCGTCGAGGTGGTCTGCGGCAACTGGTTCGAGGGCGAGTGCGTCGACCCGGACGTCGAGGTGTACGACGTCGACCCGTCGAAGGTCTTCCGCGGCGGCGAGGACCCCGCAACGATCCTCGCGCACCTCGCCTACCCGGCGCGCCGCCTCACCGTCGACCTCATCCCGGTCACGGGCAAGGGCAAGCTCGACGAGCGGGGCAAGCGCGAGGTCATGCGGATCGACTACGTGGGCCGCTCGCCCGAGTTGAGCCTGTTCTCGTGGGACGGCAAGGTGCCCGGCAAGAAGGGCACGCGCGTCGACGCCGCCCCGGGAACGTACGCACTCCGGATGACGGCGCTCAAGGCCGACGGCGACGGCAACCGCCAGAGCTGGACCAGCCCCGCCTTCGGCTTCGATCCCCGGCCGGCCTCCGACAAGGCGTCGGCCAAGGACAGGATCGGAACGACGGCCCAGCAGCCAGGGAGGTGACAACTACCGTTGGTTGAGCCGGGCCCTCGCGCGAAGCACTGGTCCGCATCAGGACCAAGAGACCTACGCCTACAACTCGCCGTGCACGGGGCCCTCGGTGTTGGGCAGCCAGCCCAGGCCGGGGGCCACGTGCGTCGCGAACGACTCCAGCACGTGGAGGTTGTACCCGGGGCCGAGCTGGTTGGGAATGGTCAGCATGAGCGTGTCGGCGGACATGACCGCGTCGTCGGCCAGGAGCTGCTCGACGAGCCGGTCCGGGGTGTCGGCATAGGTCTTGCCGAACGTCGAGCGCATGTCGTCGATGATGCCGATCTGGTCCTGCCCGCCGCGGCCGTTGCCGAAGTAGGCGGCGTCGAGGTCATCATGTTCAGCCCCATCCGGCCGGCCCAGACGGCGGAGTCGCGGGAGCCGCTCCCCCACCAGATGTGCTCCGGCAGCGTCGCCGACCTCGGCTCGATCGAGAGCCTGCCGGGAGGCGCCATCCGCGGGTCGGCGTCGACGACCTTCTCGCCGTTGATCGCCGCCCAGAACCGCGCGAAGTGGTCCCGCGCGATGTCCGCGCCGCGGGGGTCCGAGGATCCGGTGTAGCCGAACGCCTCGTATCCGCGCAGCGCGGTCTCGGGCGACCCCCGGCTCACGCCGAGCGCCACCCGCCCGTCGGAGAGCAGGTCCAGCGCCGCCGCCTCCTCCGCGAGGTACAGCGGGTTCTCGTAGCGCATGTCGATGACGCCGGTGCCGACCTCGATCCGCTTCGTCCACGCCGCCATGGCCGTCAGCACCGGGATCGGCGACGCCGCCTGGCGCGCGAAGTGGTGCACGCGCACGTACGCGCCGTTGACGCCGATCTCGTCGGCACCCTCGGCGATCTCGACGGTCTGCCTCAGCATCTCGCCGGCCGTCCGCGTCCGCGACCCCGGCGCCGGCGAGTAGTGCCCGAAGGAAAGGAATCCGAAAGCTCTCACGTCGATCTCAACGAGCGGCGGGAGCGGATCATTCCCAATTTTGTAGAACTTTCAACTTTTTGCAGCGTCGGTTTTCGACGCCACATCCGCCGCGGAACATGGCCACGAGACAAGTACCCCTCTACCTTCACCCAGCCACCTTGGTCGAACAAGCAGGCTGGGCGGAACCCGTCTGGTCCCGCCCAGCTTTAGGGCTTGGTCAGGGCGCTACTCGCACGCACCTACTAGCTCAGTCATCTCGGGCCCCTTCACTGCTCCAGCGGGCAACGATGTACCGGCACGAAAAAAAGCCGGCTGCGGCAGGAACACCGACAAGCAGAGTGTACTGAAGCCATGCTGGCGAGATTGCCGCGGGCTCGATCAGCACCAGAGACATTCCGATGATGACAACCAGCATCGCCAGCATTGTCCGGCCAAGGCTCGCAGACCAACTCGGCCCACCAGAAACCCAAATTCCGGCAAGACAGAAAGCAAATACGAAGCTCGCCAGAGCTAGACCTGCACCGCCAGGAACATCATGAACCCCATGCCCACCTACCTATTTCATCGTCGCCAGTGCGTAACAAGATCCTAATCCGATGATATTGAAGACCGACTTCCCGATCTCACGAATAAACGTCTCAAGCGCATTGATCTGCTTCTTGGTCAGCTTACTCTTGTCCTTCACGTACTTTTTTAGAAGGTCAACAACTTTGTCCATCTTGCCACCGAGCGTCTTGTAGGCGCTGGTGACCGCCTTCGCAGCCTTTACGATCTTGTCGGCCTTGGCGAAGGCCTGAATCACCTTGGCAGCACCAACGGCGAGAGAAGCGATTTCCGCTGCGCAGACAGCCGATGTTCCGATGATCCACCAGAGGGGCACGACAGCTCCGCCATCAGACCCCATCATTTAGTTAGACACTTTGACGGGCCGAAGTCAATCGCCAAGACCGACCGGCGCACAAGTCAGCACGCACGAGAGATCAACTTAAGTCGACCCGCGGACGACAAAAGTTGACTCGCGCAACGCCCGGAACTGAGGGACGAAGATGCGGCCGACGCGAAAGGGGCAGGGACCCGAAAGGGTCCCTGCCCCAGCTTACGACCTTTCGACACGGGCCTGGCGCTTCGCGCGGAGGCCCGGCTCAAGGAGCGGTGATGCCCGGCTTGAGGAGCGCTACTTGCCGATCGACGTGCCGGCGGAGCGCAGCTGCTCGCAGGCCTCGACGATGCGGGCGGCCATGCCGGCCTCGGCAGCCTTGCCCCAGGCGCGGGGGTCGTACAGCTTCTTGTTGCCGACCTCGCCGTCAACCTTCAGCACGCCGTCGTAGTTGCGGAACATGTGCTCCACCACGGGGCGGGTGAACGCGTACTGCGTGTCCGTATCGATGTTCATCTTGATGACGCCGAAGTCGACCGCGTCGGAGATCTCCTGGGCGGTCGAGCCCGAGCCGCCGTGGAAGACGAGGTCGAACGGCGACTCCTTGCCGTACTTGGCGCCGACGGCGTCCTGGATCTCCTTGAGCACCTCGGGGCGCAGCTTGACGGCGCCCGGCTTGTACACGCCGTGCACGTTGCCGAAGGTCAGCGCGGTGATGTAGCGGCCCTTCTCGCCGAGGCCGAGGACCTCGACGGTGCGGAGGCCGTCCTCGATGGTGGTGTACAGCTTGTCGTTGATCTCGGCCTTCACGCCGTCCTCTTCGCCGCCGACGACGCCGACCTCGATCTCGAGGATGATGTGCGCCTTCGAGGTGCGGGCGAGCAGCTCGTCGGCGATCTGGAGGTTCTCCTCCATCGGCACCGCGGAGCCGTCCCACATGTGCGACTGGAACAGGGGCAGCTCGCCGCGCGCGACGCGCTCCTCGGAGATGGCGAGCAGCGGGCGGACGAAGCTGTCCAGCTTGTCCTTGGGGCAGTGGTCGGTGTGCAGCGCGACGGTGACCGGGTAGTTCTTCGCGACTTCCTGGGCGTACACGGCGAACGCGGCGGCGCCGGTCACCTTGTCCTTGATCGTCGGGCCGGAGAAGTACTCCGCGCCGCCGGTCGAGACCTGCAGGATGCCGTCGGAGCCGGCCTCGGTGAAGCCCTGGAGGGCGGCGTTGAGGGTCTGCGACGAGGAGACGTTGATGGCCGGGTAGGCAAACTTGCCCGCCTTGGCCCGATCGATCATCTCCGCGTAAACCTCGGGAGTTGCAACTGGCATGGATGCCCCTTTTCTGGAATTGACCTGACGGTTTCGCCAACAAGCTCAGCCTATCGCGAGAGGTCTCCCCACGGGGAGGCCGGGGTCCGTTTCTTGGGCGACGCGATCAGAGCACCCTGTCGAGCGCGGAGACGTCGAGGTGCACACGGCCAAGCGAATAGGCCCGCGCGGCGGAGTCGATGACCGCGGGACCGGCGTCCAGGAAGCTCAGCGGGACGCGCGCCACCTCCGCGCCCTGGGCGTCGACGGCGACCGCGGGCCCCGCGCCGCCGTGGTGACCCACGAGGCGGAGCGCCGTGACGTCCTCCCACGGCACCAGCCCGGCGGCCGGATGGACGAACTCGACGCCGACGGCGTCGAGGTGGAAGGCGATGCCCTCGTGGATGCGGGCCAGGTCGCGCTTGGCGCGCTTCAGCCCGACGGCGGAGACGGTGAGCCAGAAGGCCGACGACGCCACCCACAGCCCGACGAACGTATACGTCCACGCGGGCGGCCAGTCGCGGCCGAGAAAGTAGATCACCGCGCCAAGGATCAGCGCGGAGACCACCGTCGAGCCGATGCGCCAGCGCAGCGCGCCGCGTTGACGGGTGACGCGGGCAGCGGTCGGCAGCGGGGTGAGGCCCGCCGAGAAGCGATCTGGCATGGCGGCAACTCTAGTCGGCGGCCGGGGCCGGCCCGTGCCGCGCGGTACCGGGCCGACGCGTCGGGCGAAGCCCCGTCGTCGTGTCGACGTGCAGCTGCCAGTGGTACATCGCGATGGCCGCCGCGGCGCCGGCGTTCATGGAGCGGGTCGAGCCGTGCTGCGTGATGGCCACGAGCGCGGCGCAGCCGGCGACCATGTCGTCGGTCAGGCCCGGCCCCTCGGAGCCGAAGATCAGGCAGCAGTCGGCGGGCAGGGCGGCCGTCTCGAGCGGGACGGAGCCGGGAAGGTTGTCGACGCCGACCGGCGTCACCCCGCGCTCGGCGAGCCACGCGAACAGCGCGGCCTCGTCGTCGTGATGGTGGACGTGGAGGTAGCGGTCGGTGACCATCGCGCCGCGGCGGTTCCACCGTCGGCGCCCGACGATATGCACCGCGGCCACGTTGAACGCGTTGGCGGTGCGCACCATCGAGCCGATGTTGAAGTCGTGCTCCCAGTTCTGGATGGCGACGTGCAGCCGGCTGCGGGTGCGGTCGAGGTCAGCGACGATCGCCTCCAGCCGCCAGTACCGGTACCTGTCCACGACGTTGCGCCGGTCGCCGTCCCGGAGCAGGTCCGGGTCGAGCCGGTCGTCGTCGGGCCACGGCAGCGGGTGCGGCCCCACGCCCACCGTCGGTGCGGTCGGGTCGTGGGGTTCGTCGGTCACCCGGAGAAGGTATCAGGCGGTCTGGATCGCGGAGATCTCGAGCTCGAGGGTCACCTTGTCGGAGACGAGGAAGCCGCCGGTCTCGAGCGCGGCGTTCCAGGTGAGGCCGAAGTCGGAGCGGAGCACCTGGACGGAGCCCTCGAAGCCGACACGGGTGTTGCCGAACGGATCCTTGGCGGAGCCCTGGTACTCGAGCGGGAAGGTCACGGAGTTGGTGACGTCCTTGATGGTCAGGTCGCCGGTCACCTCGACGGTGTCGCCGTCGACGGCGATGTTGGTGCTCACGAAGACCATGTTGGGGAACCGCTCGACGTCGAAGAAGTCGGCGGAGCGGAGGTGGGCGTCGCGGTCGACGTTGCGCGTCGTGACGGAGGCGACATCGATGTTGACGCTGAGCGAGGAGGTCTCGGGGCTGGAGCCGTCGACGATGGCCTGACCCTCGAACTTCTCGAAGGAGCCGCGGACCTTGGTGACCATCGCGTGGCGGGTCACGAAGGAGAAGGTGGTGTGGGTGGGGTCGAGGACGAAGGTGCCCTGGAGATCGGCGAGGCTCATGATTCAAGTCCTTTCGTAGCTTGTGAGCCCCACCCTAGACGCAATTGGTTGAGACTTCAACTATGTGCCTTTCGCCGTCAGCGGAACGCGCAACGACCCGGCCCGCGGGGGCCGGGTCGTTCGGTGTGGCTCAACGAGCGGTGGTCAGCGTTCCTGCTCGAACGGCTGCTGCTGGATCTGCGGCGCCTGGACCGGGGGCTCCTGTCCCAGGCCCTGGCCAACCTGCGGGGCCGCCGTGGGGCGCTGCGAGATCTCGCCGAAGTTCACCCCGGGCGCCTGGCGCACCGCGGGGTCGTTGACCTCGAAGTACGTGGCCTTCTCGAACTTCGCGAAACCCGCGATGATGTTGCTCGGCACAGACTCGATGCGCGTGTTGTAGTCGCGCACGTTCGCGTTGTAGAAGCGGCGCGCGGCGGCGATGCGATCCTCGGTGTCGGTCAACTCGCGCTGCAGCTCGAGGAAGTTCGTGTTCGACTTCAGATCGGGGTACGCCTCGACGGAGACGAGCAGGTTGTGCACGGCCTGCGTCAGCTCGGACTCGACGGCGGCGCGCTGCTCGCTCGGCTGCCCGGAGTTCTGGCCGGCCAGCGCGCGGGCCTGGTTGCGGAGCGCGGTGATCTGCTCGAGCGTGTTGCGCTCGTGCGCCGCGTAACCGCGCACCGTCTCCACCAGGTTGGGGATGAGGTCGTAGCGGCGGTTGAGCTCGACGTCGATCTGGCGCCAGGACTCCTGGATCACGTTGCGGCTGCGCACGAACCCGTTGTACGCGCCCACGCCCCAGGCGAGGACGCCCAGCACGACGAGCAGAAGCACGATGAGGACGGTGGTCATGGGTGTCTCCTAACGATCAAGCATTCACGGTACCGGACCCCTCCGGCGAAGGGCAGGTTCAGAGGCCCAGATCGTCCAGGCCGACGGCGTAGCGGTACTCGAGGCCCGCCTCCTGGACGCGCTCCGCGGACCCCGTGTTCCGGTCGACGACGACGGCGACGGCGACGACCTCGCCGCCCGCCTCGCGCACGGCGTCGACGGCGGTCAGCGCGGAGCCGCCCGTCGTCGAGGTGTCCTCGACCACCAGCACGCGGCGCCCGGCGACCTCGGTGCCCTCGATCCGGCGCTGCATGCCGTGGGCCTTTGCCTCCTTGCGCACCACGAAGACGTCGAGGCGGCCGCCCTCGGCGGCGCGCGCGTGGAGCATCGCGGTGGCGACGGGGTCCGCGCCCAGCGTGAGGCCGCCGACGGCGTCGAAGTCGAGGTCGGAGACCAGCTCGTTCATCACGCGCCCGACGAGCGGGGACGCCACGCCGTCGAGGGTCACGCGGCGCATGTCGACGTAGTAGTCGGCCTCGCGGCCGGACGCCAGCGTGACCTTGCCGTGGACGACGGCGAGGGTGCGGATCTGTTCGATGAGGTCGGTGCGGTCTGTCATGGGGTCTCCGTCTTGGTCAAGGTGCCGAAGCCGACGGCGCGGTCCGGCGTGGTCACGAGGTCTTCCGCGGTGGTCAGGGTGAGGAGCGCCTGGGCGGGCACCTCGTCGGGGTGGCCCGGCACGGGGTCGAGCACCCAGGAGTCGTCGGCCTGGACGGTGAGGTCTCCGGGCGCGGACACGATCGTGTAGGTGAAGGTGGCGGCGGCCGTCTCGACGACGACCTCGTCGCCCGCCCTCAGCTCCAGCAGCCGACGGAACGGCTCGCCGTTGCCGATCCGGTGCCCGGCGACGGCGAAGTTGCCCACCTGCCCGGGCAGCGCGCTGCCGGGGTACCAGCCGACGCCGCGGGCGAGCTCGTCGTCGCCGACGCCGGCGATCACCGGCCACTCGCCGCCGAGCGCGGGGATGCGCAGCAGCCACGCGGCCTGGCCGTGCGCGGGCGGGTCGACGACGGGGGGCGCGGGCGACGCCGACAGGTCCGGGCTGGGCGGGGGCGCCGGGGACGGCGACGCCCAGGACGCGCGGAGCTCCGCGGCCTCGCGCTCGGCGGCGCGCGCGGCCAGCGCGGTCGTCCCCCAGACCTGCCAGGCGAGGGCGACGCCGGCCACGAGCACGCCGGCGAGCAGGACGGCGGCGAACACGAGCAACGGCGAGACGCCCCGTCGGTCCGCTCGCTTCTCCATGCGCCCATTCTTGCAGCCGCGGCCGACAAGACCGCGGCGCCGCTCAGCCCAGCAGCCCGAACTCGTGCGCGAGCACCACGAGCTGGGTGCGGTCGCGGGCGTCGAGCTTGGTCAACAGGTGGCTGACGTGGCTCTTGACCGTGGCGTAGGTGATGAACAGCTCGCGCGCGATCTCCGCGTTCGTCCTGCCGCGGCCGACGGCGGCGAGCACCTCGATGGCCCGCAGCAGGCCCTCGGGCTCGACGTCCTTGACGAGGAATCCGCCCGCGCCGGCCTGCAGGGCGCCGAAGACGTACTCGTCGAGGTCGAAGGTGGTGAGGATCAGCACGCGGGTCCGGTTGCCCGGCTGGCCGACGATCCGGCGCGTCGCCTCCACGCCGTCGAGCCGGGGCATCCGCACGTCCATGAGCATCACGTCGGGCTGCTCGCGCCGGGCGAGCTCGACGGCCTCGACGCCGTCGGCGGCCTCGCCGACCAGCTCGATGCGGGGATCCGAGCGCAGCAGGAGGGCGAAGGCGCTGCGCACGAGCGCCTGATCGTCGGCGATGGCGACCCTGATCATGCTGCCCTCCGCATCGGGAAGCGCGCGGCCACGCGGAACGTCTCGTCGGCCCCGGCGCCCGCCACCAGCCCGCCACCGGCGAGCTCCGCGCGCTCGCGCATCCCCAGAATCCCGTGGCCCCGCTCCGCGCGAGGCGGCCCGGCGCCCAGGGGATTGGCGACGGTGAGCAGCAGCTCGCCGTTCGCCGTCGTCAGGTCGACGACGACGGCGCGGCCGGGCGCATGCTCGCGCGCGTTGCTGAGCGCCTGCTGGACGATCCGGTAGGCCGCCGCCTGCGCGGTGGCGGGGACGGCGTCGTCGGGCACGGAGCCCAGGTGCCAGTCGACGTCCTGGCCCGCGGCGCGCGCCTCGTCGGCCAGGCGCTCGAGGTCGGCGAGGCGCGGGGTGGGCGCGTAGTCGTCGTCGGAGCTGCTGCGAAGCGCGCTGACGAGGCCGCGGATCTCGTTCAGCGCCTCGCGGCTGGTGCCCGCGATGGACCGCATGGTCGCCTCCGCCTCGTCCGGCTCGGTCCGCATGACGTGGGCGGCGACGCCCGCCTGCACCGCGATCACGCCCAGCGAGTGCGCCGTGATGTCGTGCAGGTCGCGGGCGATGCGCAGGCGCTCCTCCATCACCGCCTGGGCGGCGAGCTGCGCCTGCTCGCGCTCGATCATCGCCGACCTGATCCAGGGCCGACACGAGGCGCCCGGCCGCGCGGAGCCTGCCCGCGAGTGGTTCGACGCGCTGCGGGCGCCGTCGAAGGAATGGGTCGAGCTGGACACCTCCGGCCACCGCCCGATCTTCCAGCAGCCGGGCGAGTTCGCGCGCGCGTTCGCCGAGAAGGTGCTGACCGCCGAGTGACCCCCGCTGGTTGGGCTCACCAGCCGCGGCCGGCAGGGCCGGGAGACGGCTCCTCCTCGCCGTCGGCGAAGGGCTCGGCGCCCCCGGGCCAGGCGCGAGCGTCACGCCCGGACAGCCAGCGGTAGCCCACGGGCAGACCCCGCGACTCCCGCTCGACGCCGCGGGCGTCGGGCCGCGCGTCGGAGGCGCAGAGCAGAAGGTTCCCGAAGCGTTTCCCCTTCTGGACCACCGGTTCCATGCCGACCATCAGGTGCGGCCACCGCTCCGCCAACCCGCCCGCGAGGCGCTTGGCCCAAGCGAAGGGCGCGCGGTCGGTGACGTTGAAGACGACGACAGCCTCCCCTCGGGTGACCCGGCGCAGGTCGTCGAGGGACTCCGCGGTGGCCAGTTCGCCCGGCACTTGGGCGCCGTCGAACGCGTCGACGATCACGGCGTCGGCCCAGGCGCCCTGCATGGCGCGAAGCCCCGCGCGGCCGTCGACGTCGCGGACCTTGATGCCCGAGCGCGGCGGCAGGGGCGCCTTGCGGCGGACCTCCTCGGTCAGCGCGACGTCGGGCTCGCACACCACCTGCGCGGTCCCCGGCCGCCGCCACGCGACCCACCTCGGGAGCGTCATGCCCGCGCCGCCGATGTGGACGACGCGCAGCCGCCGCTCCGCGGGCGCGTCGAGGAGCGTGTGGTCGAGCAGCATCGCGAGGTGCTGGACGTACTCGAAGAGCAGGAAGTCCGGGCGGTCAGGGTCGACGAACGACTGCTGGGTCGGCCCGAAGCGCACCCAGAACGCGCCGGGCACGTCGCGGTCCGGCACCACGCGGTCGTTCACGGCCTACTTCTCCGAAAGCCGGGCCTTCTCCGCGAGGACGTTGCGGAGGGACTCGCGCTCGCGGTCGAGCCACTCAGGCGGGTCGGCGAGGAGCGCGCCGATCTGGTCGGCGTCGAGCGCCTCGGTGATGCCGCCGCGCGCGAGGCCCGAGCGCGAGACGCCCAGCTTCTGCGCCATCACCTCACGCGGGAACGGCCCGTTGCGGCGGAGCTCGACGAGCCACTCCGGCGGGTCCGCCCGCAGCGCGTCCAACTCCGCGCGGGTGATCCCCGTGGAACGGAACTCCTCGGGGGCCGCGGGCAGGTGGATGCCCAGCTTCCCCGCCGCCGTCAGCGGCTTCATCGTCTGGCTCATGGGGAGAGCGTAGTCTCTCCCCATGACGAGCACGACGGCGCCGCTGCGGATCGGGTTCGTGCCCGGCGTGACGCTCACCAAGTGGAGGCGCGTGTGGGACGAGCGGTTCCCGACGCCGCTCGACATCGTCGAACTCGCAGACGCGGAGCAGCGCCGCGCCCTCGTCGTCGGCGACATCGACATGTGCTTCGTCCGGCGGCCCATCGACACCGACGGGCTGCACCTCATCCCGCTGTACGACGAGGTCGTCGTCGCCTGGGCGGCCAAGGAGCACCCGGTGGCGGCGTTCGAGGAGGTCACGCTCGCCGACCTCGCCGACGAGAACGTGCTCGACGACTACGGCCAGATCAGCATCGACGCCGCGGTTGCCGAGGCGGCCGTGCTGCGGGTACCGATGTCGATCGCCCGCATGCACAACCGCCGCGACCTGGTCTACCGCCCGATCACGGATGCCGCGCCGTCGCCCGTCGGCCTCGCCTGGCGGCAGGACAACGAGCACCCGTCGATCGAAGAGTTCATCGGCGTCGTCCGCGGCCGCACCGTCAACAGCTCCCGCACGGCCGCCGCGCGCTCCACCCCACCGAAGCCACGCCCGGCGCAGTCCCGGCCCCGACGCCCGCGCCCGTCCCCGAAGACCCGACGCCGCTAGCCAGATAGGCTGGCGCGCGACATGACGCTCACCCGCCGCATCCTCTCCCTCGCCGTCCCGGCGTTCGCGGCGCTCGTCGCGCAGCCGTTGATGATGCTGGCCGACACCTGGATCGTCGGGCTGCTCGGGACCGTGCCGCTCGCCGGGCTCGGTCTCGGCAGCGGCCTGCTCACCACCGTCACGGGGCTGATGATCTTCCTGGCCTACGGGTCGACGGCGGTTGTCGCCCGGCGGATCGGCGCGGGCGAGAAGGTCCGCGGCGTGGAGCTGGGCGTCCAGGCGATGTGGCTGGCCGCGCTGATCGGCGTCGTCGCCGGGACGACGGCGTGGCTGACCGCCCCGCTGTTGGTCTCCGCCCTCGGCGGGGCCGGCGAGGTGCACGCGCAGGCGGTGGCCTACCTGCGCTGGTCGCTCCCCGGGCTCCCCGGCATGCTCGTGATGCTCGCCGCGACGGGCACCTTCCGCGGCCTGGCGGACGCCCGCACCCCGCTCGTGCTGTCGATCGGCGCGGCGGCGCTCAACCTCGTGCTGAACGTCGCCCTCGTGCTGGGGCTCGGGCTGGGCATCGGCGGGGCAGGCCTCGGAACGGCGCTCGCGGAGACCGCCCTCGGCCTGACCGCGGCGGCGCTGGTCGCCCGGCGCGCCCGCCTCCTCCGGGCACGCCTCCGGCCGCGCGGGCACGAGATGATGGGCAGCCTCGCCGTCGGCGTCCCCCTCCTCCTGCGCACGGTAACGCTGCGGCTCGCGCTGCTGGTGACGACCTTCGTGGCGACGGCGCAGGGAGCGGCCGGGCTCGCCGCGCACCACGTCGTCATGCAGGTCTGGGGTCTGATGGCCTACGCGCTGGATGCCCTCGCGATCGCCGGGCAGACCATCATCGGCACCGCGCTCGGCGCCGCCGACGCGCGCGAGGCCCGCGAGTCGACCCGCCTCATGACCCGCTGGTCGGTCGGCGGCGGCCTGCTCATCGGGCTCGCCGTCGCGGCGCTGCACGCGCCCATCGCGTCCTTCTTCGCCCCCGACGACGACGTCCGTGCCCTCGTCTCCTGGCTGCTGTTCATCGTGTCGGCCACGCTGCCGCTCGCCGGCTACGTCTACCTCCTCGACGGCGTACTGATCGGGGCGGGCGACGGCGCGTACCTCGCCAAGGCCGGCGCCCTCACCGTCACCGTCTACGCCCCCGTCGCGCTCGGCGCGCTGCTCGTCGCCCCTGGCCAGCCCGGCATGACGTGGCTGTGGGTGTCGTTCACGGTGGTCTTCATGGGCGCCCGCGCGCTGACCCTGGGCCTCCGCGCCCGCGGCGACGGCTGGCTCACCCTCGGCGGAGCGCAGCCCTCCCGGCGGGCATAGCCGCGGGCTCCCTGACGCCCCTCCTCAGAGCCGTCCGGGCACGGCTGGGACCAGACACGAGAGAACCCTCGACGAGCATCCGCTCGCCGAGGGTTCTCTCGCAACTCATCTGGCGGTGATGGAGGGATTTGAACCCCCGGTAGGTTGCCCTACTCTCGCTTTCGAGGCGAGCTCTTTCGGCCGCTCAGACACATCACCGTGTTCCATATTACCGAGGTGTGCAGGCGGAGGCGAATCGGCGACGGCCGCCACGCAACCTCCTAGACTCGGGGCATGCTCACCGTCCTGTCGCCGGCGAAGTCGCTCGACTTCGAGTCCCCGCTCACCACGAGGAAGCACACGGAGCCGCGACTCCTGGACGAGTCGGCGGGCCTGATCGACGTCATGCGGACCAAGACGCCCGCCGACATCGCGCGGTTGATGCACATCTCCGACGAGCTGGCCCACCTCAACGCGACGAGGTACGCCCAGTTCGACCAGGAGCACACCCCCAGGAACGCGCGCCAGGCGATCCTCGCGTTCAACGGCGACGTCTACCTCGGCATGGAGGCCCGCACGTTCGACGCCCGCGACCTCACCGAGGCGCAGAAATCGATCCGCATCCTCTCCGGGCTCTACGGGCTGCTGCGCCCGCTCGACCTGATCCAGCCGTACCGGCTGGAGATGGGCACACGCCTGAAGACGGAGCGCGGCTCGTCCCTCTACGACTGGTGGGGCACCGAGGTGACAGACCTCGTCGCCGAGGACCTCGCGGCCTCCCCCGGCGCCGACGTGCTGGTGAACCTCGCCAGCGTCGAGTACTCGACGGTGATCGACGAGGGAAGGCTCGGCGCGCGCGTCGTCGCACCGCGCTTCGAGGACGTCGACGCCAAGGGCGTCCCCCGCGTGGTCAGCTTCTTCGCCAAGCGCGCCCGCGGCGCCATGGCGGCGTGGCTGGTGCGCAACCGGGTGCGCACGCCCGGCACGCTCGCCGACTTCGACGGCCTCGGCTACCGCTACGACGAGGCCCGCTCGACGAAGGACCGCCCGGTCTTCGTGCGCGCGAAAAAACCCCAGAACTAGGGGGATAGGGCGACACGTCCTAGAGCACGCGGACGTCCGCGTTCTGGATCCGGCGCAGCACGCGCTGCTCGCGCAACAACGGCAGCCGTTCGAAGAACAGCATGTCCACGGGGTGCCACAAGGCGATCCAGCCGACGATGATCAGCCCCTCGCTGAAGAAGGTGCGCGCCCAGGACGGGCCGGACGACGACGCCAGCAGGGCGGCGACGGCCAGGCAGGCCCCCAGGAAGAGCAGGCCGACAAGCAACTCCTTGAGCCCGCGACGGCGGATCGCTGCCCGCTCTACGTCAAGCCGGTCCAGCCGCTCCGCGCAGTACCCGGCGATCGCCACGCGCACGCGGCCCGCCGACGGCGGCTCGTCGTCCCCGAACTCGATCTCGATCGTCAACGGATCGGACCGGCGCGGGTCCACCCGCCCGGTCAGCAGCTCCATCCCCGACCGCATCGCGAACCGGCCGGCGAGCGGGTCGGGGACGGGTGCGACGAACAGGTCCGTCGCCGCGGCCAGCGCGAGCCTCGTCACATCGGCGTCCTGGTCAGAGGGGAGGACAAGGGCATCTTCATCCTGAGTCATGACCGTCACCCTGCCACGCCGTCGGGCGCGCCCGGGATGGGTGCCCTTCCGATTCCCCTAGTCCTGAGGACTACACCGGACTCTCCCCTTGTTCCTAGGGTTTATCGTGGCAGGTACCAGCCTGCCCTCGCGGGTCCACGGCCCCGCGACGACGACGCAGTCACGCCGCTGCCAGAAGGAAATCGATGATCCACTACGCACTCCCCACCACCGCAGACCTGCTCGAGCTCGGGGCGCCGCGCGCCGACGCGCTGTCGATCTACCTGACGACCGACCCGACGCCTGCCGGGCGCGACCTCGCCTTCACGACGGCGAAGAGCGCCGTCGACGAGGCGATCCGCGCGCTGCGCGCCGCCGGCCGCAGCCACGCCGAGCAGGAGTGGCTGCGCACGCAATGGGACGTCGTCGCCGAGGACAGCGAGCTCTGGGGCAACCTCGCCAGCTCGCTGGCGATCTTCATCGCCCCCGACTTCATCGACGAGTACGTGCTGCCGAACTCGTTCGAGGCGCACACCCACCTGGGCAGCCGGTTCGACGTCGGGCAGCTCATCCGCGCCGTGACCACGCCCCAGCGCGCCTTCGCCCTCACCCTCTCCAGCAACGGGTGGAACCTCTGGGCGGCGACGGAGTCCTCGCGCGTCACCGAGTTCCCGCTGGTCGGCGAGCACGCCGAGGACGCGGCCGACGCGACCAACCGGATGAGCATCCGCGGCCGCAAGCTGTTGCGTCGCCTCGGCGGCGACGAGGGGCAGAAGGTGCTCCTCGACCGCTACGCGCAGGTGCTGGCCGGAGCGGTGCGCGACGAGCTCGCGCCGGTCGACCCGGCCGGCGATGTGCCCCTCTTCGTCTTCGCCAACGAGCCGCTCTCCTCGATGATCGTCGCGCACGGGCTGCCGGGCGAGGTCGTCGTCGTGCGCGGCGCGGCCGACGAGCTGCGGCCGGACCAGATCGACGAGGCGATCCGCGAGCGCATCGGCGAGATCACCGCGCGGCGTCTGAGCGCCGTCGCGGACAAGATCGGCGACGGCTTCGCCGCCGGGCTGGCGGGCACCGACGTGGCGCAGGCCGCCCGCGCCGCCGCGGTGGGCGCCGTCGGCACCCTGTACTACGACATGACGGCCGATGTGAGGGGCACCCTCGACGCCGACACCGGCGCCATCACCTTCGACGAGAACGGCGAGGACCTGCTCGCGGCGATCGCGCTGCTGGTGCTGGCCAACGGCGGCGAGGTGCATGCGGTGCGCCCGGGCGAGATCGACGCCGAGATCTGGAACGGC
>Ga0116180_1001525_pt1 | contig 19475 bp, 14 predicted proteins | sample AD_UKC073_MetaG_FD_89804 | JGI IMG/M metagenome (GOLD analysis project Ga0116180, IMG submission 89804) | Active sludge microbial communities of municipal wastewater-treating anaerobic digesters from USA - AD_UKC073_MetaG | ecosystem: Engineered > Bioreactor > Anaerobic > Digestate | place: USA...
GGCCCGCACGATCTGCACCTGCGCCGTCATCGAGATGCGCAGCTTGCCGTCGGGGTTGGGCGCGTCGAACAGGCCGTTGTAGTAAATGGCGGTGTTGCTCGCGTTGCTGCTGGTGCTGGTGGACGTGGTGGTGTCGGTCAGGATCGAGTCCGGCGCGGGCTCGATGGAGCGCAGCGTGGCGGTGTAGCGTTTATCGGGCTCTCCCAGGATGGTGAAGACCACCTTCTGGCCGATCTTCACGCGGGTCACGTCGGCTTCGGAGATCTGGGTCTTGACCGTCATGGTCTCAGTCTGCGCCAGCTTGATGATGGTGGGGGTGGACTGGTTGGCGTTCACCGTCTGGCCCTGCTGGGTGACGATGGCTACCACCTGCCCGTCGATGGGCGCAAGGATGCGGGTGTAGCCCATGTTGACCTTGGCCGTGTCCACCGTCACCTGGGCCTGCTGGATCTGGGCCTTGAGTGCGTCGATGTTGGCCAGTGCCAGGTCGTTGGCGGCCTGGGCCGACTCCAGGTCGGCGCGCGAGCCCGCGTCGGTGGCATACAGCTCCTTCTGGCGTTGCAGGGCCAGCGCGGTGTGCGCCTGGGTGGCCTGCTGGGCGCGCAGCTGGGCTTGCACATTGGCCAGTGCGGCCTCGGCGTTGCGCTGGGTGTTCTGTTGCGGCACCGAGTCGATCTCGGCGATCAGCTGGCCGGCCTTGACCTTGTCCCCCAGCGCCACATGGAGCACCTTCACCTGCCCCGACACCTGGGCCCCCACGCTCACCTGCTTGAAAGCCTGCAGCGTGCCGGTGGCCAGCACGGTGTCCTGCAGGTCGGTCACCGTGGCGGTGGCGGTGACGAAGGAGGGCGGCTGCGCGGCAGGGAAGAACTGCCATTTGGCCACGCCGCCAAGGGCCACCAGGCCCAGGGCAATGGCGATCCAGCGGAGGGTGTTTTGACGTGTCATGGAGGTGGTGTGAAAGGCTGCACGCCGCACGTCGGGTGGTGCTGGCCTGCAGAATAGAGTTGGGAGCAGTGTGGCACGCCAGCGCCACGGACTGATGACGGGTGTGCCAATCGGGGGTAAAAATTCTGTAAACCCGTGGGCCGCAGCAAAACTGGCCGCCCACATCGAAAGGTCGCGCAGCAGGCTAACCAAAAGCACCTGTGGAACGGGCTTTGCCCGGCGACTGAGTGCACGCCCTTCGTGAAGCGGCGCGGGCGACATAGCCCGCTTGGGGGAGCTCTCACGTCCTTGGAAAGGTCACCAGGTGGTCGGCCTCGGGCCGGATGCCGATCCACTCACCGATCTGGTGGTCGTGGTGGCTGGGCACATGGGCCAGCACCGTCTGGCCGCTGGCCAGCCGCAAGGTGTAGAGGAATTCCGAACCACGGAAGGCTTTGCGCAGCACCTCGGCTTTCACCGGTGCGTTGTCGTCGTGCACGATGTCGTCGGCGCGCAGCAGCACGTCGCATTCGCCGCCGGGGAACGCAGAAGGCAGTGGGCAACTGTCCAGGCCGGTGAGGTCACCCACCGGCGTGCGGGCCCAGGCCTTGCCGTCGGCCTCAAACAGTGTGGCGGGGGTGAACACGCCATGGCCGATGAAATCTGCCACGAAGCGGGTGGCAGGCTGGTGGTAGAGGGTGTAGGCGTCGTCCCACTGGTGCAGCTGGCCTTCGTGCATCACCCCGATGGTGTCGCCGATGGCAAAGGCCTCCAGCTGGTCGTGGGTCACAAACAAAGCGGTGGCCTGCGCCGCCTTGAGGATACTGCGCACCTCGTGGGCCAGGCGCTCGCGCAACTCCACGTCGAGATTGGAGAAGGGTTCATCCAGCAACATCAGCTGCGGGCGCGGCGCCAGGGCGCGGGCCAGCGCCACGCGCTGCTGCTGTCCGCCCGAGAGTTCGTGCGGAAAACGGTCTTCGCTGCCGGCCAGGTCCACCAGTGCCAGCACTTCGGTCACGCGGGCGGTGCGCTCGGCGCGGGCCAGATGCTGGATGCCAAAGGCCACGTTGCGGCCGATGCTGAGGTGCGGGAACAGTGCGTAGTCCTGGAACACCATGCCGATGCGCCGGTGTTCGGGCGCCACGGTATGGCCGGGGCTGCTGACCACCGTGCCGGACAGGCGGATCTCACCCGCCGCCGCTGGCTCCAGCCCGGCCACGGCGCGCAGCAGGGTGGTCTTGCCGCAGCCCGACGGGCCGATCAGCACACCGATGTCGCCCTGCCGCAGGCTGAAAGACACATCACGCACGGCGGCCTGGGCGCGTGCGGCGTAGCGCACGTCAAGGTGAGAGACTGCGAGAAACATGATGGGAATTCTAGATGCTTAGAATTCGCATTTGCATCTTGCTGTCATCTAGCCTCATTTCTGGCCTTGTGCATCCGCCTTTCATGACCTTTCGCCGCCTCCAGACCCCGCTGATGATCCTGGTGGCGCTGGTCTTCACCCTGCCCATCGTGGCCGTGCTGGCCTCGTGGCTTCCCCTGGGTGGGCGAGACAGCGGCGAGGCGGCCCAGATCTTGCGCGAGATGGCGTCCACCGTGCTGCCACGTTATATCGGCACCACCGTCTGGCTGGGCCTGGTGGTGGGGGTGGGTGTGGCGCTGGTGGGCATCGGCAGTGCTGCGCTGGTCACCCTGTTCGACTACCCCGGCCGGCGCAGCCTGGAATGGCTGCTGCTGCTGCCGCTGGCTATGCCCGCCTATGTCACCGCCTACGCCTATACCGATTTTCTGCAGTACGCCGGGCCGCTGCAGGTGTGGATGCGCGCCACCTTCGGGCTGGAGGGCCGGGTGCTTCCCGAAGTGCGCAGCGTGGGTGGTGCGGCCTGGGTGTTTGTGTTTTCGCTTTACCCCTACGTCTACCTGCTGGCCCGCACCGCGCTGAGCGAACGCGCCGCGCACCTGATGGAAGCTGCCCGCCTGCTGGGCGCGCCGCTGCCGCGCCGCATCCGTGAAATCGCACTGCCCCTGGCCCGCCCGGCCGTGGCTGCCGGCGTGGCGCTGGCGTTAATGGAGACCTTTGCCGACTTCGGCGTGTCGAGCTACTTCGGCATCCAGACCTTCACCACCGGCATCTACAAAGCCTGGCTGTCGATGGACATGCCGCTAGCCGCTGCCCAGCTGGCCACCATGCTGCTGGCCGTGGTGGCCCTGCTGCTGTGGCTGGAGCACCGGGCCCAGGCGCGTATGCGTTTCGTGGTGGGGCGCGGTGCCCGGGCCAGCTCGGCCGAGGCCCAGCCCACTGCGCTGTATGGGCGTCAGCGCTGGCTGGCCTGGGCGCTGGGTGCCTTTCCGGTGCTGGCCGGCTTCGTGGCGCCGGTGGCCTTCATGCTGCGGCCGCTGGCGGCCGACTGGTCGGTGCTGCCCTGGGACCGTTTCGTGCAGTGGACTACCAACAGCCTGCGTCTGGGTGCCATCAGTGCGGCGCTGGCGGTGTTGCTGGCGCTGTTTCTCGCGTTCTCGCGCCGCCGCTCCAGCGACTGGTGGACCCGCACCGTGGTGCAATTGGCCAGCCTGGGCTACGCCGTGCCCGGCGCCGTGATCGTGGTGGGCCTGCTGCTGCCGGTGGGCTGGCTGCAGACAGCAGCGCCCCAGTCCAACGCCGGCTACTGGGTTACCGCCACTGCGGCGGGCATCACCTGGGCCTACCTGGTGCGCTTCAGCGCCGTGGCGCTGCAGTCGGTGCAAAGCGGGTATGCACGCATCCCCATCAGCTTCGACGACTCGGCCCGCATGCTGGGCGTGGGCGGCTGGGGTTTGCTCACCCGGGTGCACTGGCCGCTGTTGCGTCGCTCGGCCATGGCGGCTGGTTTGCTGGTCTTTGTGGACGTGATGAAGGAACTGCCCGCCACCATGGTGCTGCGCCCTTTCAACAGCGACACCCTGGCCGTGGTGGCCTACCAACTGGCACGGGACGAGCGTCTGGGCGAGGCCGCTCTGCCCTCGCTGGCGTTGGTGGCCGTGGGCCTGTTGCCCGTCATCCTGCTGAGCCGCACTTTGCGTACCAGCCGGCACTGACGCGGCTTGCCGCAGTGCTCGGCCCTGTTTTGCGTCAGGTCAAACCACACAGCCGCGCTCCGGCGTAACATGAGACCATGCCTGATTTCACACTCCAAGTTGCCCTGTTCGCCGCCTGCGTGGCCGCCGGCGTCATGACCATCGGCTTCGCCGCCCGTGAAACTCGCTGGGGTGTGCCTTTGCTGGCCGGGGGCGTGGTCGGGTTGCTGCTGATCATTTCTTACGGGATCGTGTCGAAGCTGTAGAGGTATGCCTGGGGCGGGTAGGCGGGGCATCTGTGGTTTTCGGGCTCAAGCCTGTTGAACGGGCCTTGCGCACAGGCGCAGCAGTGGCCTGGGGCACACCTCCTTGCCCCAGCACGCCATGCATCAGTGTGCCGATGCACTGCTCGGCCACCTGGGCTGCGCTGTACTCGCCGCCTGGTTGGTACCAGCGGCCAATCCAGCTGAGTGCGCCGGCAATGACGAAGGCGGTCATCTTCGGGTCGCAGGCGCGCACCGAACCTTCCTGTACGCCCTGGGTCACCAAGCGGCGGAAGGCCGCGTCAATTGCAGCCTTCATGCGGCGTAGCTCGGTGCGGCTGGGCTCGGGCACCTCCTCGTCGCCAATGCGGATCAAGCACATGCCGAAGGGCTGGGTGACGATGTCGGCATACACCTGCATGCAGGCGCGCAGTTGGTCCACGGCATTGCCGCCGGCCTGGCGCGAGGCCTCGATGCCGTCCAGCGTCAGGTGCAGGCCCTTCTTCACGCACTCCAGCAGGATTTCGTCCTTGTTCTTCACGTAGTAATACAGCGTGGGCTTGCTTACATGCAGGCTGGCGGCAATGTCGTCGAGTGACGTGGCGTGAAAGCCGCGCTCGTTGAACATTTGCGCCGCTGTGGACAGCACGGCGTTGCGTTTGGCCTCGCGTTGCTGCTCTCGGTCGGGGGCGCTGGCCCATGGCGACTCCGGCTGGCGCGTGCGCCGGCTGGTGATGGTGGTGGCTGGCTTGGCCGCCCTTGCCTTCAATCCTGTGGGTGATGTGCCCATGCCGCTACTCCTGCCTCTTGCGGGTTAGTCCTGATGTCTGAAAAAGCGGGATTCCTCAAAAATCTACTTTCAAGTAATAAGTCTACGGAAAAGTAGGAAATTGCCGGTTCGCATAAACCCGTAGAGGAAAAGGAAACCGATGGAGACAAGTCACGGTGGGCCCAGCGCAGCCCCACCCCTGCTGCAGGTCGATGGCGTCACGCTGGCCTTTGGTGGCGTGCGCGCGCTCTCGGGGGTCAGTTTTGCCGTGCAGCCGGGCTCCATCACTGCGGTGATAGGCCCCAATGGCGCGGGCAAGACCTCGCTGTTCAACACCATCTCGGGTTTCTACCGTCCCACCGAGGGCAGCATCCATTTCAAGAGCCAGGCGATCACCCGCATCCATGCGCCGCAGCGCGCCAGGATGGGCCTGGGGCGCAGCTTCCAGAACATCGCCCTGTTTCGCGGCATGACGGTGCTGGACAACATCAAGCTCGGGCGCCACGCGCACCTCAAGACCAACGTCTTCGACGCCTTGTTCTACCTGGGCCGTGCGCGCCGCGAAGAGGCCGAGTTGCGCCGCGACATCGAAGAGCGCATCATCGATTTTCTCGAAATCGACCATATTCGCCACGCGCCTGTGGCCGCCCTGTCCTACGGCCTGCAAAAGCGCGTGGAGATGGCGCGGGCCCTGGCCATGCAGCCCGAGATATTGATGCTGGACGAGCCTGTGGCCGGCATGAACCGCGAGGAGACTGAGGACATGGCGCGCTTCATCCTCGACGTGCGGTCCGAATGGGGCGTGACGGTGCTGATGGTGGAGCACGACATGGGCATGGTGATGGACTTGTCGGACCATGTGGTGGTGCTCAACTTCGGTCAGGTCATCGCCCAGGGCGTACCCGCCCAGGTGCAGCAAAACCCCGAGGTGGTGCGCGCCTACCTGGGCTCGGGCAATGTCGATGAACTGCGCGCCAAGCTGCGTGCAGCCGCTTCCCCCGTGCGGAGGGCTGCATGATGGATTGGGCCTTTTTGTTCGAGATCACTCTCACCGGCATTGCTAGTGGCGGCCTGTACGCACTGGCCGCCCTGGCTTTTGTGATGGTCTACAAGGCCACGCGCGTGGTGAACATCGCTATCGGCGAGATGCTCATGGTCGGCGGTTACCTGTTCTTCACCTTCGCAGCCCTATGGGCGATGCCGCTGTGGCTGGCGATTCCCGCCACCGTGCTGGCCTGCGGCTTCTTGGGTGCGGTGATCGAGCGCACCATGATCCGCCCGCTGCTGGGCGAGCCACCTATTTCTGTCTTCATGGTCACCGTGGGCCTGGGTTCGGTGCTGGTGGGGATGGTGGAGATGATCTGGAGTGCTGATCAGCGCCGCCTGCCCGATTTCATGCCCTCCAGCCCCATCATGGTCGGCGACGCTTTCCTCGCCCCCAAGGTGTTTTGGGGTGCGGTGATCGCCGCCGTCCTCATCGCCGCCGTGCTGCTGGTCTTCCGCTTCTGGCGCGGTGGCGTGGCCCTGCGTGCCACGGCGTCGGACCAGGCAGCCGCGTACTCGGTGGGCATCAACGTGCCGCGCGTGTTCTCGCTGGCCTGGGTGGCGTCCGCCATGCTGGCAGCCATCTCCGGAATCATCGTGGGCTCGATTGGCGGCATCTCTTCCAGCATGGGCGTGTTCGGCCTGTCGGTGCTGGTGGTCGTCATCGTGGGCGGCCTGGACAGCGTGCTCGGCGCCCTCGTGGGCGGCATCCTGATCGGGCTGGTCGAGGCCTTGGCCGGCGCCTACCTGGGTGGTGAATACAAGCTGCTGGCCACCTTTGTCGTGCTGGTGGTCATCCTCATGCTGCGCCCCTACGGTCTGTACGGCACGCGCGAGATCGAACGACTGTGAAGGACTGAGATGCGCATCGGAACCCTCAAGGAAAGTTATGTCGCCGACGCCGCGCTGTTCGACTCGCGCACCCAGCATGCCTGGCTGGCCATCGCCACCGCGCTGCTGCTACTTTTTCCTTTCATGGCCAGCGACTACTGGCTTTACATGGCCTGCCTGGTGGCCATTAACGTGGCCAGCAGCACGGGGCTGAACATCCTCACGGGCTACACGGGCCTGGTCAGCCTGGGCCAGGCGGCCTTCATGGGGTTGGGCGCATACACCGTTGCCATCTTGCAGACACGCTACGGCACGCCCTTCCTGCTTAACCTGCTGGCCGGGGGCGTGGTAGCCATGCTGGGTGGCATCGTGGTGGGCATTCCGTCGCTGCGCGTGAAAGGGCTGTACCTGGCGATCGCCACCATCGCCGCCTCGTTCATCACCCATTTCCTGTTCGCCAACCTGAGGATCACGGGTGGTACGGGGGGACTCTCGCTGCCTCCGGCGAGAATTTTCGGCCTGGACCTGGACACATCCTTCCGCCTGTACTGGCTCATCGTGCCAGTGATGGTGCTGATGCTGCTCGGCGCAGCCAACCTGTTTCGCACGCGCATCGGCCGCGCCTTCATCGCCATCCGCGACCGCGACATCTCGGCCGAGGTGTTGGGCATTCCACTGCTGCGCTACAAGCTGCTGAGCTTCGGTCTGTCCTCGTTCTACGCGGGCGTGGCGGGCGGGTTGTGGGCTTACTTCTTCCGCGTGGTAACGCCCGAGAGTTTTCCGCTCTCGATGTCCATCTTCTTCCTGGCCGCCATCATCGTCGGCGGCATGGGCTCCATCCTGGGCGGCATTCTGGGCGCGGTGTTCATGACCCTGGTGCCCGAGCTGCTCAAACTGGTGTTCGACTGGCTGCCCGGCGGCGCCGACCTCACCGTCTTCCTCTCGCCCGTGCGCCTGATCGTGTTTGGTGCACTCATCATTGGTTTTCTGGTGTTCGAGCCGCTGGGGCTCGCAGAAATGTGGCGGCGCACGCGCCGTTTCTTTCACCTATGGCCTTTCCGCAACTAAGCCCACAAGCAAGGAGACAGACATGAACCCGCAACGCATTTCCTCCCGCCGCCGCAGCCTGATGCTGGGCGCTGCCGCCGCCGGAGCCACCGCCCTGACCCAGCCGCTGTCGGTGCTCGCCCAGGGCGCTGAAGAAATCATCCTGGGTGGCTCGATTCCCATGACCGGCGTTTTTGCCTTTGCCGGCATCGGCATCAACGCGGGTATCCAGGACTACCTGAAGATCGTCAACGACGCTGGCGGCGTCAAAGGTCGCAAGATCAAGTACGTGCCCGAAGACACAGGCTACAAGGTGGACGTATCGGTGGCTACCTTCAAGAAGATCACCAGCCAGAACAAGGTCAACCTTTATTACGGCGACTCCACCGGTTTTGCCAAAACCATCAACCCCGAGCTGGATCGCAATGGCAACATCCTCATGACGGGTGCCTCCTTTGCCACCGAGCTCAATGACCCCAAGAAGTACCCGAACCAGTTCATGGTGGGCCCGGACTACACCGAGATGTTCGGCATCCTGCTCAACCACATCGCCAAGGAAAAGCCGGGCGCCAAGGTGGCCTTCGTCTATTCCGACTCCGAATTCGGCCGCGATCCGATCGAGTCGAGCGAGGCCCTGGCCAAGAAGCTGGGCCTGTCGGTGCCCATCAAGATCATGACGCCTGCGGGCAGCGTGGACGTGTCCACCGAAGTCATCAAGCTGCGCCGCGCCGCGCCCGACTACACCATCTTCCATGGCTACATCCTTGCGCCCATCCCCGAGTTCATCTCCCAGGGCAAGCAGCAGGGCATGACCAGCAAATGGATGGGTACCTTCTGGACCATGGATAGCTCCACCGTCATGAAGATGGGCGAGGTGGGCGACGGCTTCATGGGCGTGATGCCCTTTCGCTACTACTACGACACCGAGAAAGCGCCCATGCTGGAGAAAATCCGCGCGATGCGATCGGAGTACCAGAGCACGGCCTATATCCAGGGCTTCCTGGCCACCATGTTGTTCACCGAATCGGTCAAACGCTGTCTGGACGCGGGCAAGCCGCTCACCGGCCCCAACCTCAAGGCCGCGCTCAACACCCTCAAGGACTTCGACACGGGCGGCCTGATCGGCGTGCCCATCACCATCAGCGGCAACTCCATCCCCGTCGGCCGGGTCTACAAAGCCGACATGAAGGCGCAGAAGATGGTGGCGGCCTCCGACTGGATCAAGCTCTGATGCCGTACATCCCCCTGGGCGGCCCCCTCGCTGCGGGGCGGCCCTTGCTCGGCGCCCCGCGCCCAGGCCATGTCACAACCCACAGCGCTGGCCATACACGCGCAACGAAGTTCTGCCCATACCCATGACAGACATCGGTACACCCAACGTCCTCGAAGTCAACAACATCGAGGTCATCTACAACAAGGTGGTGCAGGCCCTGCGCGGCCTGTCGCTGGCCGTGCCGCGCGGTCAGATCGTGGCGCTGCTGGGCAGCAATGGCGCGGGCAAAAGCACCACGCTCAAGGCCATCTCCAATCTGCTCACGCTCGAAGATGGCTTGCTTGCTTCGGGCAGCATTCGCTTCAATGGGAACGACACGGCGCATGTCGCACCGCAGCAACTGGTGCGTCAAGGTTTGTCGCATGTGATGGAGGGGCGGCGTGTGTTCGAGGACCTGACGGTCGAGGAAAACCTCATCGCATCGACCTACGCCCTCACTGGGCGCAGCGATGCGATGAAGCCTGACTTCGACCTCGTGTACAGCTATTTCCCGCGCCTGCACGAGCGCCGCAAGGGGCTGGCCGGCTACCTCTCGGGTGGTGAGCAGCAGATGCTGGCCATCGGCCGTGCGCTGATGGCCCAGCCCGAGTTGATCCTGCTGGACGAGCCCTCCCTGGGCCTGAGCCCTAAGCTCACCGAGGACATCTTCTCCATCATCGTCCGTATCAACGCCGAGCGCGCAACCAGCATGCTGCTGGTGGAGCAAAACGCCACCGTGGCCCTGGCCGTGGCGCACCGCGGCTACATCATGGAAAACGGCAAGATCGTCATCGACGGCACGGCCGAGCGCCTGGCCAGCGACCCCGACGTGCGCGAGTTTTATCTGGGCATGGGCGGCGGCGGCGAGGCCAAGAGCTTCAAGGACATCAAGCACTACAAACGGCGCAAAAGATGGCTGTCATGAATCTTCCCGAACTGACTCTGCCCCAGATGCTGCGCCAGCGTGCGCTGCAAGATGCCCAGCGCGTGGCCATCCGGCAAAAGGACTTCGGCATCTGGAAGCCTTTCACCTGGGCGCAGTACTACGAGCGCGCGGCGCATTTCGGCCAGGGCATGCGGCAACTGGGCCTGCAGGCGGGCGGCCATGTGGGCGTGATTGCCGAGAACCGCATCGAATGGGTGCTGGCGCAGATGGGTGCGGGCCTGGTGGGGGGCATCACCGTAGGTGTGTACCCCACCAGCCCCACGGCCGAGGTGGCCTATGTGGTGGGCCATGCCGACATCTCCCTCATGGTCTGCGAGGACCAGGAGCAGACCGACAAGGTGCTGGCGGCGCTGGACCAGTTGCCGCACCTGAAAAAAATCATCGTCATGGAAACCAAGGGCCTGCGCAGCTTCGCGCCCGAGCAGCGCGCCCTGATCGCCACCTTCGACGAGGTCGAGCAACTGGGCCGCCAGGCACACAGCCAGGCACGCATCGACGAGTTGCTGGCGCAGCAGAAGCTGGACGACATCGGGCTCATGATCTACACCTCGGGCTCGACGGGCAAACCCAAGGGCGCCATGGTGTCGTGGCGCAATATGCGCGGCGTCACGCCCGGCATCGTCGATCGGCTGCAGCTGGGCGCCAGCACCACGCACCTGTCCTACCTGCCGCTGTGCCATGTGGCCGAGCAGATGCTGACCACGTTCTGCCCCATCTACCTGGGCTCGCAGGTCAACTTTGGCGAGTCGATCCGCACCGTGCAGGAGGACCTGCGCGAGGTGGCGCCCAGCATGTTCCTGGGCGTTCCACGCATCTGGGAGAAGCTGCACTCGGCTATCAGCATCAAGATGCAGGAGACTGGCCGCCTGCGCCGCGCGCTCTACGACAAGGCCCTGGCTGCCTGCGCCCCGCTGGCGCAAAAGCCGCGCAGCCAATGGTCTGTGGCCGAGCGGCTGACCTACGGCGTGTACTACTGGCTGGTGCTGCGTGCGCTGCAGAATTTCATAGGCCTGCGCGAGGCCCGGGTGGCACTGACGGGCGCGGCACCCATCGCCCCCGAGGTGGTGCGCTTCTTCCGCACCCTGGGCGTGCCCCTGGTCGAAGTCTATGGCCTGACTGAATCCACCGGCATGGTCACCGGTCATCGTCTGGACGACGTGGCCGTGGGCACCGTGGGGCCGGTTACCGAGGGCGTGCAGTACCGCATTGCCGACACGGGCGAGCTGCAGATCAAGGGCGAGATGGTGTTTGCCGGCTACTACAAGAACCCCGAGGCCACGGCGCAAAGCATCGTCGATGGCTGGCTGCACACGGGTGACGTGGTGCGCGAGGAAGGCGGGCAAATCAAGATCGTCGATCGCTTGAAGGACATCATGATCACCGCCGGCGGCAAGAACCTCACACCGTCCGAAATCGAGAACACCATGAAGGCCAGCCCCTTCATCAAGGAATGTGTGATCGTGGCCGAGGCGCGCAAGTTTGTCGGCGCCCTGGTCATGATCGACTACGAGACCGTGGGCAAATGGGCTGAGGCACGGCGCATCGCATTCACGCATTTCCGCTCGCTGGTCGAAACCCCCGAGGTGCGCCAGCTCATCGACCAGGAAATCGCCGGCGGAAATGCCAAACTGGCCCAGGTGGCGCAGATCCGAAGATTCCACCTATTGACCAAAGAGCTGGACCACGACGATGGTGAAGTGACTGCCACCATGAAGGTGCGCCGCTCCAGCATCTACAAGACCTACGCGGCGGAGATCGAAGCCTTGTATGCCTAGAAAATGACTTCTAGCGCTCATCCGTCAATAATAAGTTGCGATCAATTGTGAAGTAAAAATGGCTGAGTCTCCTCTGCTCGTCTCCCGCCAGGGCGCCATCGCCACCCTGCAGTTCAACCGTCCCGAGGCCATGAATGCGCTGGATTTGCCCACCGCGCTGGCGCTGCGCGACGCCGTGCGCGCCATCGCGCACGACGCCAGCGTGCGCGCCGTGCTGCTGCGGGGCAGCGGCCGGGTCTTTGTGGCTGGGGGCGACCTGGTCATGCTCGCCGCCGACCCGGTGCAAGGTGCCCAGGATCTGCTCGGCCCGCTCAACGAAACCCTGTTGCTGCTGCAGGGGCTGAATGCCCCGGTCATTGCCCAGGTGCATGGCGCGGCGGCTGGCGCCGGCCTGTCGCTCATGCTGATGTGCGACTTCGTGCTCGCGGCAGAGGGCAGCAAATTCAACCTGGCCTATATCAACCTCGGTACCAGCTGCGACGTGGGCGCCTCCTGGGCGCTGCCGCGCCTGGTGGGTCTGCGCCGGGCGCTGGAGATAGCCCTGCTGGGCGAGAGTTTTGGCGCCGACGAGGCGCTGCGCCTGGGCCTCATCAACCGCGTGCTGCCCGCCGCCGAGCTGCCCGCCGCCGCCCAGGCCTTTGCCGAGCGCATTGCCAGCGGCCCTACCGTGGCCTACGGCCATATGCGACGCCTGATGCGTGCCAGCCTGGACCACAATCTGGCCACGCAGCTGCAGGCTGAAGCGCAGGCCTTCGACGCCTGCGCCCGCACGGATGACCTGCGCGAGGGCATCGAGGCCTTCTTTGCCAAACGCAAGCCGCAATTCAACGGCCAATAAACCAGATTGAAAGGAAACCCCATGACCCACCGTGACGTCTTCGTCGTCAGCACCGCCCGCACCGCCATCGGCACTTTCGGCGGCAGCCTGAAAGACGTGCCCAACACCCAGCTCGCCACCACCGCCGTCAAGGCCGCCATCACGCGCGCCGGCCTCGCGCCCGACGCCGTGGGCCATGTGGTCATGGGCAACGTGATCCCCACCGACACCAAGGACGCGTACCTCGCCCGCGTGGCCGCCATCGACGCCGGCTGCCCCATCGAGACGCCCGCCTTCAACGTCAACCGACTCTGCGGCTCGGGGCTGCAGGCCATCATCAGCGCGGCGCAGGCCATCGGCTATGGCGACTGCGACGTGGCCGTGGGCGGCGGGTCCGAATCCATGAGCCGCGGCCCCTATTTCGACCAGGCGGCGCGCTACGGCGCCCGCATGGGCGACACCAAGAGCATCGACTATATGCTCGGCATCCTGCACGACCCCTGGCAAAAAATGCACATGGGCATCACCGCCGAGAACGTGGCCGAGCGCTACAAGATCTCGCGCGCCATGCAGGACCAGCTCGCGCTGGAAAGCCAGCAGCGCGCCGCCGCCGCCATCGCCGCAGGCTACTTCAAGGACCAGATCGTCCCGGTCGAAATCGCCACACGCAAGGGCACGGTGCTGTTCCAGGAGGACGAGCATGTGCGCGCCGCCACCACGCTCGATGTGCTGGCTGGCATGAAGCCCGCATTCAGGAAGGACGGCGGCACCGTCACCGCCGGCAACGCCTCCGGCATCAACGACGGCGCCAGCGCCGTGGTGCTGGTGGCCGGCGACCGACTGCAGGCCCTCAATGTGAAGCCCCTGGCCCGCCTCGTGGGCTATGCGCACGCGGGGGTGGAGCCCGCCTACATGGGCATCGGCCCCGTGCCTGCCACGCAGAAGGTGCTGGCGCGTACCGGCCTCAAGGTGCAGGACATGGATGTGATCGAAGCCAACGAAGCCTTCGCCGCCCAGGCCTGCGCCGTGGTGCAGGAGCTGGGCCTGGACCCGGCCCGCGTCAACCCGAATGGCTCGGGCATTTCGCTGGGCCACCCGGTGGGCGCCACCGGGTCCATCATCACCACCAAGGCGATTGCGGAACTGCACCGCACGGGCGGTCGCTATGCGCTGGTGACCATGTGCATCGGCGGTGGCCAGGGCATTGCGGCCATCTACGAACGGGTTTGAGTCTTTTTGGCCTCCGGCGCTTGATTTTCAAGCGCTGACAGCTCTTATTTTCATAGCGACATGCTTCCCAACACCCTCCTCACTGCCGACGAAAAATCCGAACTGGAACTGTTCACCGAATCGCTGGAGCGCTTCTGTGACGCCGAGATCGAGCCGCATTACCGCGACTGGGAAAAGGCCGGACTGGTCAGCCGCGAAATCTTTCGCAAAATGGGCGCCAACGGCTACCTCTGCGCCGACGTGCCCGAGCAGTACGGCGGTCCGGGTGCCAGCGTGCCCTTCTCGTTCGCCGTGGTCGAGGTGCTCGCGCGCCGGGGCTACGGCGGCTTCGTGGGCGGGCTGGAGGTGCACAACGACATCATCCCGCCCTACCTGTTGCACTGCGGCACCGAGGCGCAGCGCCAGTACTGGCTGCCACGCATGTGCAGCGGCGATGCGGTCGCGGCCATCGGCATGACCGAGCCTGGCGCAGGCAGCGACCTCAAGGCCATCCGCACCACCGCCATCAAGGACGGCGACCACTACGTCATCAACGGCAGCAAGATCTTCATCAGCAACGGCCAGCACTGTGACCTGATCGTGCTCGCCGCCAAGACCGACCCGGCTGCGGGTGCCAAGGGCGTGAGCCTGTTCCTCGTCGATGCGGCCACGCCCGGCTTCACGCGTGGCCAGAACCTGGAAAAAATCGGTCAGCATGCGGGCGACACCTCCGAGCTGTTCTTCAACGAGATGCGTGTGCCCGCCGACGCACTGCTCGGCGGCGTGGAAGGCCAGGGCTTCGTGCAGATGATGCGCGAGCTGCCGCGCGAGCGCCTGATCATCGGCGTGCAGGCGGTGCACGGCGCCAAGGGCGCGCTGGGTGCCACGCTGAAATACGTGCAGGAGCGCCAGGCCTTTGGCCAGCCCATCGGCCAGTTCCAGAACACGCGCTTCACGCTGGCGCAATGCGCGAGCGACATCGCGGCCGCCGAAGCCTTCTTGAACATGAGCGTGGCGGCTTACCAGCGCGGCGAACTCACGCCCGAAGCCGTGAGCGCGCTCAAGCTGCACACCACCGAGCTGTTCGGCCGCGTGGCTGATGCCTGCCTGCAGCTCTTTGGCGGCTACGGCTACATGGCCGAGTACCCGATCTCGCGTTTCTGGACCGACGCGCGCGTGCTGCGCATCTATGGCGGCACGTCAGAGATCATGAAGGAGCTGGTGGCGCGCTCACTGCTGGGGCGCTGACGCTGCATGCTGCTGCACGCGGAGCCTTTTGCAGCCGCTGGCGTCGTCATCCAGCGGAGGAACGTCGCCGAGCAGCAGACCTGAACGCATACACTCCCGGTGCCTGGCCAACGGCACCGCCGCTTGACGGGCCCTGTGGCGTTGCTCGTCCGTGCCTGGCACGTCGATAGCGGTACCGTTGGGCGCATCCCATGACCGAAAATTGGCTGAAGCCAAACGCGGCGAAAATCGGGATGCTGTTTGAACAGCACAAATCTGTGGATCGTGCGCCAGGAATCCTCGTCATCGGACGTGGGTCGGGCGCGTTCCCGCCCGCACAAATGGGTGGGCTGCTCCAGCCGCCGAGCCGGCGTCTTGCAAGCCAGATACCAGCGGAAAAAGGCTGGACTTAAGGCGACGTCTGCACGATCCAAACCATCAACCGCTCGCAGTACCCGCAGAAATGGGTGCTGCTGGGCATTCCTTAGCAAAGTGCCTCATGGCGAGTGTTCCGTTTTTCATCAATCCCACATCCTTGCAGACCCAGGTCAGCAGCACCACCTTTGCCCGGGGGGCCGCGCTCTACCGCAACCATTGCGTGCTGGATGTTGAGATCGATGAGGTCGAGCCGGGCGCGCTGGAGCTCGAAGGCGAAGTGCAGGGCAGCTTGCCCGAGCCCTATTGGGTCAATGTTTCGCTGCAAGCCGACGCAGGCGGCCAGATAGGGCATTTCGATGGGCATTGCACCTGCCCTGTGGTCATCGACTGCAAACATGCCGTGGCACTGGCGCTGTGGGCCGCTTACGCGTCTGCGCCGTTGCAGGCCGTCTCTGCCATGGCTGTCGATACGCTGTCTCCCTCCGCGCGCAAGGCAGCCGTGGCCGAGCAGACGCGTCTGCTGGCACAGCGCAACGTGGATCAGTGGCTGGAGCAGTTTGCCGAGGCGGTGCCTGCCCCGGTGGCCAAGGAGCTGGGCACCCCGGCGCAGCCCGACCAGGTGGTCTACATGCTGGCGCCCGCCAAGCGGGGCAACGATGCCGTGCTGCACATTGGTTTTGGCCTGTCGCGCCCCTTGCGCAAAGGGGGCTGGGGCCAGGTGCGCGCCATGGGCTATGGCACACCGGCCTCGGCGACCCCGCAAGACCGGGAAGCCATACAGCTGCTGCAGACCCTGGGGGTGCAGACCTATGGCTACAGCGTGTCCACCATGCTGCGCCCGCTGGGTGGCGAGGTGGGTCAGCTCGCACTGCGGCTGGCCGCCAGCACCGGGCGTTTGTTCTATGCCCCCGATGGGAGAACCCTGGAGCTTGCCCTGGCGCTGGGGCCTGCGCGCGCCCTGGCTTGGCACTGGGAGGAGGACAACTCCAGCCCCGGCAACCCGGCCTGGGTGCTGCAGGCCCGGCTCGACGGCACCGATGCCCAGCTTCTGCGCAACACACCGCCGCTGTACCTCGACCTGGTCGCCGGCGTGTGCGGTTGGGTCGAAGCCCCCGGCGTGGCGGCGCACGACCTGGGGGTGCTGTTGAAGGCGCCACCGATTCCGCAAGCATCCTTCGACCGGCACCAGGCCACGCTGCTGCGGCGCCTGGCGCACCTGCCCCTGCCGCCCGCCATCGAGCGCCCGCAGCTGCTGCAGGGCGTGGCCCCGGTGGCGCATCTGCACCTGTCGCCCGTGGTCCGGGCCGAGGTGGCGCTGCGTGGGCTGGTGGAGGCACGCCTCGCATTCGACTACGCCGGCTACCGGCACCAGGAGCGCAGCCCGCTCAACCCCCTGCTGCTGGATGCGCAGGGCACGCAGGTGCTGGTGGAGCGTGATCTGGATGCGGAACAAGCCGCCCTGCTGCACCTGCGCCAGCTCGGCCTGGTGGAAGACCCGCAGGGGCGCTGGGGGCTGCCGCCGCGCGTGTCCGTGCAGCCGCCGGTATGGCTGCAATGGGCCGATGCCGACTTCGCCCCGCTGCGCGAGGCGGGCTTTGTGCTCACGCTGGACAGCCAGCTGCACCACTGGATCACCCGGGCCGACAAGCTGCATGTGGAGATGGAGCCTGAAGGCGGCAGTGCTGCCTGGTTCGACCTGTCGCTGGGGGTGGAGATCAACGGCCAGCGACACAACATCCTGCCCTGGCTACCGGCCCTGATCGACCAGATTGGCCCTGCCAGCACGTCGCCCGATAGCGTGGCCGGCACGGCTCTGCCCGAGCATGTGTACCTGCCGCACGCCGATGGCAGCGGCTACCTGCGGGTACCCACCGAGCCCCTGCGGCCGTGGTTGCAGGCCCTGCTGGACCTGGTGGGCGAGCGTGACCATGGCTTTGACGTTGACGGTCTGCGCCTGAGCCGCCTGGAGGCACTGCGTGTGGGGGCGGCGCTGGGAGAGGGCGCGCAGTGGTCAGGTGCTGCCAGCCTGCAGCACCTGGTGCAGCAGCTTGCCGGGCGTGCCAGTCTGCCGACAGTGCCCGCACCCGCCGGCCTGGTGGCGGCGCTGCGGCCCTACCAGCAACTGGGCCTGGATTGGCTGCAGTTTCTGCGTGCGCACGGCCTGGCCGGTGTGCTGGCCGACGACATGGGCCTGGGCAAAACCCTGCAGACACTGGCCCACATCTTGGTCGAGAAGGAGGCCGGCCGCTTGCAGCAGCCTGCGCTGATCGTGGCGCCGGTCAGCCTCATGGGCAACTGGCTGCGCGAAGCCGCTCGCTTCACGCCCGGCCTGCGCGTGGTGGTGGTGCATGGGCCGCACCGGCACGCCACCGCCAGCGACCTGGGGCTGTGTGACATCGTCATCACGCCCTATTCCTTGTTGCAGCGTGACCGCGAGCGGTGGCTGGCGCAGCCCTGGCACCTGGTGGTGCTTGACGAGGCGCAGAACATCAAGAACGCCAGCACCGGCGCGGCCCAGGTGGCGTCCGAGCTCAACGCCACGCACCGCCTGTGCCTGTCGGGCACACCGATGGAAAACCACCTCGGAGAGTTGTGGAGCCTGTTCCACTTTCTGATGCCCGGTTTTCTGGGGAGCCAAAAGCGGTTCAAGGAGCTGTTTCGCAGCCCTATCGAAAAAAACGGCGACAGCGAGCGCCTGGCCCAGCTGCGCAGCCGCGTCACCCCCTTCATGCTGCGGCGGACCAAACGGGACGTGGCCACCGAGCTGCCCGACAAGGTGGAAAACATCGCCGGTGTCACCCTCGACGGCAAACAGGCCGACCTGTACGAAACCATCCGCCTCACCACCGAAAAAGCCGTGCGCGAAGCCCTGGCCGACAAAGGGTTGGCGAAGTCGCAGATCCAGATCCTCGATGCCCTGCTCAAGCTGCGCCAGGTGTGCTGCGACCCTCGTCTGGTGCCCCTGGCTTCGGCGCAAAAGATCAAACACTCGGCCAAACTCGATCTGCTGATGGAGCTGCTGCCCGAAATGCTGGCCGAAGGCCGCCGGGTGCTGCTGTTCTCGCAGTTCACCAGCATGCTGGAGCTGATCGAAGAGGCGCTGCAGGCGCGTGGGCTGTCGTGGGTCAAACTCACCGGTCAGTCGAAAAACCGCGACGCCCTCATCGACCGCTTCACCAGCGGCGAGGTGCCCTTGTTCCTCATCAGCCTCAAGGCCGGTGGTGTGGGCCTGAACCTGCCGCAGGCCGACACCGTGATCCACTACGACCCCTGGTGGAACCCCGCCGTGGAAAACCAGGCCACCGACCGCGCCCACCGCATCGGCCAGAAGAACCGCGTGTTTGTCTACAAACTGGTGGCCCACGGCACCATCGAAGAGCGCATCCTCGCCCTGCAAGAGCGCAAGGCCGCCCTGGCTGAAAGCATGTACAGCGGCGCGCAGGCGCGCAAGCAGCCGCTGTTTACCGAAGGGGATATTGCCGAATTGCTCAAGCCGCTGGGGGCGTGAGGGCGGGGTGGGGCCGGGCTGGTTGAAATGGTCCTCGACAGGAATCGAATTATGGCTTGAAACCCGCATGGATATTGGATTTCAGATTCTTTGATTTGAAAAGTACCGTCAAAAGTACCGTCATTTTTCAAAGTGTCTCTATTCGCGCCCTCAGTGCCTGCTCATCTTGCGTTGCAGACTGCCGGTGTTTTCTTGCAACTCCCCCAGCGCCTTGCCCAATCAACCAACGACACGGCCACGCCTGTATCACGCATCGCCTGCCAGCATTCGAACATGCGCCAGTGCCTCCCCTCCGGCCGGGTAAAGCGCCATCACATAACCCCCTTGGGAGAGTCCGCGCAACAGTCCAAGAGTGCGCCTGCATGACCCGCACGGGGTCGGGGCCTGGAAGATCCTAATCAGTTGCGCAAATGCGAAAACGCCCA
>Ga0116180_1001532_pt1 | contig 19403 bp, 8 predicted proteins | sample AD_UKC073_MetaG_FD_89804 | JGI IMG/M metagenome (GOLD analysis project Ga0116180, IMG submission 89804) | Active sludge microbial communities of municipal wastewater-treating anaerobic digesters from USA - AD_UKC073_MetaG | ecosystem: Engineered > Bioreactor > Anaerobic > Digestate | place: USA...
AAAATGACCGGGCGTTCCCGGTTACAGCCGTGATCTTTGCTCTATTTCGGATGAGATTTGGGTTATCCATCAGGGCTTCAATCTGGTCGCTGTTGTAGGTTAACACCGTATCGATATCGGCGAGGGTGTTTTGGCCGCAACCTAACCGGAGGAGGTATTCTATACAGCGCGGTGGCTATGTCTTCTTCTTCAGACGATATTGTGACATTTCCACCGCCGATCTCTGCATTTCAATTCTGCCGAAAACAGGTGAGTCAATGGATGGAGCAGCGATTGCCAGGATCTTGTCTTCGCCTGGAGCTACCGACTAGTGGGATATCGCATATCGCCTCAGGTTACAGCCATTTCAGTAGGACTGAACATCCAAGCATTCCACCGGATGAAACAAGGGAGAATACGAAGATTGTCGAACATAACAAGGAAGGGTTTTCTAATATTGAATATGCTAGAGGCTCAGCGCCATCGACAATACAAAGGCGTACATCCTTTGTCAAACTTAGGATCGTCAATCGCCCAATGATGCCATGAATTCCGCACGACTTTAGTTCTTGGCAGGCGATCCGGTGTCTTGATCGGACGCGACTCTCTTTCAAATTGGCGACTGAGTTATCTGCCGTATGGATACTTTCTGCATAATATGTACACTGATGTGGCGCAAGGAGGTACCATTATCGAACAAATGGAACCATATGTAAGGCTAGACTACTGCCTCGGCGAGCCTATACATGTAGCTTTCATCGAAAAGTGATTACAAGACAGACACAGCACTCAAATACACTATCATAGCTGCACTCCAACACAGAAAGGGTTTCTCTTACATTCTGCTTATCCACATCATTCTTGCTTAGCAGCTGATCTAGTAATTGCCACAGTACACATCACGCTAACGCCTGGCAGGGATTGCCTTGCCCGGTCGTACTTACTATTTCGTCTTGAAGCTGAAGCACATACGAGTCGCATTCATGAAGTCTAGGAAACGTGGCTGCCCTGCGACCTTTAGCGGGTCCTAGAGGGCTACCTCGCTTTGCTGTTAGGGGGAAGAAGTGATCGAACGCAAAGACATAGCAGATGAGCTATTGGACTTAATAAGGCAAGCTGGAATGCTTTACTACAGACTTGTTCTCATTCTCGGGCCTGTAGGCTCTGGGAAGACTACGCTGCTGCGGTATGCAGAAGACAAGTTGAGTAGTCCAATTATCAACGTAGGCCTGGAGCTTTCCAGGAGGTTGATCAGTCTCACCGCCGAACAGCGGAAGCTTGAGATTGGGACAATCTTAGAGGAAGTGGTGGGTTCCACTAGGACTGACATCGTGCTAATGGACAACCTGGAGGTTCTTTTCGATCCAGGTCTTGAACAGGATCCACTTCGACTTCTTCAGGGATTGTCCAGAAATCGCACCATTGTTGCTACCTGGAATGGTTCGATTACAGATGGGCAGTTGATCTATGCAGAACCTCAGCATTTCGAATACAGAAAGTACAAGACACAGGATTTTTTGTTCCTTAACGTGGATGGGATTGAGTAGCAGAGCCGGAGGGGTGAAGGTGTTGAAATACGGAGAACTCATCCAGTTTGACCCCATCGAAAGAGTGATCGAGCTGCGGGCAGCTAACCAAGTGGAAGAGGCCAAGAATCTAGTTGAGACTTATGTGATCTCAGAAGACATGGCTGACAAGCTGACAGGGATCATAATTCCCCATCTTCAATTTGAGGAACCCATGGATAACATGGGACTTCTTATCGTTGGCAATTACGGAACAGGCAAATCACATTTGATGGCTGTTATCTCGTCCATCGCCGAGCATTCCGACCTTGTACCCTACCTAACTAATGAAGACGTTGCAGCACAGGCGGGGAAGATAGCAGGGAAGTTCAAGGTAGTGAGAATAGAGATCGGCGGCATGACGATGCCGCTCCGCAACATTGTCACAGGCGAGATCGAGAAGAGTCTGAGGCAGTGGGGCATAGAATTTGCCTTTCCTGACATGAACGAGGTTCATAGCAACAAGCCCGCGTTTGAAGAGATGATGGCGCTTTTCAGCGACAAGTACCAAGGCCAAGGGTTGCTCGTGGTAGTTGACGAGCTTCTTGACTATCTCCGCTCACGCAATGACCAGGAAATTGTCTTGGACCTTAGCTTCTTGCGCGAAGTGGGTGAGATATGCAAGAACCTGAGATTCCGCTTCATTGCCGGCACACAAGAGGCCATTTTTGACAGCCCCAGGTTTTCTTTTGTTGCAGATAGTCTGCGCCGGGTCAAGGACAGGTTCGAGCAAGTGCTAATAGTGAGACAGGACGTAAAATTCGTTGTCAGTGAACGTTTGCTAAAGAAAACTCCCAAACAGGAGGCTCTCATACGCGATTACTTGACTCCCTTTGCCAAGTTCTACGGCAACATGAATGAGCGGATGGACGAATTCGTCCGCCTGTTTCCTGTGCACCCCGATTACATTGACACGTTTGAGAGAATAACTGTTGCTGAGAAGCGGGAGATCCTCAAAACGCTGTCTGCGTCCATGAAAGAGTTGCTTGACAAGGATGTGCCCCAAGATCGCCCGGGACTCTTGGCTTATGACAGCTACTGGGCCATTCTGAAGAGCAATCCTGTTTTCCGTGCTGAACCTGACATACGCTCAGTAATCAAGTGTAGTGAAGTTCTCGAAGACCGCATTAGACATGCATTTACCAGGCCTGTGTATATGGATATGGCGATTCGGATCATCCATGGCCTGTCAATTCATCGACTGACCACGAGCGATATCCATGCTCCGTTGGGCGCCACGCCGGGGGAGCTCAGGGATACACTCTGTCTTTATCAGCCATTTATTGAAGAACTCGGCGGCGAACCGGCAGAGGATCTCAGAGGTCAGGTTGAGACGGTTTTGGGAGAGATCTACAAGACGGTAAATGGCCAGTTCATTTCGTCAAACCCCGACAACGGCCAGTACTATCTTGACCTAGGCAAAACTGTTGATTATGATGCGTTGATTAGAAGAAGGGCTGAGAGCCTTGATGGGTCACAACTGGATCGATATTACTATGAAGCGCTGAAACGTGTTATGGAGTGCACGGACGAAACCTATGTCATGGGCTATCGTATTTGGCAGCACGAATTGGAGTGGACTCAACGGAAAGCGGCGCGGACAGGTTATCTGTTTTTTGGCGCGCCCAATGAACGTTCTACAGCAGTTCCTCCACGGGACTTTTACATCTACTTCATCCAGCCCTATGGGCCTCCTCAGTATAAGGACGAGAACAAGGCAGATGAGGTCTTTTTCCATCTGAGAGGTGTCGATGATGATCTCGTCGGCAAGCTGCGGAGCTATGCTGCAGCCGTAGATTTGGCTTCCACTTCGTCTGGTCCCGCCAAGACGGTCTACCAATCAAAAGAACGGGAATTCTTGCGTGACTTGGTGGAGTGGCTTCGAAAGAACATGACCACGGCTTTTGATGTAACCTATCAAGGAAAGACAAAGAAGCTCATTGAATGGATGAGGGGCGACGCGGTCCTGCCAAGGACTGAACATCTTAATGTTCGCGAGATAATTGATGCAGTCTGCTCTGCATGCTTGGAGGGAAGTTTCCAGGATCAGGCGCCACAGTATCCGACATTCTCGGTGCATATAACTGGCAAGAATCGATCTCAAGCTGCACAGGATGCGCTCCGTGCAATAGCCGGCCAGTCTCGGACGAAACAGGCAACCGCTGTTTTGGATGCGCTCGAGCTTTTGGATGGGGATCGCCTGGTTCCGGGCGGGTCAAGGTATGCTAAGTACATCATGGAAACTCTGAAAAACAAAGGCGATGGGCAGGTGGTCAACAGATCTGAGTTGATCGAGGGCATCTATGATGTTGAGTACTTGGCTCCGCAGTCTTTCAGGCTTGAGCCAGAATGGGTAGTTGTTGTTTTGGCTGCTCTCGTATACTCCGGCGATATAGTTTTGGCTGTTCCCGGGAACAAGTTTGATGCAACTAATCTGTCCCTTCTTGCTGCTACATCTGTTGATGATCTGGTTAACTTCAAACACATAGAAATGCCCAAGGAATGGAAGCTCCCGGCAATCAAAGCCCTTTTTGAATTAGTTGGCTTGAGTCCTGGTATGGCGCGATATGTCACTACTGGCGATACTGAGCCTGTACAGCAACTCCAGAAGGCGATCGCCGATATTTTAGAAAGGCTTGTCCTTGCACAACAACATGTACAGAGCGGACTGAAGTTTTGGAATTGCAGTCTGTTGAGCGAAGACAAGATTCAGGCACTAGATGCGCAGTTAGAAAAGACGAAATCATTCCTTGAGTCGCTGCAGACTTACTCATCGCCTGGGAGGCTCAAGAATTTCCGGTACAGTGAAGATGATGTGAACTGCCACCGGTGTGGGCTGGAGGCTCTTGAGGATGTGGAGGCTTTGCATGGCATTATCATTGATCTTGAGCCTGTGGCTTCCTATCTTTCTACAGCTGGGGCTGTTCTGCCTGCAGACCATCATTGGGTTTTGCGCATGGAGAAAGTCAAAAAAGACGTGTTGGACAGTTTCGCTGACCGGAATGCCAGAGAGCAACCAAGTTTTCGACGGGATGTTTTGCGGGATATGAACGATCTGAAGGAGTCCTATATCGATACTTATATGGAGCTACATGCACGGTCAAGGTTGGGGGTCAACGCGGATGAGCGCAAGAGTAAGCTGTTGCGAGATAGACGGTTGGAATCGCTTCAAAAGCTATGCACCATAGAGCTAATGCCCCGGCAGCAGTTAACGGACTTCCAGAACCGCCTGGCAGGGCTGAAGAGCTGTTTTGTGCTTACGAAAAAGGATCTCGACGTGCCGCCCACATGCCCATATTGCGGTTACAGGCCTGGTCTTGAAGCATTGGGGGCTTCAGCGGAGGCACTCTTGGAGGGCCTAGACAATGAGCTCGATGAGCTGCTCTCTAGTTGGACAAAGATACTACTGGCTAACCTTGAGGATCCATCGATCAGAGAAAAGATGGCCTTGCTTCGGGCGGAAGACCGTCGCGTTATCAATGAGTTCGTGAACAGTGGCGAGCTCCCCGATCCTATCGAACAGGAATTTCTTGGGCCCGTGCAGGAGCTGCTTTCAGGGCTGGAAAAAGTCGTTGTCAAAACAGACGACATCCGTGATGCGTTGCTGGCAGGTGGATGCCCCATGACCGTGGATGAGATGAAGGGGCGTTTCGATGCTTACCTGAATGAATGTGTAAAAGGCAAGGAAGCCGGCAGAATCAGAATCGTATTGGAATAGGAGTGCTAGATCATGAAGGATAGCAGGCAGATGAGGCTCCTAGCGGTAGAGGGCGAGGTTCAACCCGGAGGCCCCGTGGAGTGTCTGGGGAGGACTTTTGAGAATGACGAAGCGCGGCGAGATTACTTCAAGGATGAACTCAGGAAGAAGCTCGCTGACCCTGAATTCCGCAAGATTGAGGGGTTTCCAATCGGTGCGGACGAGGATATTCTTACACTGTCGGATCCGCCGTACTACACAGCATGCCCTAACCCCTTTATCGATGATTTCATAGAGTATTACGGCAAGCCTTATGATCCTGATGAAGAATATCGTAAGGAGCCCTTTGCTGCGGATGTTAGTGAAGGGAAGAACGATCCCATTTACAACGCTCATTCCTACCATACTAAGGTGCCACACAAGGCTGTTATGCGCTACATATTGCACTATACCGAACCAGGCGACATAGTCTTCGATGGATTCTGCGGTACCGGCATGACAGGGGTTGCGGCCCAATTGTGCGGAGATCGGGCTGAAGTCGAGTCGTTAGGCTACAAGGTAGACAAGCATGGGACGATTCACGACAAGGAAACTGATGCAGATGGGAAGACTGTTTGGCAGCCATTTTCCAAGCTTGGCGCAAGACGGGCTGTGTTGAATGATCTCTCGCCTGCGGCAACGTTTATTGCGTACAACTACAACACACCAGTAGATGTAGGGGAGTTCGAAAGAGAGGCCAAACGTATTCTTGCGGAAGTAGAAGAAGAATGCGGGTGGATGTATGAGACTTTCCACACCGATGGAAAGACCAAAGGCCGCATTAACTACACAGTATGGTCAGATGTATTTGTGTGCCCTGAATGCTCACATGAGCTAGTGTTTTGGGATGCGGCAGTGGACCAGGATGCCGGTAAGGTACATAAGGAGTTCCCTTGTCCATACTGTAACGCTAGCCTCACGAAACGTAGCATGGAACGTGCATGGGTTACAAGATTCGACAAAGCGCTCAATCAGACTGTGAAACAAGCAAAGCAGGTCCCCGTACTGATAAACTACAGCATAGGTAGGAAACGATTTGAAAAGCAACCAGATGACTTTGATCTCTCACTCATCAAGCGGATTGAAGACGCCGATATTCCTTATTGGCATCCAACTGATCGGATGCCAGAAGGGCATAACACGGAGCAACCTAAGGTATCCCATGGCCTGACTCATGTACATCATTTCTATACGAAGAGGAACCTGTGGGCTCTTGCAGCACTTTATGGCAAGAGTCGCGCAACAAGAAGTAGCATGGTGAACACTCTTATTTTTTTCATCCAGTATGGATGCTTGGGATTCAGCAAGCTTGCCCGGTATGTTCCAACTCACTACTCCCAAGTAAACCAATATCTGAGCGGGACGCTATATGTAGGTTCCCAACAGGTCGAGGTATCCCCTGATTATATATTCTCTAGGAAACTCAAGAGAATGACAGCGAGAGAGCTAGTCGGTTACAGGAACTATAATACGATGGTCTCGACATCAGATACAGCAGACTATAGGATTGTGGCAAAGTCTGTAGACTATATCTTTACAGATCCCCCTTTCGGTAGCAACTTGATGTATTCGGAGCTGAACTACATATGGGAATCATGGCTCAAGATTTTCACTAATAATGAACCAGAAGCTATTGAAAACAGAGTCCAAGGCAAAGGACTCGCGGAATATCAAGGATTGATGACTCGTTGCTTCCAGGAATACTATCGGGTCCTGAAACCCGGCAGGTGGATGACTGTGGAGTTCCATAACTCCAAAAACAGCGTATGGAACGCAATACAAGAAGCCCTACAGTGTGCTGGTTTCGTAGTTGCAGATGTCCGTGTTCTTGACAAAGGGCAGGGAACCTTTAAACAGGTTACTAGCACAAGTGCTGTAAAGCAAGATCTTGTCATCTCTGCCTACAAGCCCGACGGCGGTTTGGAAGAACGCTTTCGGCTCCAAGCCGGCACGCAGGATGGGGCATGGGATTTTGTCCGGACTCACCTGAGACAGCTCCCAGTCTTTGTGGCCAAAGACGGGAAGGCTGAGGTAATAGCCGAAAGGCAAAACTACCTTTTGTATGATCGCATGGTGGCGTTCCACGTACAGCGTGGGGTAACGGTTCCTTTGTCAGCAGCAGAGTTCTACCAGGGGTTGAATCAGCGTTTCCCTGAGCGAGATGGGATGTACTTCTTACCTGATCAGGTTTCAGAGTATGACAAGAAACGCATGACTGCTAGAGAGCTACAGCAGCTTCAGCTTTTCGTGACTGATGAGTCTTCGGCTATTCAATGGCTCAAACAGCAGCTGGATGCTAAGCCCCAAACCTTCCAAGAAATCCATCCCCAATTCTTGAAGGAGATCGGAGGCTGGCAGAAACATGAGAAGCCATTGGAGCTTCTAGATCTGTTGCATGAGAACTTCCTGCGGTATGACGGAGTAGGCGAGGTACCAAGTCAAATCCATAGCTACCTATCTAGCAATTACAAGGACCTGCGGAATCTCTCAAAGGAGGATGCGGCCCTTCAAGCCAAGGCAAAGGATCGCTGGTATGTGCCTGATCCGAACAAGGCTGCTGACATTGAGAAGCTCCGTGAGAGAGCACTTCTTCGGGAATTCGAAGAATACAGGGAATCGAAACAGCGAAGGCTGAAGGTCTTCCGGTTGGAGGCTGTTCGCGCTGGTTTCCAAAAGGCGTGGGCCGAGCGCGATTATCAGACTATTATCGATGTGGCACACAAAATTCCTGAACAGGTTCTTCAGGAAGATCCGAAGTTGCTCATGTGGTACGACCAGGCGTCAATGAGAGTGGGGGGAGAAGCATGACGACCCACATTTCTGCACGCATTGCATGGCATGACGATGGTTGGAATGGTCACATCTGCAAGAACCCTGCAGCCAATACCTTCTGTGTTGGGAACCACTCATACCCTGGCCAGTATATCGCTGAGAACCGTTGCCTTGAATGGGAGAATAGCCATGCGGGCCAATACTGCGGGCAGCTGGATAGGTTTCCGCCGTGCTGCTACAGTATCAATGCATTCGGGAGCAGCGATATCATGGCAGAATCGAGTCCCCCTGATTGGTTCAATAACGAAACAGAAACTCGCCAATGGACGATTCCACCTGCAACTGTGTGCATATGGCCATATGAGGTCATGTACACGGAAGACGTGCGCCGAGACGGACACTTCGATTGCGATCGACGCCTTCAAAACGCACGAGAATACTTCGGAGAGATTGAATCCGGCAGAAGCCTTATCTTTTACTACAGCAACTACTCGAACCCATTCAGCGAGGATGATGCAAAGCGCTATGTATTGGTTGGCGTGTCAAGGATAAAGTCGGTAGGCGAAGAGCTTTTTTACGAGGGATGCTCTAAGCAGGTAATGGAGAGCTATGGCGGCTTTGTCTGGCAGCGGAATGTGACTTCATGTTACCCGGACCAAGGTTTCAGAATCCCGTATCACAGGTATCGCAATGAGCCCGAGATATTGAACAGAATAGCATTGTTTCCCGACAACCCCCGCGTCTGCAAATACGCAACACGTCACATGTCCGACGATGATGCTCTTGGATTGCTCGAAGGCTTCCTAAGAGTCGTCTATACACTACGAGAGATCGGCGACGATTCTGAAGACTGGGAGAGGCGCGCCGAATGGCTGGAAGGCCTCATTGCTGAACTGTGGCGGCATAGAGGGCTTCTTCCTGGGACCGGAGCTGTTTTGAATGTTCTCGGCATGACAGCCGCCATCCCATATTTCAAGCAAAAGGCACTAGATGGGGCAGAAAAGGAAGCTCATGCTGAGATTTTCAGTCTCCTAGCCGGGGAAGTGGATAAGATACCTGGTTTGAGGATAACTCCGGACCAATGTAAGAAGGCTAGGCGTCAATGGAGACTCAGAACAGAGCAGGAACAGAATCTCCTGCGAGATGCTCTTCCCAGGTTCGATTTGGAGGCGGCTCAGATTGAGAAGATTCTGAGTGAACGCAGATCAGAGAACGGGATTGCCGCGGAGCTGTTGGAGATAATAAGCAATCCATATACTCTCTCGGAGCAATACTCGGGAGATGACCCCGACGACCTGATTTCGTGGGGAACCATTGATCGTGGCATGATTCCTTCGCCCGAGCTTGGAGGCGAATCCTTGGCCGAGCTCGATGACCCCTGCAGATTTCGGGCTTTGCTTGTGAACGAGCTAAGGCAGGAAAATGAGCACACTTTCGTGCCTTCTAGACACTTGCTGTCAGCTGTGAACTACCGTCTTGAAAGGCTTCCGGAGTGGAAACGCTTTCAGTTCCATGAACGATATATCGAGGCGGATGCCGACGAATTGAGCGAGGCATTGCATATCCGTTCAGATGGCGAGAACACTTACATATATCTCAAGACAGTCTATGAAGACGAACGGCTAATCGAAGACAAGATCAACTTCCTGCTGAGCGGCCCCGACATAGAGCTGAGTTCCCCGGTAACAGAGGTTAACTGGAAGAGCTATCTCTATAGGACTGACAGCACTCTGGCTCAGAAAGCCGAAGAAGAGTATAGGAAGATTATTGAAGACCAGATAGAGGCCTGCCAGCAAGTCTTCATACGACCGTTGAGCGTCATATCAGGCGAAGCCGGCAGTGGAAAAACCACGGTCATCAATGCCATTATCAAAGCCATCAAGAAGGGGCATGGTGTTGGCACTCCAGTCATCGCCCTGGCTCCCACTGGAAAGGCTGCTGACCGGATTAGAGAAGTCCTTGAAGGCGATGATGCGGTTCCGGGGAGTGTCGAAGTGGCCACGATTCATTCGTTTCTAGCCCAACGTGGATGGATGAATCCTAACATGACATTTAGGCGGTCGGGGGGACGTGTCGAGGCCGGATACAATACCTATATCATTGATGAGTCTTCTATGCTTGACTTGTCCTTGATCGCCTGCTTCTTCGGTGCCGTACAGTGGCCATCAGTGCAGCGGCTGATCTTTGTGGGTGATCCCAATCAGCTTCCTCCGATAGGGCGAGGGCGATTTTTTGCGGACCTCATTTCCCACCTTGGGGCTGAGGCGCCCGAGAGTGTCGCGTTTCTCAAACACAATCTTCGTCAGATGGAAGCAAGGTTGGTAGGTAGTGGCTCTGGCATCATCGATCTGGCGAAATGCTACCTGAACGTGCCGCTCCTAGAAGCAAAAGATGAAGACGCGGATATACATGCGGAGATCATGCTGCAGAAAATCAGTGAAGGCGGCGACATCAGTGATGATCTTCGAGTGCTCTATTGGAATACCCAAGAGGAACTTAACCACCTTCTATTGACTCTGATTGAAGAGGACATGGTACGCGATATCTCTAGCCGCGGAAATAATGTTAGTGCAATCGAAGACAAACCTTGGGAGTTGTGGAACAAAGCGTTTGATGAAAAACCAGACTATCTTCAGATCATTACCCCATACAGGGGTGGGTTCTTTGGGACTGAAGAGATTAATCGCATTTGCCAACAGCATGTACGCAAAGGGATCCTTGAGCGGGTAGGAGCTATTGACGGCATTACGCTATTTGATAAAGTCATTCAGATTGTAAATCGCCCTAGCTCCCGCAAGATCAACGCCTATAATTGGTGTACAAGGCAAGTTGAAGGCGTAGAGGTTTTCAACGGCCAGTTGGGATTCGTCCGCCTACATCCATTTGATCGTAAGGAAATGAGACGTCCGAGCTTTCGGCTTCAACGATTTCAGGTAGTCTTCGCGCGACGGAGTCACCTGGCAGTGGGTTATGGTCGAGGGCTTGGTGGAAGCTCCCCCAACGAATCTGTTGAAGAGAATTTGGAGCTGGCATACGCATTGTCAATACACAAGGCGCAGGGGAGCGATTTTCAGAGAGTCTATGTAGTAATTCCCAAGCAGAAGCAGAGCATGCTGTCTACAGAGCTATTCTACACTGCATTGACGAGAGCCCGGAAGCACTGCACCATACTGATAGAGGAGAACATGTTGCCCCTTATCGACATGCGGCGTCCAGAGTTTGCTCGTCTGAACAAGATCAACTCGTCCCTATTCAGCTTTCAGCCCGTACCAGATGATCTTCTGGATATGCCCAGATGGCATGAAGAAGGCTTGATACATCAGACTATCGCGCCTGATGTAATGGTGCGTTCTAAATCCGAAGTGATAATAGCAAACATGCTTCAGGAACGCGGAATTCCATTCAGGTATGAACAACCCCTACGCGCACCTAACGGCACTTTCTACTTACCGGACTTCACAGTAATCTGGCGAGGGACGGAGTATTATTGGGAGCACTTAGGATTGCTCCATTGCGATGATTACCGGCGCCACTGGGAGAAGAAGCAGGCATGGTATGCGCGGTTCTTTCCTGGCCGTCTGATTATTACTGAGGAATCAGGAAAATTGAGCCGTGATGCAGACGAGGTAATTCGAAGCCACTTCAGTTGATGGGAAGGATAGTATGCAACCCGGAGATTGGCTATACGCAACAACATATCAGACTATGTGCCAAGTAGTCGATGTTCAGGCTCTTTGGGGAGACACGATTTGCCGCATTTGGCTGCCAAATCATAATACCGTTGTGCGCGTCCCTGCAGATGAACTCAAACCCATGGGCGAGATGACTGTGGAACAGCCGGATCACATCTCGTATGTTGCGGCTGCAACCCGCATTGCTGATTCGCTTTCCAGCGATATGCTCCTCGCCCCCATTGAGTCATCAGTCATACCCCTCCCCCATCAGATCCGGGCACTGTCGCGAGCGGTGTCCAATGAACGAGTGCGTTATTTGCTCGCAGATGAGGTGGGGCTTGGCAAGACAATCGAGGCGGGGCTTATCATGCGCGAGCTGAAACTTCGTGGGAGGGTGGCTCGTACACTCGTAGTTGCTCCAAAAGGCTTGGTCACACAATGGGTTGCAGAGATGCGCACACACTTCAACGAAGAATTCCGACTTCTGAACCCTAGCGATTTCGCTGCTTACCGTAGCATCGTCCAAGAAGAGAACATCTGGGGATGCTTTCCTCAGGTGGTTTGCCCTATGGACTCGGTCAAGCCAATCGATAGCCGTAGAGGATGGTCATATGAACAGCTGGCACAATACAATAGAGAACGATACGAGGACCTTATATCCGCAGGCTGGGACCTTATTATTGTAGACGAAGCTCATCGTCTGGGGGGGAGCACAGACCAAGTTGCAAGATATAGGCTGGGTCGGGGGCTTGCCGAAGCTGCGCCCTACATGCTCCTTCTTTCTGCAACACCGCATCAGGGGAAAAGCGATGCCTTCCATCGGCTAGTCAGTCTGCTCGACAAGCGTGCTTTTCCAGATTTGGAGAGCGTTACGAAGGAGCGCGTTCAACCGTACGTTATCCGCACAGAGAAAAGACAGGCCATAACCGCTACAGGGGATCCCCTGTTCAAACCGCGCAGGACTCAACTAGAGGTAGTTGCCTGGGGTGACAGACATCGCAAGCAACGCATTCTGTATGATGCGGTCACAGAGTATGTTCGTGAAGGTTACAATCAGGCAATGCGAGAAAAGCGAAACTACGTTGGGTTTCTCATGATTCTTATGCAGCGCCTGATTGCTTCAAGCACGAGAGCCATACGGCTTACCCTCGAACGCCGTCTCGAAGCGCTTGAGACTCCAGAAACTCAGCTTTCGCTATTTGAAGATTTGTCACCAGAGGATTGGTCTGAGCTTGACGGTGAAGAGCAGCTTGAAATTCTCATCAAGACCAAATTGCAAGCGATCAAGGATGAGCGAACAGAGGTCCTGCGCTTGCTCAGGTACGCCAAAGAATGTGATGAGTCTGGCCCTGATGTCAAGGCAGAGGCACTCTTGGATTGGATATATCGTTTGCAGCAAGAAGAAGGGGATCCGAACCTCAAGGTGCTGATATTCACTGAGTTCGTGGCCACCCAGGAGATGCTTTGTCAGTTCCTAATCGCCCGAGGCTTTCAAGTAGCCTGCCTTAATGGTTCAATGGACATGGAAGAAAGGCAGCACGCTCAGCAGATGTTCGCTGATAGCGCCAGAATTCTTGTATCCACAGATGCTGGCGGAGAAGGCCTGAACTTGCAGTTTTGTCATGTAGTAATAAACTATGATATTCCATGGAATCCGATGCGTTTAGAACAACGTATCGGGCGAGTAGACCGCATAGGGCAGACCAACGTTGTGCGCGCGATCAACTTCGTGTTGGAGGATTCAGTTGATCATCGCGTGCTTGAGGTCCTAGAAGACAAGCTGGCTGTCATTTACGATGAATTCGGTGTTGATAAGACTGGAGATGTTCTTGACTCAGCTCAAGCCGCCAACATCTTTGAGCAACTCTACATTGAGGCAGTTCTCAATCCCGAATCCGTTCAAATGTCAGTGGATAAAGCAGTATCCCTCATAGGCACACATGCTCTTGAGAGGAGAGAGAATGCACAGTTGCTGGTGTCTACAGAGGATCTGGATCCGGGTGTAGCGCGGCGCATGATGCTACATCCCTTGCCGGACTGGGTTGAGCGTATGACCGTGGCATTCGTAAGGTCAGACGGGGGTGGCGCAGAAGCGAACAACGGCAGATGGCATATATTCTGGCCTGATGGTTCAGAGGATGTGGACGTCGTATTCACCCGCAGGGATGCAGAGAAGTTTTCGACGGCGCGCCGCTTAACTTTGGAGAACTCACGAGTCCGTGGCTTAGTAATGAACCTGCCACGGTTTGCGCGCGGTCAACCAATCCCGTGCATAGCTTTACCAGGCATTCCAAGGGCAGTGAGCGGGTTTTGGTCTCTTTGGTCCATATCTGTTCAGGCAGAACAGTGGAATCAGCGACGGATCATTCCACTGTTTCTGCATGATGATGGGAGAGTGCTTGGCCCAACAGCAAGGCGGGTCTGGGATGCTCTATTGTCAGAAACCCCCGTGATAATGGGCCAAATCAGTGGTGCCGATGCGTGCAGCGCTTTCGACCGTCTTTCCGAAGAGGCCGAATCTCATGGGAAACCTCTGTATCAGGAGCTTGCAGCAGAGCATGAAGCATGCATGGCCCAGGAACGAGAGAAGGCCAAGTATGCCTTTGAAGCCCGGCGTCGAGCTATCAAACGTGTTGGACTGGCTGAGGTTCGCCAATATCGACTGGCACAGCTTGGCCGGGAGGAGCAAAGGTGCGAAGCAGAGATGGCACCAAGAACCAGCATAATGCCTGAATTGGCGCCCCTGCTCATGATTCATGTCGAGGCAGGTGTTGACGATGAGTAGCTGGCGGGAAGCGATCTTACGTGAGCTTTCACTGAATCTTTCAAGATTATATGTTGTGGCAGATCCTGACGGGCTCTTGTTTGAAGAGGGTTTGGCACAAGAAATTCGTGACATGGGTTTTGACATACTTCCGTTCGATGATCCTGTAGTATTCAGATATGTCTATGAAAGTCGGTACCGCAATAACCCAATCTACTCAGACACAGTTGGCAGGGGTCTCATTGTGCGTTGTGCCTCCCATGATTTCTCCGAGCTGCCCTATGATATTCTCAAATCAGGGCGTAATCTTTCATTCGGCCTTGCGGAGTTGTTCCCCAATCTCAGCTATCCTGTAGTAGCCGAACTGGATTTGGGCGATCTTGAAATTCTCTATCGGAAGCAGGAGCAGTACAAACCTCAGATGCTAGGCGATAATGCGACTAGGGATTTCGTTCTTGAACACGTTTTCCGAATAGCGCCGGAAAGGGTAAGTGATCCTGCCGATTTGCTATTGGTATTGCTGCGCCGGCATTACGGAGGCATCCAGTTTCCTGTAAGCTTGGATCAGTATCTCATTGATAGACTTTCCGAAAAAGAGCAGCTAAGGGATTGGCCTCTTGAGCAAATAATCCCTGATGGACAGGCCTTTCTCGGATTTCTCCAGGAAAGATGGTCGATCTTTCTTGATCACATTGCTGGGCTCGATGGCGAATTTGTGAATGAACCTGCTTCATCCCTAACACTGAAGTTTAGTGGTCCTGCCTATCTTCCTCTTGATGACGACAGAATTTGTCCTTACATTAAGAGCCTGTTCCTAGATGGTCTTTTGAAGCCAATCGAATACGATAAGTGGGAACTCGTAACCGATCGTTGGGTTGAAGTGGGGGTAAAGACTGATCAGGAAGCGTATCATATACGTCGTTTGGGTGGCCTAATCGAGTCTGCTTTACACAGCGTTCCATCTTCAGAGAGTGCCTATCGTGATTGGTTAGCGTATGCTCGTCGGTGGGCGGAGCTGACTGTACTGAGCATGGAGATCCGTGATAAGCTGGATGCTGAGTTGTTGGACCAACTACAACATTTGTATGCTAGAGTTGATTCTGAGTTTCTTGAGTGGGTGTGTAACCGATATGCCGGGTTACACAACTGCCCAGCATTTCCGCCCGTTATGGTTCACCATATTCCACGTTTCTTGGCTATGCAGATGGAAAATGGTGTATGTGACAAGGTTGCTCTCATAGTAGTTGATGGCATGGCCCTAGATCAATGGCTAGTAATCAAAGACACACTGGAAAAGCAGCGACCGGGGTATAGTCTCGAAGAAAATGACGTTTTTGCCTGGATTCCTACACTTACATCGGTGTCAAGACAAGCCATTTTTGCGGGAAAACCCCCGTTGTATTTCCCCGATAGCCTTCTCTCTACCAACGAAGACAAGGCGCACTGGGTTCGTTTTTGGGCAGGCTGCGGTGTGGCCAAGAACAGGGTGGCTTACGAGAGAGGATTGGGCCATGACGACCTTGAGTTGGTACGCGAGATAGCGTCTAACCCCGCGATTCGCGTGATTGGCCTAGTAATAAATACAGTAGACCAGATCATGCACGGAATGATGCTGGGATCAGCAGGGATGCATAACCAAGTGCGGCAGTGGGCCCGCGAAGAGTATTTGGCCAACCTCATCGATATTCTAATCGATCATGGTTTTCACGTGGCGCTCACCTCAGACCATGGGAACATAGAAGCGACAGGATGTGGCAGCCCTTCAGAACGGGCCATTGCAGACCTAAGGGGTGAGCGTGTGCGAGTCTATCCAGATTGCAGGTTGAGAGATCTTGTGAAAGAGAAGTTCCCAGACGCTATTGAATGGTCTCCCATGGGCCTGCACGATGATTTCCTACCTCTTATTGCTCCGGATCGTTCTGCATTTGTAAACCGGGATAAGAGGATCGTAACGCATGGCGGCATATCAATTGAAGAGCTGATCGTGCCATTTGTCCAGATTCAAAGGAGGACATCATGACGGATCGTTTTTCACAGATAGGATTCAGCAGACATATATGCCTTGAATGGCTTGAGCATACTGCCAATCTCGTCTTAGCTGGAAACGATGAGACGGCGATCTCGGGAATTCTCGACGAGTCTCTCCGAGATCAAGTTGCTGTCGGAAGCAGCGCCAAACGTAATGCTCGTGACAAGACAGTGACCATACTTATGAAAACATGGGCTAATGTGCAGCCAGAGCTCGGATCCTTTCGAGATAGGGGGCTCAGGATGATCAAGGAGACCCCTATGGAGCAACATGTTGCAATCCACTATGGCATGGCCATGGCGGCCTACCCATTTCTGAAGACTGTTGCCGAGAACACAGGCAGGCTTTTACGCCTTCAGGATACTGTGAAGTTGAGTCAGATTCAGCGCAGGTTGAGGGATGTTTACGGTGACCGGGAGACTGTTTCCCGATCTACCCGGTATGCAATTAGTTCTCTTGTTGACTGGGGTATATTATCGAAAGGCGCATCTCCAGGGTTCTATGAGTCAGGGCAGGTTTGCCGCGTAGACAACGAAGAAATGGCTATCTGGCTTATGGAGGCATTGCTTCATGCAACGGAAAATGGAAGGGCACCTATGTCCACGACTCTGAACTCACCTGCCCTGTTTCCGTTTTCTTTGACCTACGTGCCATCGGATCTTGTTCCAAAATACAGTCAGGTTGATGTCGTGCGCCATGGGTTGGATCAGAAATTGCTTATACTTCGAACCGATTTGGACAGTCTTGCCGCTAGGAACCGCAAAAATTGACGTATGGATTTCAGTCGCTTTGTTCTTGCCTTGTCTTTTTCATGCGATGGATGGCGATCCGTGCAGGCAATCTATTGGGCGCAGTAGATTCGGGGAAAAGATGGGAACAGTGGAGGAGTGCTCCGGTAATTGGAGAAGATGAAGGGTAGTGTATGGTTATTCATCTTGTAGCTAATGAATGAATGTGAGTAATCGACAATATGGGGGATGCATATGCAGCTTTATCAAGGCATGAGTGAACAATTCGTGACTATGGTAAGGGAGAACCGGGTGGATTACGTCCTAACGGAGAGTTATAAGAGTCAGCTCGGTTCGAATCCGTCTCCGTCTGAAGTGAGGTCATGGCGGAACTCTCTTAAGGAAGTGGCCTGGACACTCGAGGATTCTGGATTTACGGATCTCGGCATGATAGTTGAGTACAGGCTTCCACAGACGAGTAGGCGCCTCGATGTGATGATGATGGGCCGGGACACCTATTCAAAAGATAATGCTGTTATTGTTGAGCTCAAACAGTGGGATACTGCTCGGGCTACCGATATAGATGACACAGTCATGGTTGGGCCCGTGTATCATCTGCATCCATCGCGGCAAGCAGGTAACTATGCTGAGTATCTTAGGGATTGCCATACTGCCTTCTACGCATCTCCCGACAACACAAATCCTATCCAACTCTCTGCATGCAGCTTCCTACACAATGCCCATCGCCAAGTATGTGGCGACCTTTATAGCCCCATGTACTCTGATACATTGACCGAATATCCATTATTCACTGGCGATCAAAGATACGATTTCCGGGGTTTTCTTGAAGAACGTGTTTCAGAGGGCGGGGGTGATGAGGTGCTGAACAGGTTCCTTACCAGCAGATATCGTCCTAGCAAGAAACTATTGGACAATGCTGCGAGAATGATAGAAGGCAATCCCGTGTTTACTCTCCTAGATGAACAGCAACTTGTCTTCAACATAGTGGTGGCCTCGGTTAAGAAACTGCAGATCACAGAGCACAAGTCAGTTGTAATAGTCACGGGTGGACCTGGCACCGGAAAAAGCGTAATAGCTGTACGTCTTCTAGCTGCCTTGGCAAGGGAAAATGTGAATGTAGTTCATTGTACGGGCTCGGCTGCATTCACTACTAACCTCAGGGCTCAGGTTGGAAACAGACCAGCTGCCCTGTTCAAGTATTTCAACTCGTTCATGCAAACAGGCTACAACGAGATAGATGTCCTGATTGCAGATGAAGCTCATCGTATTCGTGAGACCAGTAACAGCCGATTTACCCGGAAGGATCAACGATCAAACAAACCTCAGGTTTACGAGCTGATAGATGCGGCGAAAGTGAGTGTTTTCTTCTTGGACGATCATCAAGTTGTGCGACCGGATGAGATTGGCACCCCAGACTTGATCGAGAAGGCAGCCCGTGAGCGTGGGGCCAGAGTATTCAAGGTCGATCTGAACGCACAATTCAGATGCTCTGGTTCAGAGGCGTATATCGACTGGCTCAACTATGTTTTTGGAGTTGGGGGCAGAGAAGATCTGTCTTGGCTCTTAGAGAGGGAATACGAGTTCGAAATAACGTCGTCTCCCGAAGAACTTGAGGAGATGATTCGTGGTCGTGCTAAACAGGGCAACACCGCCCGCATAGTGGCGGGTTTCTGTTGGCCATGGTCAAATCCTCTTCCAGACGGCTCTTTGGTGCCTGACGTGGCCATAGGAGAGTGGTCTAGGCCATGGAACAGAAAACGAACAGGCTCGCCGTCGCCAAAGAATGACCCATATACAATCTGGGCAACCCGGGACGAGGGACTAGATCAGATAGGTTGCATCTATTCCGCACAAGGATTTGAGTTTGACTACTGTGGTGTCATATTCGGCACTGACTTGGTTTGGGATGACTCAACTGGTTCATGGGTTGGCTTGAAGCAGAACAGCTGCGATGCTGTTGTGAAAAGAAGTGCTGATTTTACGCAGTTGATGCTTCATACCTATAGGGTCCTTCTATCCCGCGGCATGAAAGGCACCTACGTATACTTCCTCGACCAGGCAACCCGAAACCATTTTGAGGAGGCTCTTTTCGGCTGATGGACAAACCGGTGACAACAGCACATGCCCGAAGCGAA
>Ga0116180_1001534_pt1 | contig 19394 bp, 19 predicted proteins | sample AD_UKC073_MetaG_FD_89804 | JGI IMG/M metagenome (GOLD analysis project Ga0116180, IMG submission 89804) | Active sludge microbial communities of municipal wastewater-treating anaerobic digesters from USA - AD_UKC073_MetaG | ecosystem: Engineered > Bioreactor > Anaerobic > Digestate | place: USA...
CGGCCACCGCGGCGACTGCCAGCACCGCCAGGATCAGCGCGGTCCTGCGACGACGCCGGGGACCCGCGTTGGCTGCAGCCATGGCACGGTTCTAGCACTCGACCCACCGTGCGGGCGTCACACGGGCGCTTCGTGGCGGCTGAACAGCTGCGCGGGCCGGCCGCGACCGTCCGACCGGACCGGACCGTCCGGAACCCGGATCAGCTTCTGCTGCATCCGCCTGCGGAAGGTGTCGAGCTTGTCGGCGGGGATCGGCGCACCGGCCACCGCCTCGTGCACCTGCCGCAGTTGCCGCAGCGTGAACACCTCACCGAGCAGACGGTCGGGGTCGGGCCGATCCCGGTAACGGGACCGAAGGTCCTCCAGTGCCCGCCCGATGATGTCCTGGTGGTCGAACACCAGCCGGCCCGGGGCAGCGGCCGGCATCAACCGGGTTGTGTCGGGAAACCGGCCGGCGAGCATCTCGACCGGCACGACGGCCACGTGCCCGACAGAGAGCACCCAGCCCCTGTCGTCGCGTCCGGGCCGGTCGAACACGTGCAACTGACGGGGAACGACCCCGTGGACGTCGGCTTTCTCCCGCAGTGACCGACGTACGGCGTGGTCCAGTGTCTCCCGCTCACGCAGAAAGGTTCCCGGCAGCGCCCAACCAGGTCCGGGCTCGCGCCGTACCTGGAGAACCAGAAGGCCGGCCGCGGGCCGGTAGGTCAGCACCGCGGTGTCCACGGCGACCGACGGGCACGGGTTATCGGTCAGCGCGTACCCTCCGGGTGCACCGATACCGTGAGTCGACATGTCACACCCCTGGGGTTTCACTTATTTATCTCAAATCTGAGATTGATTGTTGACCAACGGAATGAGTGAGGTCAATGTCGGCGTCGCATGACCCTATCGAGGGCACCGGCTTCACCTACCCCTTCCGGAAGCCGGCCCGATCCCCGCCTCCCGCACCGCCCTGCGCCGGTTGAGCTTCGGCGAAACCGGCTCTCACCCACCGAGTCGTTGCTAGTTTGCGGTGCATCACTGCAGCGAAAGGCGGCGAACAGTGTCCACATCGGCGAAACGTCCCCCACTCCTCGGAGAGGTCTCTGCTGAGTTCCTGGGGACGATGATCCTCATCCTGTTCGGGGTTGGAGTGGTGGCGCAGGTGGTCACCGGGGGGTTCCCGACCACGACGGGCGCTACCGGCGACTACAACTCGATCGCCTGGGGCTGGGGTCTGGGCGTGGCGATGGCGGTCTACGTCGCCGGACGCCTCTCCGGAGCGCACCTCAATCCGGCTGTCACGGTGGCGCTGGCCACGTTCAAGGGCTTCCCGCTGCGAAAGGTGTTGCCCTATATCGGTGCTCAGGTCGCGGGCGCCTTCGTCGGCGCCCTGCTGGTGCGGTTCACCTACTCCGACGCCATCAACCGGGTGGACCCGGACCACACCAAGGCCACTCAGGGCATCTTCTCGACATCGCCGGACCTCGGGGTGACGATGTTCACCGCGTTCTTCGACCAGATCATCGGAACGGCGATCCTGGTCATGGTGATCTTCGCGCTGACCAGTGCGGTGAACAACCCGCCGCTGTCGAACATCGGCCCGCTGATCATCGGCCTGCTCGTGGTGGGGATCGGCCTGGGCTGGGGTGCCAACGCCGGTTACGCGATCAACCCGGCGCGGGACTTCGCGCCGCGGCTGGCGTCCTGGCTGACCGGGTATCAGGATGCGTGGTACTCGGCGAACGGAAGCGACCTGTACTTCTGGGTGCCGATCGTCGCGCCGCTGATCGGTGGCGTGATCGGCGGCGCCCTCTTCGTCTTCGGCATCGAGAAGTTCCTGCCCGCCGCGATCGCCGAACCCGCCGAGGTGGGCGTGGTGGAGCCGACGCCCCTGCGGTAGGTCCCGCTCGGCACATCCGCCGGAGGATTCCTGTCAGAGGGCCGCAGTAGCGTCCCGAGCATGGCGCTGGATATGGGCGCGACCTTCGCGGGCTACCGGATCATCCGCCTGCTGGGGTCGGGGGGAATGGGTGAGGTCTACTTGGCCGAACACCCGAGGCTGCCGCGTCGCGACGCGGTGAAGATCCTGTCGTCGGCCACCTGTGCCGACGACGAGTTCCGGGAACGGTTCGGTCGCGAGGCACGCCTGGCGGCCGCCCTGTTCCATCCCCATGTCGTGGGGGTCCACGACTGCGGGGAGTATCAGGGGCAGCTCTGGATATCGTTCGACTACGTCGACGGACCGGACGCCGCCGGGTTGATGCGCGGCCGGTATCCCGCGGGGATGCCGGCCGTGGCGGCGCTGGAGGTGCTGGCCGCGGTCGCCTCGGCACTCGACCACGCGCACCTGCGTGGCCTTCTGCACCGCGACGTCAAACCGGCGAACATTCTGCTGACCGACGATACGAGCGGTCAGCGCCGAATCATGCTGGCGGACTTCGGGATCGCCCGGTCCCTCACCGAGACCAGCGGGCTGACCGCGACCAACGTCGCCCTGGGGACGGTCGACTACGTCGCCCCCGAGCAGTTGAGCGGTGGCCTGGTCGACGGCCGGGCCGACCAGTACTCCCTTGCCGCAACGGCTTTTCATCTGCTGACCGGCACGCCGCCCTATCAGGACGCCCATCCGGCGGTGACGATAAGCCGCCACCTCACGGCGGAACCGCCGTCCCTGAGTCGGCTGCGCCCGGAACTCGCCGCACTCGACGCCCCGATGTGCAGGGCGATGGCGAAGGATCCGGAGCAGCGGTTCTCGAGCTGTCAGGAGTTCGTCGATGCTCTGGCCGCAGCAGCATCTGCAGGGGCGTCAGCCAAGTCGGCGGCGGCGCCAGCCAATCCGGCGGTGGCGCCAGCCAATTCGGCAGCGGCGCCAGCCAATTCGGCAGTGGCAGGCGCCAGTTCGGCGCCGACGCAACGGGCAGTGACGCCGGCCGCGCCGGCGGCGGGTGTCCGCGCGCCGGGCAATCCGGTCCGTCTCGTCGCCGCGGCGACGGCACTGGTTCTCATTGTGGGCGCCGTCGTGCTGAGCAACATCGACTCAGCAGCCCCGGCCCAGCAGTCTGCGGCCCCGAGCACGATCACTCAGACGGTCAGTTCCCCGCCGCCTGCCCCGGTGACAACGACGACACCGGCATCCACCACGACCGCGTCGGCACCGCCACACACCACCACCGTCACCGAGACCATCACCGCCACCCCGGAGCCCACTCGGGGGTCCACACCGGTGTCCGCGCCGTGGCTCACCCCGACCGACAGCGCCGGCGGAGTCACCGTCGACGACACCGGCACCCGGCGAGTACCGGCACCCGTCCAGCTCCCCAGCGCCGCGGTCGGCGTCCGGACCGGACCGGACGCAGCGCTGATCACCTCGGCCGGGTGGAACACCTGTACCAGGGCATTCACCTGGTATGCCTGCGTCCAGGCGGCCCGCGCCGCCGCCGGCGCGCCCTGGGGCGGCGGGCCGCCGTTGACCGCCGACGGCACGTGGTCGGTCCCGCAGATGGTGCGTTACGGCGACTACGTCGGCGCCGTGGGGCCGATGGGGCGCTGCTCCTGGACCGGCTACGACGCGTTGGGCCGGTTGGTGGACCACGGGATGTTCGAGCACAGCGGGTCGCCGACCTTCGCGTCCGTCTCCCCCACCATGACGACGTTCCAAACCTTCGGTTGCACACCATGGTTCCGGGTCGCCCCGCTCAACTGACGCCAACCACTTAAGGTTCCAGACGTGAATCGCCTGGACCGCTTCTTCGAGATCTCCGCGCGCGGCTCGAGTATCGGGGCCGAGGCCCGCGGCGGTCTGGTGACCTTCATCGCGATGGCCTACATTATCGTGCTGAACCCGATCATCCTGTCCGGATCGGCGGACGTCGAGGGCCACAAACTGCAGTTCGCGGCGGTGTCTGCGGTGACCGCGCTGGTCGCGGCCGTGATGACGGTGCTGTTCGGTCTGATCACCCGGCTGCCGTTCGCCTTCGCCGCCGGGCTCGGCATCAACTCCTTCCTGGCCACCTCGGTGGTCGGCGTCGTCAGCTGGCCGGAGGCCATGGGACTGGTGGTGATCAACGGCCTGATCATCGTCGCCCTCGCCGTCTCCGGCCTGCGGCGCCTGGTGTTCGACGCAGTACCGATGCAGTTGAAGATTGCGATCACCGCCGGTATCGGGCTGTTCATCCTCTTCATCGGGCTCGTCGATGCCGGTTTCGTGTCCAGCACCGGCGTGGGCTCCCCGCCCGTCGGCCTCGGCGACGAGGGCAAGGGGTCGATCACCAGCCTCCCCACCGCGATCTTCGTCATCACCCTGCTGCTCACCGGAGTCCTGGTGGCCCGCAAGGTGCGCGGCGCGATCCTGCTCGGATTGTTGACCGGGACGGCGCTCGCGGTGATCGTCGAGGCCATCTGGCACCTCGGGCCGGCAACCGAACGCCCCGGCGGCTGGAAACTCTCCGTTCCCGAACTGACCGGTTCGCCGTTCGCGCTTCCCGATCTGTCACTGCTCGGCGATGTCAGCTTCGACAGCTTCAGCCGGATCGGCACCCTCGCCGCGACGGCACTGATCTTCACCCTCGTGTTCGCGAACTTCTTCGACGCGCTGGGAACGCTCACCGGCCTGTCCCGGGAGGCCGGGTTGGCCGACGACAAAGGAAACTTCCCGCGTCTTCCCGCCGCGCTGGTGGTGGAGGGAGCCGGGGCGGTGATCGGCGGCGCGGCGTCGGCGTCGTCGAACACGGTGTTCGTCGAATCCGGTGCCGGGATCGGTGAGGGCGCGCGCACCGGGCTGGCCAACATCGTCACCGGCGCGCTGTTCCTGGCCGCGATGTTCGTGACACCGCTGGCCTCGATCGTGCCGACGGAGGTCGCCGCCGCAGCCCTGGTGATCGTCGGCGCCATGATGGTGTCCCACCTGCGCCATGTCGACATCTCGGACTTCTCGGTCGGGCTACCGGTGGTGCTCACCGTCGCCGTGATGCCGCTGACCTACTCGATCGCCAACGGCATCGGGGCCGGTTTCATCAGTTGGGTGGTGGTGCGCACCGCCGCGGGCCGCGGCCGCGAGATCAGCCCGCTGCTGTGGATCGTGGCGGGGGGATTCCTGCTGTACTTCGCCCGTACCGAGATCGAGATGCTGTTGGGGGTGTGACCGCGCCGGGCCTGGGGCAGAATCGCCGGTTATGAGCGGCACACCCTCCAAGATCACCATCACATCGCTGACCGACGGCCCCTATGAGGTCGTCGGCGAGGTGGAAATCCTCGCCGCGGACGGATCACTGGTGAAAGAAACCAGCAAGAGCTACCTCTGCCGGTGCGGCCACTCGGCCAAAAAGCCGTTCTGCGACGGTGCCCACAAGCGGGAAGGCTTTATCGCACCCTGAGGTCTGCGGTACTACGCTCTTCGGCGAGGGGAATTTCCGGCACCCGGCCGGCACCCGGAAGCAGGTGAGAAATGATGCGCAACGTTTCGATGATGAGGCGGCTGGCACTGGCCGGGGCTACGGCGGCAATCGTGACGATGGGCACGCTCACCGCGGGGTGCAGCAGCACCAAAGAGGAGCCCACGACCACCACCACGCCGTCGTCGACAACCTCGGCACCGTCGACCACATCGTCTGCACCGCCCACGGTTTCCGGTACCGAGAAGGCACTGTCCCCGGGCGGGGGCAACTCCTTCTCGCCCTCGATCAACCCGACCCAACCCGGCGGCAACTGCAGGAGCATCGTCAACGGAGTGTGCATTCGATGACCCGGTGGCACGCGGCGGCCGCCTTGGCTTCCGCCGCGTCGCTGCTGACCGCACCGTACGCATCCGCTGATCCGGCACCCCAGTGGGACGGCTGGTACGAGGTGACCTTCCACACCGACCAGAAGACGGGTACCAGCGCCGCCGCCTCCCAACGCGAGGAGGCCTACACCGCCTGGTACAAGTTCGCCACCGACTGCTCGTCGGGAACATGCACCGCCTCGGTGGTCGACGGCCCCACCCCGAAAGACAATGTTCCGAAGACCACGTCCTTCACCTGGAACGGCACTCAGTGGACACGCTCGGAAAGCTGGCGCTGGGACTGCCTGCTGCCGGACCGCACCATCACCTACGACACCGCCAGTTCGGTCACGAACTACAGCCCGCAGTCCGACGGATCCCTGAAGGGCACGTTCGGCACCAATATCGGCGACGGCGACTGCCAGGGCACCGTCTACATCCCGCTCACCGCCGTCCCTGCCGATCCGGGCACGGACGGCACCGAAATCACCTGACCGCCCACCACCCGCTGACCCGGTTTTTGCCCTCGCCGGCCCTGCCCCGGTGCTAGGTTGGCGCCGTCGGCGCCGCGGAAGGTCAGGTCAACATGGGTGTGGATACCGGTGAGGTCGACTGGGGGACGCTCCGGGAGGCCGCGATTGCGGCTGCCTCCCACTCGTATTCGCCCTACTCGAAGTTCCCGGTAGGGGTTGCGGGGTTCGTCGACGACGGACGGATGGTCTCCGGGGCGAATGTCGAGAACGCCTCCTACGGCCTGACGTTGTGCGCCGAATGCTCGATGGTGTCCGCGCTCTATGCGACCGGGGGCGGTCGGCTGACCGCCGTCTACTGCGTCGACGGCAACGGGGACGCGCTGATGCCGTGTGGTCGCTGCCGTCAGTTGCTCTACGAGCACGGCGGCCCGGACCTGGCGGTGATGACCCCGCAGGGGGTTCAGACGATGGCCCAGATCCTTCCGCAGGCATTCGGCCCCTGGGATCTCGTGGAGAGGACGTCCGACTCGTGACATCTGACAGTGCCGCCAGTGCCCTCCGCGGCGACCAGAAGGCGAGCAAGGCGGCCTGGGCGATCCTGGCCGCGATGGGCTTCGGGGCGCTGATCGCCCAGATGTTCAGCACGGTGATCGGCCCGGCGCTGCCGACCATCAAGGAAGACCTCGGTCTGGGCCTCTCGGCGCAGACCTGGACCATCACCGCCTACAGCCTCGCGTTCGGCGCCGCCCTCGTCGCCGGCGGGCGGATGGGTGACCTGGTCGGCGAGGTCAAGCTGATCGTCATCGGCTTCGTGATTTTCGGCGCGGGCCTGGTGATTGCCGCAGTCGCGATGGGCGGACCGCTGCTGATCGGCGGCCGGGCGATCCAGGGCATCGGCATCGGTATCTCGGCGCCGGCGACGCTGTCGATCGTGGTGAACTCGTTTCCGTTGGCGCAACGCGGCTTCGCCGTGGGCGTGTGGGGTTTCGCACACGGCTTCGGGCTGCTGGTGGGGCCGCTGTTCGCCGCCTGGATGATGGACATCGCCAGTTGGCGGTGGGTGTTCTGGGTCGCGGTCCCACTGACCGCGCTGGTCATCGTCGTCACCCTGGCCGCCACCCGCGGCTACAAGAGCGTGCTGGCCGGCGGCAGCTATGACTGGCTCGGTCTCCTGCTCGGCGGCGCCGGAATCACCCTGATCACCCTGGGCCTGCAGAACTCGTCGTCGAGTTGGTCCGCCGCGTCCACCTGGGGTCCGCTGGCGGGCGGTCTGGGCCTGCTCGCCCTGTTCGCCGTCGCCGAAACGCGCATCGCCCATCCGCTGGTGGACTTCCGGTTGTGGAGGGAGAGGCTGTTCTCCGGTGGCTTCTTCGCCGAGAGCGCGGTCGGCTTCGTCTACATCCCGTTCCTGACCTTCATCGGCTCGCTGTTCTTCATCAACGTGCTCGACTACTCCCCCGCCAAGGCCAGTTGGGCGATCGTAATCACCACCGGCATCTGCATGGTGTTCGAACCGCCGGCCGGACGCTGGGTGGACAAGGTCGGCCCCGGACTGCCGATCACCGTGGCCCTGCTGATGCAGGCCGTCGCCCTGGCGTGGATCGGCTTCGCCTTCGGCCCGGCGACCTCCCTGGGGCAGATGGTGATCCCGTTGGCACTGATGGGCATCGGTGTCGGTATCGCCCTGCCCGCCTGCAACACCGCCGGCATGACGGCGGTGGACGCCAAGCGCGCGGGCATGGGTTCGGGCCTCATGCAGATGACGTTCAACATCCCCGCCGCCCTCGGCGTCGCGCTGGCGACCTCGGTGATCGGCACCCTGACCGCGTCGAAGGTGGTGCCGGGACTCGGCCTGCGGACCGAGCTGCGCGACGTGGCCACCGAGTACGCCGACGCGATCCAGGACGGCGACATGACCCGGGCCGACGCCATCCTGGCCGGACTGCCGCAGGACTCGGTGGACGCCGTCAAACAGGCCGTCGTCAGCGCCACCTCCGGGGCCATCACCACGTCGATGCTGGTGCTCGCCGCCGTCGCCCTCGCCGGTGCGGTGTTCGCCTGGGTCGTCATCGGGCGCCGGCGCACCCCGGACCACATCGAGATGACCCACGCGGCGCAGGTCTGATCCGACCGCTACAGGGCCAGTGCGGCGCCGATCCCGTCGCGCAGTTCCTGCAGTGCCGACACGGCCGCCACCCGGCTGCCGGCGATATCGCCGGTGACCGGGATGACCACCTGCAGGTAGCACTTCAGCTTCGGCTCGGTGCCGCTGGGACGCACGATCACCCGGGCGTCGGCCAACGTAAAACGCAGACCGTCGGTGGGCGGCAGACCGTCCACACCCTGCTCCAGATCGTCGAGACGCAGCACGGCACGCCCGCCGAGAGCGGTGGGCGGGTCGGCGCGCAGCCGCGACATCGCGTCGGCGATCAGGCTGACGTCGGCGACCCGGACCGAGAGCTGGCCGGTGGCATACAGACCGAACCGGCGGGCCAGGTCGTCGAGGACGTCCTGCGGCCCGCGGCCTTCGGCTTTGAGCGCCGCGACCATCTCCAGCATCAGCAGTGATGCGGTGATGCCGTCCTTGTCCTTGACCGCGTCGGGATCCACGCAGTAACCGAGTGCCTCTTCGTAGCCGAACCGCAGATCGGGCACCCGCGAGATCCACTTGAACCCGGTCAGCGTGGTGGCATAACCCAGACCGGCGTCGGTGGCGATGCGCTCCAGCAGGGTTCCGGACACCACGGACTGGGCGTAGACGCCGCGGGCGGGACGGCCACTGCGGCGACCGCGTTCGGCGATCCACCAGCCCAGCAGGCTGCCCACCTCGTCGCCGGTGAGCATCCGGTACTCGCCGTCGTGACGGATCCCGGCCGCGCACCGGTCGGCGTCGGGATCGTTGGCGATGATCACATCCGCGCCGGCCGCCCGCGCCTCGGCGAGTGCCAGGTCCATCGCGCCCGGTTCCTCCGGGTTGGGGAAACTCACCGTCGGGAACCGCCCGTCCGGGGCGAACTGCGCGGCCACTTTCGAGGGCGCGACGAATCCGGCACGGTCGACGACCCGCATGAAGACCTCGCCGCCCACGCCGTGCATGGCTGTGTAGACGGCGGTCACCTCGCGCGGGCCGTCGGCGAGCAGCGAAACTGCCCGAGCCACATAGGCATCCAGCACCGCCCCGTCCAGGACCTGGACATCGTCGGACTGCGGGATCTCGGCGACCGGGCCGACGGCGGCGATGCACGCGGAGATCTCCGCATCGGCCGGCGACACGATCTGGCTGCCGTCCCCGAGGTACACCTTGTAGCCGTTGTCATCGGGCGGATTGTGGGAGGCGGTCACCATCACCCCGGCGGTGCAACCCAGTTCCCGGATCGCGAAGGCCAGGACCGGGGTCGGTAACGCCGAGGGCAGCACCATCGCGGTGATCCCGGCACCGGCCATGATCCGGGCGGTGTCACGGGCGAAGACATCGGAGTTGCGGCGGGCGTCATAGCCGATCACGATGCTGAGACGCCGTCCCGGATCCCCTTCTGCCACCACATGGTTGGCGGCCTTGAGGTAGGCGGCCAGCCCGGCGGCCGCACGGGACACCACCACCCGGTTCATCCGGTTGCTGCCCGGGCCCAGCCGGCCGCGCAACCCCGCGGTGCCGAACTGCAGGGTGCCGTCGAACGCATCGGCCAGTTCTGCTGCGGCCGCGGGGTTCCCGGCCTCGACAGCAGCCAGCAGCGCCGACAGTTCAGCGGCGGTGGCGGGGTCGGGATCGTCGGCCAGCCAGGCCCGCGCGGTCTGCACCAACGCCGCGTCGGTCATGCTCAGTAACCGTCCGACCCGGACTCGGTTCCGGCGACGATCGCCACCGAGGCCGACGCCCCGATCCGGTCGGCGCCGGCCTTGAGCATCGCGTGGGCGTCCTGCCGGCTGCGAACCGCACCGGATGCCTTGACGCCCAACGCATCCCCGACCATAGCGCGCATCAGAGCGATGTCATGGGCGTTGGCCCCGCCGCCACCGAATCCGGTGGAGGTCTTCACATAGGCCGCGCCGGTCCGCGCCGCGATCAGACAGGCGATCGCCTTCTGCTGGTCGTCGAGCATGCTGGTTTCCAGGATCACCTTCACCGGAGCCGGCCTGGCGGCGGCGACCACGCCGAGGATGTCGTCGTAGACGGCCGCGTAGTCGGCGGACAGCAGGCCGCCGATGTCGATCACCATGTCGACCTCATCGGCCCCCTCGGCGACCGTGATACGGGCCTCCTCGGCTTTGGCCAGTCGCGTCATGGCCCCCAGCGGGAAACCCACGACGGTGCACACCATGACCCCGGACCCGGACAGGCGCTTGGCGGCCGTCGGGACCCAGCGGGTGTTGACGCACACCGAGGCGAACTTGTGCTCCAACGCCTCGGTGCACAGCACGTCGATCGCGGCCAGGGTGGCGTCGGCCTTGAGCAGCGTGTGGTCGATCCGGCCGGCGAGCGTGTCGGCGGTGCGCACCGCCGCGGGGATGTCCACCCCGTCGGGAACCGGGCCGAGGGCCGCGGTCACCGCCTCGTTGGCCCGGTTGAACAGCGCCGAGTGGTCCGGCAGGTAGGTGTTCACGTCGCGATCTCCTCTTATTTCCCGAGCAGGCTGGATTTCAGATAGTTGAACAGCGCGACCCCGGAGTCCTCGCTGAACTTGTGCAGTTGCTCGGGGGTCGCGGTCACCTGGTCACCCTCAAGCCGGTTGAGGAGCGTCGTGCAGATCATCGCGAACTTCGAGAACCCCCAGTGGTTGAGATAGCCGGCCAGCATCGCGCCCTCCATCTCGATGTTGGCCACCCCGTTGCTCTGCACCCAGCGCAGCCAGGACATCTTCGACTCGGGGGTCTCGAAACACACCGCACCGTCGAGGCGGAACTGCTCGAGGAAGAATTCGTTGCCGGCGATCGTCTTCCCGCTGACGATCGGGAAGTCGACGTCGGCGTTGGCGGCGATCACGGCGTCGACCGTCGCCGCCGGGAAGCGGCCGTCGAACCAGTACTCACCCTCCCCGCCCTTGAGGAGACGGTAGGGCTTCAGGTCGGCCATCAGACCCTCCGAGGAGACGACGACCGTTCCACCGGGCAGGCCCACTCCCCCGCTGGTTCCCACCCGGGCCCAGAACACCTCGTCGAGAGCGTCGAGGTCGCCGCGCTTGAGGAAGAACACCATGCGCATGAGTTCCTGCAGCGCGATCGACGCACTCGGCATGCCCATCCCGTGGGAGGCGAACAGCACACCGGCGGTGTAGCGGGTGACGAAGCGGTCCTCTTTCGGGAACGCCACCACGTCTGCATCGCCGTTGAGCCGGCTCCAGCGGTCGGCGAATTCCTTGATTCGACCGCCGGAGCCGGCGACGACGACTGCCTTGACGTCACGAAGCTCGGCCAGGATGGGGTCCGAGGACGCCACCCCGAAGTGGTAGTAGACATCCTCGTGGCTACCGTCGAGCACGCCGTCGAGGAAGGCGTGGTTGATGTTCTCCGTCTTCACGAGGCGTGAATCTACGCGGGCGGCTGACCCCGCGGAGCGATAATCAGCCGACTCACGTCACGCCCCGATCAGCCCGCCGCAGCGGTGCGCTTGGCCCGCGGGCTCTGCTCCGCCCGCGACGAGGACGCCGCATCCTTGCGGCTCGCCGACGCGGTACCGCGGCCTGCCGCGGGGGCCTCCGCAGCGGTGGCGTCGCTCGCCGCGGTGTCGCCGGTGTCGGACGCCGTACCGGTCTCCGCCGCTCCGCTCTCAGCGGCACCGCTCGAAGCCTCGGTGACGGTGATGCGCGGGCTGGCCACCTCCGGCGCCTCGGCGGGGGTCGCCTCGACGTGGGTCGCCTCGACGGGGGCCGCGACCGGGGCCGCCTCGACCACTTCGGCGGGAGCCGCCGCCGACCGTGCCTCGGCCGACAGCGGAGCACTGGTCGACAGAGCCGTGGCCGTGGTCCACAGCGCGCCGAGAAGCGAGGTGCGCAGGCTGGGCACGAAATTGCCCGGGATGTCCTCCGGGGTGGTGATCGGGCCGGTCTGGATGCCGGCGCCGGTCAGCAGGTTCAGCACGGTGCCCGGCAGGCCGGACGGACCGAGCAGCCCCTTGATGGCGGTGTTCCAGGCGCCCTCGAAGTCCAGGCTGGCCAGGTTGGCGAGCCAGGTGGTGGCGAGGTCGATGGACTGGGTGGCCAGGATCGTCGCACCACCCACGGCGGTGCCCACGAAGCTGGTCAGGATCTGCGGGAGACCCTCGATGACGGCGCCGAGGCGCGCGATCACGTTCTCGGCGATGTAGATTCCCGCGCCGGCAAGGCTCGCCGCCGCCGCGGTCGCGGGAACGACCACCGCGGCCACCAGGACGCCCAGCGCCGCCTCGATGTTGCCGCTGAGGGCGAGTTCGGCGGCTGCGATCAGTTCCGCCGGGTACTCCCACACGCCGGTGGCGATCGCGGCGCCAGCCCCGATCAGACCGCTCAGACCGATGTTGATGTAGTCGAACCAGTTGATCTGCAGCTGCTGGCTGATCGGGGCGGCGTTGGCGGTGTTGTTCGGCAGCGTCCCGACGTAGCTGTAGTTACCCAGTGCGGTCTGGGTGTAGAGCAGGTAGTTCAGCAGGTCTCCACCGGTCTGGTCGAAGCCGCCGAAGGGCCAGTTGGCGATGCCGGCTCCGGGCGTCGGAGCGTCGCCGCCGTTGAAGTAGGCCCCGAACAGATAGTTCTGCCCCAGCTCCAGGCTGCCCAGCAGCTGGTCGACGGGGTTGGTCCACGCAGCCAGCGATACCTGCGAGGTCGACGTCGCCAAGGCTTGGGCCAGGCGTTCGGGATGTCCGGCGGGCATCACGGCGACGGCACCGGCGGACACCGCGGCGACGGTTCCGGCGATCAGCGGCCGGCGAAGTGAGACGGTCATATTCGGATTTCCTTTCAGCATCAACTCCCGAGCGCGGGAGCCTGCAGAACATACCTGATTACCTAAGGTTTTGCTGAGAGGAAGATGAACGTAGCCAACACCACGAGGTGCACCACCCCCTGCAGGAGCAGTGCGCGGCCCTGGGCCAGGGTGAGGATCGACACGATCACCGACAGCGTCAGGAGGACGATCTGCATCGGCTCCAACCCGAGGGTGAGCGGTCCGGGCAGCCAGATCATCGCCAACGCCAATACCGGGATGGTGAGTCCGATGGAGGCCATCGCCGAGCCGTAGGCCAGGTTGAGACTGATCTGCACCCTGTCACGTCGAGCGTTGTTGAGGGCCGCCATGGTCTCCGGCGACAGCACCAGCAGGGCGATCACCACACCGACCATCGCGTAGGGCAGGCCCAGTGTCGACACCGTCGACTCGATGGTCGGGGACAGCAGTTTGGCCAGGCCGACCACCGAGATCAGAGAAATCATCAGCATGCCCAGGCTCAACCACGCCTCCCGCACCGACGGCGGGTCGGCGTGCTCGTCACCGCCCTCGTCGAGAACCCCGGTGAACCGGCCGTAGCGGTCGGAGGAGACCGGCACGAAGAAGTCCCGGTGCCGCACGGTCTGGGTGAACACGAACGCCACGTACAACACGAGCGAAATCACCGCGGCGAAGGCGAGTTGGGTGGAGGTGTACTGAAGACCAGGCTTGGACACGGTGAAACCCGGCAGCACCAGGCACACCCCGGCCAGTGTCACCACCGTCGCCAGCGCCCCTCCCGAACCGGAGGCGTTGAACGACACCAGGCGGTGGCGCAGCGCCCCGGCCAGCAGGCTGATGCCGACGATCCCGTTCAGGGTGATCATCACCGCGGCGAAGACGGTGTCGCGGGCGTAGGTGGAGGCGTTCGGACCTCCCCCGATCATCAGCATGACGATCAGGCCCACTTCGATGACAGTGACGGCGACCGCCAGCACCAACGATCCGAACGGCTCACCGGTCCGGTGGGCGACCACCTCGGCGTGATGCACCGCGGCGAAGATCGCGCCGACCAGGAAGAGAGCGATCAGTCCGAGCAGCGCCGGGTTGTCATGCCGAAACCACGTTCCGATCAGGACGGCGAACGCCCCGATCGGGACTGCAAGGGTCCACTGCAGGGGGCCGCGCCTCGCCGTCCGGTCCATGCCCAGACCCTAGCCGGGACCGGACCGGAATTCAGTCGCGGAAGGGCGAGCCCGGCTCGGCGGTACCGGACACCAGCGGCGAGTCCACTGGCGGGGCCGAGCAGTTGATCGCGTTGTTGGGATCGTTGCAGTCCACCGGATGGGACGGCGCGTAGGTGGGCGCGAGACTCGTGGTCGGCGCCAGCGGAACCCGCACGCTGTCGGCGGTGAGACCGGTGTGCGTCTCGGCTCCCGGTCCGGCCGCCAGAAGCCCGGCCCCGGCGAGGGCCGCCCCGGCACCCACCAGCGCCAGCCGCAGGGTGAACGTACTCATGGGTACACGCATGAACTCTCCGATCGCCGTGGGTGTCGACATCATGTTGACCGAACCCGGTGCGGAGTATGTCGCTTCCCGCCGATCGGGCGTTACCGCGTTACTTCTGGATTAACGATCTGTTCGTTGCCGCGACGTAATCCGACGGTCGGCTGTTTACTGTGCTGACACTTATTTCGGTACCCAGGGGAGGTCAGAGGTTCCGTGCGCTTAGTCGACTTCAAGGCGAAGACGCCGCTGATCGGCATGACCATGGTGTTCGCGGCCATGACGATCGTCGCGTTCACCGCCTATATGCACTACGGCTGGTACTCGATCATCGGCTATGCGATCGCAGCGGCGATCGCGGTGTTCGGCGTCATCTTCACCTTCCGCGATATGCCCACGCCGCCGCATGACGGAAAGGACGACTCCCTGTGACCGCGGTCTCAGATCCCACCGAATCCAGCGGCGCGATCCCGACGCTGTCCAGCGAGGACGCCGGCTACCACAAGAGCCTCAAGCCGCGGCAGCTGCAGATGATCGCCATCGGCGGCGCCATCGGCACCGGGCTGTTCCTCGGCGCGGGCGGCCGGCTGGCCAGCGCCGGCCCCGGGCTGTTCATCGTCTACGGGGTGTGCGGGGTGTTCGTCTTCTTCATCCTGCGCGCGATGGGCGAACTCGTCCTGCACCGGCCCTCCTCGGGTTCGTTCGTCTCCTACGCCCGGGAGTTCCTCGGCGAGAAAGCCGCCTACGTGGCCGGCTGGATGTACTTCCTCAACTGGGCGATGACCACGATCGTCGACTCCACCGCCATCGCCGTGTACTTCAAATTCTGGTCGGCGTTCGAAGAGATCCCGCAGTGGCTGATCGCGCTGATCGCGCTGGCCCTGGTGTTCGGCATGAACATGGTCTCGGTGGCGCTGTTCGGCGAGTTCGAGTTCTGGGCCGCCCTGGTCAAGGTCGTTGCGCTGCTGGCCTTCCTGGTGGCCGGCACGGTCTTCCTGGCCGGCCGCTACAACATCGACGGCCACTCGACCGGTTTCTCGGTGATCACCAACAGCGGCGGTCTCTTCCCGGTCGGCGTCCTGCCGCTGGTTCTGGTCACCTCCGGCGTGGTGTTCGCCTACGCCGCGGTCGAACTGGTGGGAACCGCGGCCGGTGAGACGGCCGAACCGGAGAAGGTCATGCCGCGGGCGATCAACTCCGTCATCGCCCGTATCGCGCTGTTCTACGTCGGCTCGCTGTTCCTGCTCGCACTGCTGCTGCCCTTCAACGCCTACTCGGCCGCCGAGAGCCCCTTCGTCACCTTCTTCAGCAAGATCGGCATCGAGGGTGCCGGCACGGTGATGAACATCGTGGTCCTGACCGCCGCCTTCTCCAGCCTCAACGCCGGGCTGTACTCCACCGGGCGCATCCTGCGCTCCATGTCGATGAACGGCAGCGCGCCGAAGTTCACCGGCCGGATGTCGCGGCGCGGTGTGCCCTACGGCGGCATCTGCCTGACGGCTTCGGTCGGGCTGCTCGGCGTGCTGCTCAACGGCGTCGTCCCGGAGATGGCGTTCGAGATCGTGCTCAACGTCGCCTCGCTGGGCATCCTGTCGTCGTGGGCCACCATCGTGATCTGCCAGTTGCAGCTCTACCGGTGGTCCGAGCAGGGCCGGATGGAGCGGCCGTCGTTCCGGATGTGGGGCGCCCCCTGGACCGGCTATCTGACACTGCTGTTCCTGTTGATGGTGCTCGTCCTGATGGCGTTCAACTACCCGGTCGGCAGCTGGACCGTCGCAAGCCTTCTGGTGCTGATCCCGGCGCTGGCCGTCGGCTGGCTCCTGGTGCGCAAGCGGGTCGACGAGATCGCCCGCTTCCGGCTCGGGCACACCGGACCGTTCCCGGTGGTCGCCAACCCGCCTCCGCCGCGATCGGGGTAACCCGATCGGGGGTGGTCGGGCCGGACCGCCGACCGGTACCGCTGGTCCGGCCCGCGATTAGCCGAGCCAGGTCCGGCTGGGTTTGACATGCTGGTGTCATGCCCAACCTCCCCCGCCGGATCGCCTCGGAAGTCAACGACCGTCTCCGCAGCCCGGAGACCGCGGCACTGGTGGCCGGCATCGAGGGGAAGCTGACCAAGCGGCGTCGCGAGCAGAAGATGGAATCCGGCGCGTTCCGCGGGATGGAGGTGGTCGTCTACCGCGGATTCGTCGCCACTGGCGACGTCGCGAAGGTCCGGGTCAGGGTCCTGGAGGTGCCCGAACTCCCCGGCGACAGCCGGATTCCCTACTGGGACACCGCGCAGGCCAATCTGCGCCGACATGCCGCGCTGCCCATCGTCGGGGTCGAGGTGGAACTGAGTATCGGAGCCCACCGCACCAAGGAGGTCACCGACGGCCACGGCTTCGCCAACTTCTCCCTGCCGGTCCCCCGGCTGAAGGCGGGCTGGCACGAAGCGCATGCGGTGACCACCCCGATCGAGGGCGGCGAGTCCGCCGCCGGAACCGGACAGGTCATCAAACCGCCCGCCAGGTCCCCGTTCCTGGTGATCTCCGATATCGACGACACCATCCTGCTGACCGGCCTGACCGAGGGCATCGCGATGGTGGCCCGCACCGTGCTGCGGGAAGCCGCCCAGCGCAAGGCGATCCCGGGGATGGCCGCGCTGTACCGCGGTCTGGTCCGGGGTCTGCCGACCCGCTCCGGCCGCCGCCGGCCCGAGCCGACCTTCTTCTATGTGTCCACCGGTAGTTGGTCCTTCTACCCGCTGCTGCACGAGTTCACCGACCTGCGCGGTTTTCCGCGGGGACCGATGTTCCTCACCGACTGGGGTCCGACGGAGCGTTACCTGCGCCGCAGTGGCGCCGAGCACAAGCGCACCGCGATCCGCCGGCTGTTCGAGGCCTATCCGGGGATGTCGTTCGTGCTCGTCGGCGACAGCGGACAGCGTGATCCCCTCACCTATGAGGAGATGGCGCGGGAGTACCCCGGCCGCGTGGTACTCATCCTGATCCGTCAGGTCGGCGGGGACGACGAGGAACGCAATGTCGCGGTGCGGGAACGGGCCGCCGAACTGCAGGCGGAGGGCATCCCGTTGCATCTGGTGCCCGACGCGGCCGCCGCCGCTGATCTCGCGTGCGCAGCGGGACTGTGTGACCCCGAGACCGTCGCCCAGGTTCGTGAGGACCTGGAGTCCGACTAGCCCGGACCGACCCGAGCCGACCGAGGTCTGTCCGGAACTTGAGCGCCGCCCCGGACGACCAATGACTTCGTGACGACTATCGAGCGCGATCAGCGCCGCGGTGACGCGGCCGTCCTGCGACGGATCTGGCGGCTGCATTTCTGGGTCGGGCTGTTCGTGGCGCCCGCACTGGTGATCCTGGCCTGCAGCGGGCTGGTGATCCTCTACTCCCAGCCGCTGGACCTGTGGCTGAACCGCGGTCTGACGGTGGTCTCCACCGGATCCGCCCCGGTGTCGCTGGACGACCAGGTTGCCGAGGCGCGCCGCCAGGCCGGTCCGGGTCTGGTGCTCGACGCCGTGACACCGCCGACGGTCCCGGGCCGGTCGACCCGCGTCGACTTCGTTCCCGCCGAACCTGCCGGGATCGGCGAGCGCAACGTCACCCAGGTCTTCGTCGATCCCTACACCGGCCACTATGTGGGTCAGCGGCACGAACTGGACGGTCTGGTGGGCTGGGCCAATCAGGTGCACCGACTGTTCGGCAACGACGGCCCCACCCTCTCGCTGCCCTCGCTGGGCCATCTGATCGCACCGGACTCGAATCCCGAGCCGTCGCTGCAGGTGGGCGTGGGCAACCTGATCATCGAGATGACCGCCGTCTGGGTCCTGGTGCTGGCTGCCACCGGCCTGTACCTGTGGTGGCCGCGCCGGCTGGAGCGGGGCAAGCCGCGGCTGAGGATTCGCTGGCGCAAGGGCGGCCGAACCCGCTGGCGTGACCTCCACGCCACCACCGGCGTCCTGCTGTCGGTGGTCCTGATCTGCTACATCGTGTCCGGGCTGTCCTGGTCGCGGTACTGGGGAGAGAACTGGCGGGCGGTCACCGCCGCCGTCACGCCGTCGACGGAGATCGACGCGCCATCGACCCCGGCGAAACTCGGTGACCTGGACCGTCTCGGCCGCCGGATCGCCTGGGCCGACAAGGACGACCCGGTCTACGCCTCGGCAACCGGAGAGGCTGCCGGTTCGCCGTCGGGGCTGTCGCCGAAACCTTTGGGCTTCAACGACATCAACGAGATCGCCCGGACCGAAGGGATGCTTCCCGGATATTCGATCGCGCCTCCGTCGGACAGCACCGGCCCCGACGGGACCGTGTTCGGCAGCTACGCGGTGGTCAATCACTGGCCGCAGAAGCTCTCCGAGCAGCGCACCCTGTATCTCGACCAGTTCACCGGCCGGACCATCGCCAACGCCACCGCCGCTCAGGACGGCGCCCTCGCGCGGGCCACCGGTTGGGCGGTCGACATGCACATGGGCACCCAGTACGGGATTGTCACCCGCATTCTGGCCACCGCGGCCTGCCTGGGTCTGCTCACCAGCATCATCACCGCCGCGGCGATGTGGTGGAGGCGCCGGCCGACGGGCGGCAGCGGAATACCCGGTCGAGGGGCGGATGCGCAGGCTCCGGCCGCACCGCGGGGCGCCGTGGTCGCCGTCGGGGTGATCGCCACCGCACTGGCCGTGATCTACCCGTCCTTCGGGGTCAGTCTGCTGGTGGTGCTGATCGCGGAAGCCATCCTGGCCGCCCAACGCAACCGCGTGGCGGGCAGCCGGGCTTAGC
>Ga0116180_1001540_pt1 | contig 19349 bp, 17 predicted proteins | sample AD_UKC073_MetaG_FD_89804 | JGI IMG/M metagenome (GOLD analysis project Ga0116180, IMG submission 89804) | Active sludge microbial communities of municipal wastewater-treating anaerobic digesters from USA - AD_UKC073_MetaG | ecosystem: Engineered > Bioreactor > Anaerobic > Digestate | place: USA...
CCGCCCGGGCGCCCTCGGCCAGCGCCCGGCCCACGCGGTCGAGCACACCGGCGCGCAGCGGGTTGTCGGGCAAGGGTGCGGCCAGGTCACTGTCGCCGCTGCCGCCCAGCTTCCATTGATGCCAGTGCAGCCGCACGTCCACATGCACCTCGGGGTGCAGGGCCAGCAGCGCGCCGCTGGCCAGGCCGGACGCGGCCATCAGCTCGGGCACGACGGCGATGCCCCAGCCCATCGCCGCGGCGCGGGTCTGGGCTTCGGTCGACGGCACATGGCGCTCCACCAGGCGGGGTTGTCCGATGCCGAAGGCCTGGCCGACCCAGACGGCGTGGTTGTCGTCCTTGCGGTTGAACACCAGCCAGGGCAGCCTGGCGAAGTTGCCGCGGTGCAGGCCCTGTGGCAGCGCCTGGGCGATGAAGGCCGGGCTGGCGACCGCCACATAGCGCATGCTGCCCAGCGGCGTGGCGCTGCAGCCGCGCAACGCCTCGGCCACGGTGCTGACGCAGCCCAGCACCGTGCCTTCGCGCAGGCTCTCGTGCGTGAAGTCCTGGTCATCGACGATCAGCTCCAGGCCGAAGCCCTCGGCCAGGCCCGCCTGCACCACCGGCTGCAGCGCCGGCAGCACCCAGGTGGCCAGGCTGTCGGCGTTGACGGCGATCGGCAGGCGCTCGTCCTGCAGGCCGGTGGCGCCCAGCTCGCGGGCGATGTCGGCGCGCATGGCCTGCATCTGGCGGGCATAGCGCAGCAGCAGCTTGCCGGGCTCGGTCAGGCGCAGCGGGCGCGAGCGCACCACCAGCAGCCGGCCCAGGCCGGTCTCCAGGGCACGCAGCCGCTGCGACACCGCCGACTGCGTGATCGACAGCCGCTGCGCCGCACGCTCGAAGCTGCCGGCGTCGGCCAGTGCGGCCAGGCAGTCCAGGGCGGCAGGGTCGAAGGCGTTCATCGTGGGGCCACTGTAAAGGGCAGGCGCCAATGACAAGGCCCCTCCGAGGAGGGGCCTGCATGGGGGAGAAGCGGGACGGCGGCACGGTGCCGCCGGCACGTCACTTCTTGGCGGCCTTCTTGGCGGCAGCCTTCTTCGCCGGCACGGCGGCCGGGGCCGGGGCGGCCTCTTCCTCGATCTTCGGCGGCACGGCGGCCACGATCACCGGGTTCACCTTGCCGTGGCGCACGAACTTGATGCCCTCGGGGTAGACCAGGTCGGTGGCGTGCAGCGACTGGCCCTTGACCAGGCCGCTCAGGTCGACGGCGATGAACTCGGGCAGGGCGGTGGCCAGGCACTCGATCTCGACTTCAGTCGAGACATGGTTGACCAGGCACTTGTCGGTCTTCACCGCCACCGAGTCGGCTTCGCCGGAGAAGTGCAGCGGTACCTTCTTGCGCAGCTTGGTGGTCTCGTCCACGCGCTGGAAGTCCACGTGCAGCACCTGCTGCTTCCAGGGGTGCATCTGGAAGTCGCGCAGCAGCACCTTCTGGGTGGCGCCGTTCAGGTCCATCTCGAGGATGGAGCTGTGGAAGGCTTCCTTCTTCAGCGCGAAGTACAGCGCGTTGTGGTCCAGCTCGATCATGGCGGGGGTGCCGGCGCCGAAGACGATGCCGGGCACCTTGCCGCCCATGCGCAGGCGGCGGCTCGCTCCGGTCCCCTGCAGATTGCGCTCGAAAGCGGTGAATTTCATGGTTGCTCCATGTGTGGGGCCCGCGACCAGGCCACCGGGGTGAAGGCGAGGCCACGACGGCCACGCCGGAAAAACTGGGGTCCGGCGACGCTCAGAAGTTGGCGTTCTGCTCGGCGAACAGCGAGGTGACCGATTCGCCGTCAGAGATGCGGCGGATGGTCTCGGCGAACAGGAACGCCACCGACAGCTGGCGGATCTTCTTGCACGAGCGGGCCGGCTCGGTCAGCGGGATGGTGTTGGTGATCACCACCTCGTCGAGCTGGCTGTTGGCGATGCGCTCGACCGCCGGACCCGACAGGATCGGGTGCGTGCAGTAGGCGAACACGCGCTTGGCGCCGCGTTCCTTCAGCACCTCGGCCGCCTTCACCAGGGTGCCGGCGGTGTCGATCATGTCGTCCATGATCACGCAGTTGCGGCCGTCGATCTCGCCGATGACGTGCATCACCTCGGACACATTGGCCTTGGGCCGCCGCTTGTCGATGATGGCCAGGTCGCAGCCCATCTGCTTGGCCAGCGCCCGGGCACGCACCACGCCGCCGACGTCGGGCGAGACCACCACCAGGTCGGGATAGGCCTTGCTCTTCAGGTCCGACAGCAGCACCGGGCTGGCGTAGATGTTGTCGACCGGGATGTCGAAGAAGCCCTGTATCTGGTCGGCGTGCAGGTCCATCGTCAGCACGCGCTCGACGCCCACGGTCTCCAGCAGGTTGGCCACCACCTTGGCCGAGATCGGCACGCGCATCGAGCGCGGGCGGCGGTCCTGGCGGGCGTAGCCGTAGTAGGGGATCACGGCGGTGATGCGGCGCGCGCTGGCGCGCTTCAACGCATCGACCATGATCAGCAGCTCCATCAGGTTCTCGTTGGTCGGCGCGCAGGTGCTTTGCACCACGAAGACGTCGCGGGCGCGCACGTTCTGGTGCAGCTCGACCGTGACTTCACCGTCGGAGAACCGGCCCACCGTCGCCTTGCCCAGCTCGACGCCGAGGCTGGTGGCCATTTCCTGGGCCAGGGCAGGATTGGCGTTGCCGGTGAACAGCACGGTGTTGAACAGCACGGTACGTTCTCCGTCAGGCCTGGTGCAGCGCAAAGCTGGGGTGGGATGCTGGATCTGAAGATGTTTGGCAGGGGAGGAAGGACTCGAACCCTCGCATGTCGGAATCAAAATCCGATGCCTTGACCAACTTGGCGACTCCCCTACACAGGACCCGGCCTGCGCCGAACCCCAACAACTTTCTCAGCCGGTCCAGTCCACGAGCGGGTGCTGGGCCAAACTGCGGCACATCCGTCCGATCCAGCCGACTGGAAGCGATTCCAGCCTGTTGGCCGCCGCGGGTTGGTCCGCGGCCTGAACATCGGTGCCGATTCTCGCGAACACTGCACTGCCGGAACCCGACATGCGGCTGTTGCCGAAGCGGGCTTCCAACCACCGGGCGACTTGCGTCACGTCGGGGCAGCTAGCTTCAGCCGGGGCCTGCAGATCATTGCGACCAAACCCTGCTGACAACCGCGCTGCGAGCTGGGTGTCTGCGAGAAAGCTCATGACTATAGCAGGTTCTGTGTCGCGTACCAACAGGGGGCTGCCAAAAATCGCTGTGGTGGCGATGGCCGGTTCGGGCTTGACCACGGCATAGCACTGCCGCGGCAGGGCGCCGGCAGGCAGCGGATGCAGCTGTTCGCCGATGCCCTCGACGAAGGCGTTGTGTCCGCCGACGAAGAACGGCACGTCGGCGCCCAGGGTGATGGCGATCGCCTGCAGGCGATCACGCGGCCAGTGCAGGCCCCACAACCGGTTCAACGCCAGCAGGACGCTGGCCGCGTCCGAGCTGCCACCGCCCAGACCGGCGCCCCAGGGCACGCGCTTCATCACCGAGATGTCGGCGCCCAGCGCCGTCCCGCTGGCCTGCTGCAAGGCACGGGCGGCGCGCAGGCTCAGGTCGTCGGCCGGCAGGGCCGGGCCCAGGTCGTGGCGCTGCAGGCGACCATCGCTGCGGCGTTCGAAGTGCAGGGTGTCGCACCAGTCGATCAGCACGAAGACCGACTGCAGCAGGTGGTAGCCGTCGGCCCGCCGTCCGGTGACATGCAGGAACAGGTTCAGCTTGGCCGGGGCCGGCACGTCGTACAGCGCGGCGATGCTCATCGGCCGCCGCCTTCCACCCGCGCCCGCACCGTGACCACCGGCGGCGCCAGCCGCACGGCGTCGAGCAGACCGTCGCCCCAGCGCGCCAGGTCGATGCGCCAGCCCAGCTGCTCGAAGCCCGTGCCGCCGTCGCTGCGCGGCTGCGACGGCGCGCCGGCCCAGGCACGGCCATGCAGCCAGTCGAAGAATGCCGCCATCGGCAGCGCCTCGCCCAGCGCCGCCTGACCCAGGCTGTCGAGGTCGGGGTGGCGCTGGGTGGCGCCGCCACTCATCAGCAGCGCCTCGCCGGGTTGCCAGGTGGCCTGTGCGGCGCTGGTGCCCAGCGGGCCGGTCAGCAGCAGGCTGCCGCGCTCGGCCGTGCCGGCCAGCTCGAAGCCGGCGCTGACCGACTTGTCGGGCTGGCCATCGACGCGCACCGACAGCCGGCCGCTGAGCAGCGGCGTGGTCGACGGCGGTGCACTGGCGCAGCCGGCCAGCACGGCGGCAGCCAGCAGGGCGCCCAGCCGGGCGCGGACCCCGTGCCGACCACTCAAAGGCCGACCTTCAGCCGCGCCAGCGTCTCGCGCAGCACCTCGTTGCCGGCGTCACGGCCGCGGGCGTCCTGCCAGATGCGGCGCGCTTCGTCGCGCTGGCCGCTGGCCCACAGCACCTCGCCCAGGTGGGCGGCGATCTCGGTGTCGGGCCGGGCGCTGTAGGCCTGGCGCAGCAGGCGCAGCGCCTCGTCGCGGTTGCCCAGGCGGAATTCCACCCAACCCAGGCTGTCGGTGATGAACGGATCGCCCGGCGAGAGTTCCAGCGCACGCTGGATCAGCACCCGCGCCTCGGGCAGGCGCACGCCGCGGTCGGCCAGCGAGTAGCCCAGCGCATTGTGGGCGTGTGGATGATCAGGCTTGAGTGCGATCACCCGACGCAGCAGGCGCTCCATCTCGGCCAGGCGGTCGAGCTTTTCCTCGACCATGGCCTGCTCGTAGATCAGCTCGGTGTCCTCGGGGAAGCGCTGCGCCGCTGCGCCCAGCACGGCTGCCGCGTCGGTCCAGCGCTTGACGTCGCGCAGCAGCTGGGCCTCGGCCATCAGCTTGGCGCGGGCATCGTCGCCGGTGCGCTCGGGCACGGCCTGCACCAGGGCGCGGGCCTCCTTGATCTTGCCCTGGCGGGCCAGCAGGCCGGCGCGGCGCGCCTGCACTTCCAGCAGGCGCTGCGGGTTCTCGATCTTCGCCAGCCAGGTCTCGGCCGCCTTCAGGTCGCCGCGCTGCTCGGCCGCCTGGGCCAGCAGCAGCCAGGCCTGGGTCAGGTCGCGCTGGCCACCGGTCTCGGCACTGGATGACGGGCCGTCGTCGTCGTCCTCGGTGTCGCTGGCGGTGCTGCCGGTGGCCGCACCAGCCGCATTGGCGGCGGCCACGGCCGCCGGCGGCGGTGCCGAGCCCGCCAGTTCGACGTAGCGCAGCAGCGCGGCTTCCGCCTCCTTCGGCAGCTTCAGCTCCAGCCGCAGCGCGCCGAGCGTCAGCCAGGGTTCGGGCAGGTCGGGTTTGTCGCGGGTGAGCTGTTCCAGCTGGCGGCTGGCATCGGCATAGCGCTGGCTCTGCGCCAGGCTGCGCACGTAGGCCAGGCGCACCGCGGGTTCGGCGTCGGGGCGGGCCAGGTAGGCGGTGACCAGCGCTTCGGCGGCCGGCGTGGCCGGCAGCATGTCCAGCGCCAGCAAGGCCGGGCCGGGGGCGGCGGCGTCGTCTGCCTGCGCAGCCCGGGCCAGGCCAAGGGCCTGCGTCGGCAGCGCAGCCAACAGATGCGCCCGGCCCAGCGCGACGCGGGCTGCGGTGCGGGTGCCGGGGTCGTCGAGCCAGGGCGTCAGCACCTTGCCAGCCAGGGCCAGCGCCTGCTGCTTGTCGGCCAGGCGCTGCAGCAGCTGCGGCAGGCTGGCGATCAGGCCCGGGCGCTCCAGCAGCGGGGCAACCGCCAGCCAGGCGCTCAGCGGTTCGGCCAGGTCCTGGCCGCGGTTCAGCGCGAGCAGGATCTGCACCTCGTGGCGCATCGCGGCGGTGGACTGCGGCCGCGCCTCGCGCCAGGCCTTCACCGCCGCCAGGGCCTGGTCACCGGCGCGGGCCTGCAGCGCGATGTCGACTGCGCGCTGGAACAGGGCGTCGTCGGCCTGCCGGCGTGCGGCATCCAGGATCACCTGGTAGGCGTTGCCTGGGCGGCCGTCGCGCAATTCCAGCTCGCCGATCAGCAACTGGTAGAACAGCGGTGCATCCAGGGCCGAAGGCGGGGCTGCGGCGGGCTTGGTCTCGGGCTCGGTCTGCGCCCAGGCCGGGGCGCCGGTGCCCAGGGCGAGCAGGGCGGCCAGCAGATGACGGGCCAGCACATGCCGGCGCGGCGCGGGCAGGCGCGGGCCGCGCGGGCCTTGGCATCGGGCGGTGGGGCCGGTCATCAGGACTCCTGGAAGCTGCGGTTCATTCTAGGAGGCCGCCGCGCGGGCGAGGTTCAGCGAGGCCAAGGCCATCCGGGGCGCCGACCATAATCCCGCGATGCCTGAATTGCCCGAGGTGGAAGTCACACGTGCCAGCCTGGCCGACCGGCTGGCGGGCGCCGAGGTGCAGGCCGCCCGCCTGGGCAAACCGCTGCGCTGGCCGCTGGGCGTGGACGTCGCCCACCTGGTCGGCCGCCGCGCCGGGCTGCTGCAGCGCCGCGGCAAGTACCTCTGGTTGCCGCTGCCGGGCGACGCCGATGCCGGCGGCGGCCTGCTGATGCACCTGGGCATGTCGGGCTCGCTGAACCTGGCCGATGCGCCCGGCCCTGCCGGCGTGCATGACCACTTCGAGCTGCGGACCAGCCGCGGCACGCTGCGCCTGACGGACCCGCGCCGCTTCGGTGCCGTGGTCTGGTCCGACGCGCTGCAGGCCCAGCCGGCGGCCGGCCTGCTGGCGCGGCTGGGCGCCGAGCCCTTCGATGCGGGCTTCACCGCGCAGCACCTGCACGCCGCGCTGCAGGCCCGGCGCACACCGATCAAGGCCGCGATCCTGGCCGGCGACATCATCGTCGGCGCCGGCAACATCTACGTCAGCGAGGCGCTGCACCGCGCCGGCATCGACCCGCGCACCCGCAGCAATGCGCTCAGCCGGCCGCGCTGCGAGCGCCTGCTGGCGGCGTTGCGGCTGACGCTGGCGCGCGCCATCGAGCTGGGCGGCTCGACGCTGCGCGACTTCAAGGACGCGCACGGCATGGCCGGCGCCTTCCAGGACGAGGCCCTGGTCTACGGCCGCGCCGGCCAGACCTGCGCCCGCTGCGGCGGCACCATCCGGCGCATCGTGCAGGGTCAGCGTGCCACCTATTTTTGCGGCGGCTGCCAGCGGCGCTGAGGCGGCGGTGCCCGGGTGGTGAGGAATTCACACCGCTGTGCTTCCAGGTGATGAGGCCGCATGGCAGGCCTGGTGTCCGGCTGCAGGCGCTGCGATAGGATGATTTTTCCGTTTTCGAACCTGTGTCGCTCCGTTCCGCATGCCGACTTCCCTGCTGTCGCGCCTGGACTCGCTCGCCCACTGGCGGCGCCTGCTTGACCGTGCCGTCGAGCAGCTCGTCAGCGGGCTGGACGGCAACGGCCTGCTCGACGCGTCCGGTCGTGCGCTGGCGGGTGCCGTGCGGCAGCGGCTGGCGTCCGACCGTCTGGTGTTGGCCTTCGTCGCCGAGTTCTCGCGCGGCAAGTCCGAGCTGATCAACGCGCTGTTCTTCGCCGACACCGGGCGACGCGTGCTGCCGGCCACGCCGGGCCGCACCACCATGTGCCCGGTCGAGCTGGCCTGGGACGCGCAGCTGGTGCCCTCGCTGTCGCTGCTGCCCATCGCCACGCGCGCGGGCGGCCAGCCGGTGCAGGTGCTGCGCGAGCAACCCGAACTGTGGTGCGAGGTGCCGCTGCCGGTGGGTGATGGCGAGGCGCTGGCGCAGGCGTTGCAGGCCGTCACCCGGGTGCAGAAGGTGCCGGTGGCCGAGGCCCGCACGCTGGGGTTCTGGAGTGACGACGAGCCGCAGGACAACCCGCCGCTGGACGCCGACGACCTGGTCGAGGTGCCGGCCTGGCGCCATGCGCTGATCAACTACCCGCATCCGCTGCTCAAGCGCGGCCTGGTGGTGCTGGACACGCCGGGCCTGAACGCCATCGGCGCCGAGCCCGAGCTGACGCTGTCGCTGCTGCCCACGGCCCATGCGGCGGTGTTCCTGCTGGCTGCCGACACGGGCGTGACCAAGTCCGACCTGGGCGTCTGGCGCGACCACCTGGGCGACCGCGGTTGCGAGCGCTTCGTGGTGCTCAACAAGATCGACATGCTGGCCGACCCGCTGCTGCAGGCCGCCGACATCGCCGCCCAGGTGCAGCGCCAGCGTGACGATGCCGCCACCACGCTGGGCATCGGCGGCGACCGCGTGTTCGCGCTGTCGGCCCGCCAGGCGCTGACGGCCCGCATGCAGGGCGACGAGGCGGCGGTGGCCGCCAGCGGCCTGACGCAGCTGGAGGACGCACTGCTCAACGAGCTGCTGCCCAAGCGCAGCGAGGTCATCGGGCGCATGGTCGAGGACGGCGCGCTGGCACTGCAGCAGCATGGCCTGGCCCGCCTGGCCGAGCGCCAGCGCCAGCAGGGCGAGCAGCTGTTCGAGCTGCGCAGCCTGCGCGGCAAGAGCGCCGCCCGGCTGCAGCTGATGAGCCGCCGGCTCGAAGGCGAGGCGCTTGACTTCGAACGCTGCGCGCCCAAGCTGGCGGCGCTGCGGGCGGTGCTGATGCGCCAACAGCAGGCGGCGCTGGACCACCTGTCCAGCGACCGGCTGCGCGAGCTGCTGCGCGAGATGCGCCAGTCCAGCCAGGGCAATCTGTTCAAGCTGGGTGCGGCCAAGGCCTTTGCGCGGCTGGGTGACCAGTTGCAGGCCTGCCTGGGCGGCGCAGCCGGCGGCCTGGACGAACTGCAGGACATGCTGCGCGCCAGCGTGCTGCCGCTGAACGCCGAGTACGGCCTGTCGCTGGACGTGCCGGTGCGGCCCTCGCTCGACGGCTTCGCCCGCGAGCTCGACCGGGTGCGCGAAGGCTACAGCCGCTACGTCGGCATCACCCAGCTCTGGCGCCTGGCGCAACCCGACTTCATGGACCGCTTCGTGCGGCTGCTGCACTCGCGGGTGCGGGTGGTGTTCGAGGGCGCTGCGCACGAGGTCGAGCTGTGGACGCAGGCGATCAGCGCCCAGATCGATGCCCAGATGCGCGACCGCCGCCAGGCCCTGGTGCAGCGGCGCGAGGCGCATGGCCGCATCCGCCAGGCGGAAGACGGCCTGGAGCGCAGCATCGCCAACCTCGAATCGCTGCAGGCGCAGTGCGAACGCCTGGCCGAGCAGCTGGCCGGCGACGTCGACCGCCTGCGCCACCTGGCCGCCATGCCGCCGGCATCGCTGACGCCCGGCGCACCGCCGCGCTCGATGCACCTGCAGCTGGTGCAGCCGACGGCCAGCGCGGCCTGACAGCGGAACCGGCGATGCCGGGCGCATCGCCGATGATCGCGGCATGACCCTGTCGCCAGCGCCTGCCTCGATCCCGCTTGTTCCCACCGGCCTGGCCCCGCGGCTGATCACCTGGCAGCGCCAGCACGGCCGCCACGGCCTGCCCTGGGTCGGCAGCACCGACCCGTACCGCGTGTGGCTGTCGGAAATCATGCTGCAGCAGACCCAGGTCAGCGTGGTGATGGACTACTACGCCCGCTTCCTGGCGCGCTTTCCGGATGTGGCGGCGCTGGCCGCCGCGCCGCTGGACGACGTGCTGGCGCTGTGGAGCGGCCTGGGCTACTACAGCCGCGCGCGCAACCTGCACCGCTGTGCCCAGGCGGTGGTGGCGCAGCATGGCGGGCGCTTTCCGGCCAGCAGCGCGGCGCTGGCGGAGCTGCCCGGCATCGGCCGCTCGACGGCGGCGGCGATCGCCGCCTTCTGCTTCGGTGAACGCTGCGCCATCCTCGATGGCAATGTGAAGCGCGTGCTCACGCGGGTGCTGGGCTTCGAGGGCGACCTGGCCCAGGCGCGACAGGAGAAGCGGCTGTGGCAGATGGCCGAGGCGCTGTTGCCCGAGACCGGCATCGAGGCCTACACGCAAGGCCTGATGGACCTGGGCGCGACGCTGTGCAGCCAGCGCCGGCCCGCCTGTGACGCCTGCCCGCTGGCCGGCCTTTGCGTGGCGCGTGAGCAAGGCCGGCCCGAGGCCTATCCGGTGAAGACACGCAAGCTCAGGCGCGGCACGCGCGCCCATCTGCTGCTGTGGCTGGACCGGGGTGATGCGGTCTGGCTGGTGCAGCGGCCCACACCCGGCGTGTGGGCCGGCCTGTGGAGCCTGCCCGAGTTCGACGATGCCGACGCGCTGTGGGCAGCCACCGCTGCCTGGCCGGGCGAGGGCCGGCTGCTGCCGCCGCTGGTGCATGTGCTGACCCACGTGGACTGGACGCTGCAGCCCTGCCACTGGCCGCTGCCGGCCGATGTGGACGGTGCGGCGCTGCGGGCGATCGAAGCCGCCTTGCCGGCCGGCCGCTGGGTGCAGCGCGCCGAGGCGCTGGCGCTGGGCCTGCCGACGCCGATCCGCCGCTGGCTGGAGGCCGGGCCGCCGGCCTGATGCCGGCCGGCCGGCGGCTACACCAGGCCCTTGCCGTGCAGGTAGTCCTGCACCAGCTGCAGGCGCAGCAGCGGTTCGTCCAGCGCCATCAGCCGCTGCTTGGCCGTGCTGCTGATCGGCAGGATCTCGCACCAGCGGTTGGCCACCCAGCCGGCTTCGTCGAGCCGGTGCGGTGCCAGGAAGGGCTGGTGGCCCTGTCCGGCCAGAGCCTCGATGGCCCGGCCCAGGGCCTGGGCGGTGGGCAGCAGGGCCTCGGGCACGGCCTGCTCGGGGTCGGGCGGGTCGGCCACCGCCTCGGCCAGCCACAGGCCGTCGTCGCGCTGGCGCGTGGCGCCGATCTGCACCCGCAGCCCGCCCTGGCAGCGCACCCGCAGGATGCCGGGCTGCTCGGCGTCGACCTCCTGCACATGGGCCAGCACGCCCACGCTGTCGAGCACCGTCTTGCCGGCGCTGCGCAGCTCGCTGCCCTGGCGGATGTGCACCACGGCGAACGGCGTGCCGCTGCGCAGGCAGTTGCCGATGAGGTCCAGGTAGCGCGCCTCGAACACCTTCAGCGGCAGCAACCCGCCCGGAAACAGCACCGTGCCCAGCGGGAACAGCGGCAGCGCATCCCAGGGGCCGGTGGCGCCGGACATGTCAGCCATTTCTGGCGGCAAGCGCCAAGACAGAAGCAGGCCACCGGTCGAACCAAGCGCACGCCGCGGAACCGGCTTTGCCGGGCCGCTGGCGTGGCCCCCTTGAGGGGGCGCGCGGAGCGCGTAGGGGGTGGGCCATGTCAATCGCCGACGTCGAGTTCGCGGTGGCGGACCACCACCGCGCCGTGATCGGCGAAGCGCCGACCCAGTTCCTCGACCATGTAGACCGAGCGGTGCTGGCCCCCGGTGCAGCCGATGGCGACGGTGACGTAGGCGCGCTGGTCGGTGGCCAGCGCCGGCAGCCAGCGGCGCAGGAAGGCATCGATCTGCGCCAGCATGTCGGCCGCCTCGGGCTGGCCGGCCAGGAACTGCGCCACCGGCGCGTCGCGTCCGGTGAGTGCCCGCAGTTCGCGCACGTAGTACGGGTTGGGCAGCACGCGCACGTCGAACACGTAGTCGGCGTCCAGCGGCACGCCGTACTTGAAGGCGAAGCTCTCGAAGACGAGCGTGAGCCGGTGGTTGCTGACGGCCACCAGGTCACGCACATGGCTGCGCAGCCCCGCCGGGCGCAGCGTGCTGGTGTCGATGATGGTCGAGACCTCGCGCAGCTCGGCCAGCATCAGCCGCTCCAGCTCGATGGCCTCGATCAGCGCATGCTGGGTGCTGCCGCCGGCCTCGGGCTGGCTCAGGGGGTGCGGCCGGCGTGTCTCGGAGAAGCGGCGCACCAGGGTGTCGGTGCTGGCGTCGAGGAACAGCGGGCGGATCGCCACGCCTTCGCCGCGCAACTCGTCGATCAGCGGCACCAGCACCGGCAGCGAGCGGGCGGCGCGCACGTCCACCGCCACCGCCACGCGCTGGGTGTAGCGCGGGTGCTCCAGCTGCATGTAGGCGCGCAGCAGCTCGGGCGGCAGGTTGTCGACGCAGAAGAAGCCGGCGTCTTCCAGCGCATGCAGGGCCACCGACTTGCCCGAGCCCGAGATGCCGGTGATCAGCACCAGCTCGCGGACCGTGGTGTCGGCCGCTGCCGGATGGCCGGGCGCGAGGGCGCTCATGCCTTGCTGCGCCGCCGCGGTGGCGGGGTTTCGGCGGGCGTGGCGGCGTGCACCGCCTGCTGCAGCATCGCCTGGGCATGGGCCAGGCTGGTGCCGGCCAGGCGCTCGCCGCCCAGCATGCGGGCCACCTCGGCCACCCGCGCCTCGCCGGCCACCGGGGCCACGCTGCTGGTGGTGGCAGCGTCCGCCACGCTGCCCTGGGCCAGTCCCTTGGTCACCACGTAGTGCTGATCGGCGCAGGCAGCGACCTGGGCCAGGTGGGTGACGGCCAGCACCTGGCGCTGGCGCCCCAGCTGCTTCATCAGTGCGCCCACGGTGTCGCCCACCGCACCGCCGATGCCGGCATCGATCTCGTCGAAGATCAGCGTGCCGGCGCCGTCGGCGTCCCGCTGGGCGGTGGTGACGGCGATCGCCAGTGCCAGGCGCGACAGCTCGCCGCCCGACGCCACCTTGGCCAGCGGCCGCGGCGTGCTGCCCGCATGGCCGGCCACCAGGAACTCGACCGCCTCCAGCCCCTGACTCTGTGGCGCCGGCAGCGGCTGCAGCGCCACGTCGAAGCGACCGCCAGCCATGCCCAGGCCCTGCATGGCCTGCGTCACGCGGTCTGCCAGCGGCCTGGCTGCCGCGGCACGGGCGGCGCTGATGCGCTTGGCTTCCTGCCGGTACAGCTTGTCGGCGGCGGCCAGCGCGGCCTCCAGTGCGGCGGTGTCGGTGGCGGCGTCCAGCGTGGCCAGCTCGGCGCGCCACTGCGCCAGCAGCGCCGGCAGTTCGGCCGGCGGGCGGCGGTGGCGGCGTGCCTGGCCCATCCAGGCCGACATGCGCTCGTCCAGCTCGGCCAGGCGACGAGGGTCGAGGTCGGCGCGGCCCAGGTAGCCGTTCAGCGCATGGGCGGCGTCCTGCAGCTGGGCCAGCGCGCCGTTCAGCGATTCGAGGATGGGCGCGATGCGCGCATCATGGTCGGCCACGTCGGCCAGGGCATCGACGGCGCGCGCGGCCAGGCCTTCGGCATGGGTCTCGTCGCCTTCGGCCACCAGCTGCAGCGCCTGGCGCGCGGCGTCGATCAGCGCCTGGCCATGCGCCAGCCGCTGGTGCTCGGCGGACAGGTCATCCCACTCGCCTTCTCCCGGGGCCAGCTTGTCCAGTTCGCTGATCTGCCAGGCCAGGCGGTCGCGCTCGCGCTGCAGCGCGTCGCCCTGGTGGCGTGCCGCGTCCAGCGCCTCGGCGGCGGCCTTGCGGGCGGCGAAGTGCTGCGCCAGCAGCGTGGTGTCGATGCCGGCCTGGCCGTCGAGCAGCGCCCGCGTGGCCGCCGGCTGCGTCAGCCGCTGCCAGGCATGCTGGCCGTGGATGTCCAGCAGGTGTTCGGCCGCCTCGCGCAGCTGGGTGACGGTGGCCGCGCTGCCGTTGATCCAGGCGCGGCTCTTGCCTTGCGCGTCGACGCTGCGGCGCAGCAGCAGGCCGCCTGCGTCGTCGGTGGCAAAGCCGGCGTCGTCCAGCCAGGCGGCCAGCGACGGCGGGCTGTCGAACTCGGCCGTGATCTCGGCGCGGGCCGCGCCTTCGCGCACCACGCCGGCGTCAGCCCGGCTGCCCAGCGCCAGCTGCAGCGCGTCGATCAGGATCGACTTGCCGGCGCCGGTCTCGCCGGTCAGCACCGAGAAGCCGGCGTGGAAGTCGAGCTCCAGCGCGGGCACGATGACGAAGTCGCGCAATGCCAGCCTGCGCAGCACTACACCACTCCCTCGTACCAGCGCAGCTTGCGGCGCAGCGTGGCGAAGTAGCTCCAGCCGCGCGGGTGCAGGAAGCGCACCTTGTGCGCCGAGCGCTGCACGCGGATCTGGTCGCCGTGCAACAGGCTGGCCAGGCCCTGCATGTCGAAGTTGGCCGAGGCATCGCGCCCGGCCACCACGGTGATTCGCACCGTGCCGCTGTCCGGCAGCACGATGGGGCGGTTGCTCAGCGTGTGGCTGGCAATTGGCACCAGCACCCAGCCGGCAATGCCCGGGTGCAGGATGGGCCCGCCGGCCGACAGCGAATAGGCCGTGCTGCCGGTGGGCGAGGACAGGATCAGGCCGTCGGCGCGCATGTTGGCGACGAACTCCTCGCCGATGTCCACCCGCAGCTCGACCATGCTGGCCGTGGCGCCGCGGCTGACGACCACGTCGTTCAGCGACAGGCCCTCGAAGATGCGCTCGCCGTCGCGCCAGACCTCGCCTTCGAGCATGGCGCGGAAGTCTTCCTCGTAATCGCCGGCGATCATCGGCGCCAGGGCCTCGCGCCAGTGGCCCAGCGGCACGTCGGTGATGAAGCCCAGCCGGCCCTGGTTGATGCCCACCAGGGGCAGGTTGTAGCGAGCCAGCTCACGCGCGATGCCCAGCATGGTGCCGTCGCCGCCGACCACCACCGCGAGGTCGCACTGGGTGCCGATCTGGTCGATCGTCAGCGCCTCGAAGTCGCTGACGCCGGTGCTGGCCGCCGTGTGGTGCTCGAACGAGACCTCCATGCTTTGGCGGACCAGGAAGTGGGCGATCTCCTGCAGCAGCGGGCGGATGCCGTCGGCCTGGTATTTGCCGACCAGCGCTGCATGGAGGAATCGGCGGGCCATGCGGGAAATTAAACCACAGGCCCCCTCGGCGACAGGGCGGCCAAGTCCCTGTCCGTACAATGAAAAACAAGGCTCATCCGCCACCCGAAACCGCCATGGACGACCGCGCCCGCAGCCTGCTCAAGACCCTGGTCGAGCGCTACATCGCCGACGGCCAGCCGGTGGGCTCGCGCACCCTGTCGCGGGCCTCGGGCCTGGAGCTGTCGCCGGCCACCATCCGCAACGTGATGGCCGACCTGGAAGAGCTGGGTCTGATCGCCAGCCCGCACACCAGCGCCGGGCGCATCCCCACGGCCCGCGGCTACCGGCTGTTCGTCGACACCATGCTGACCGCGCGGCCGGTGGACATCCACCACACGCCGCCCGAGATGCACGGCGTGCGCGAGCGGCTGCAGCCCGACCAGCCGCAGCGCGTGATCGCCCAGGCCGCGCAACTGCTGGGCAACCTGAGCCACTTCGTCGGCGTGGTCACCGCACCCAAGCGGGCCAGCGTGTTCCACCACATCGAGTTCCTGCGTCTGGGCGAGCGCCGGGTGCTGGTGATCCTGGTCTCGCCCGACGGCGATGTGCAGAACCGCGTCATCTTCACCACCCGCGACCACAGCCAGTCGGAGCTGGTGGAGGCGACCAACTACCTCAATACGCACTACGCCGGCCTGGCCATTGACGAGGTGCGCAACCGCCTGAAGAGCGAGGTCGACACGCTGCGCGGCGAGATCGCCCAGCTGATGCAGGCCGCCGTGCAGGCCGGCACCGACGCGATGGCCGCCAACGCCGAGCAGGTGGTGGTCTCTGGCGAGCGCAACCTGCTGGGCGTGCAGGATTTCGGCAACGACATGGGCGCGCTGCGCAAGATGTTCGACCTGTTCGAGCAGAAGACCGAGCTGATGCGCCTGCTGGACAACAGCAGCCAGGCCGACGGCGTGCGCATCTACATCGGCGGCGAATCGGGCGTGGTGCCCTACGAGGAGTTGTCCATCGTGTCCGCCCCCTACGAGGTCGACGGCCGCATCGTCGGCACCTTGGGCGTCATCGGCCCCACCCGCATGGCCTACGACCGCATGATCCAGCTGGTCGACATCACTGCGCGGCTGGTGGGCAACGCGCTGTCGGGGCCCAAGTAGGCGCCTCCTACAATCGTGCGGTTGCAGGCGCCGCCGGCAGCGGGCCGTTAGCTCAGTTGGTCAGAGCAGAGGACTCATAATCCTTTGGTCGTTGGTTCAAGTCCAACACGGCCTACCAAGTATTCATGCGGGTTTGCGGGCGATCCGACCGATCGCCGATGTACCGAAAGAGGGCTTTCGGTACAGTTTCGGTACAGTGCTCAGCTCAGAAGGGGTGAGCACCACCATGCCGACCATCGTCAAGACTCGGCCTCCAGGCGGCGGCTCGACTGCACCCGGTTGAGGTACCCGTACACATAGATCTTCAGCAACGTCGTCGGCCTGTACCCAGGTCGGCCCACGCCGGCCGGTGCGGCGCGCTCGAACCCGAGCTTCCTCAGGTCGAGTCCTTCGACGAACACGTCGATGACGCGCACGGTGCTGTCTTCGCGGATCCAGTCATCAAGCCGCTCGGGAAACAGCGCAGTCTGCGTGCGATCTCGCCCTTCGATGTAGCCAGCCAAACCGACTCCAATGCTCGATATGGCCTATGACTCTAGGCGACAAATGCAGCGGCTTGCAGAGGGGTTTTCACACAGCCTCGGCCAGAAGCCGCCATTCTCGACGGGCAGCTACTGGGCGTCTCGGTAGGGCGATGGTTGCGACGAGAGGGATGCTCTGGGGGTCCGCTTACAGGTGAAGGTCTCCCGCAGCCTCCGGCTGGTACAGCACTCGCTCGATCAGAATGCGGCAGGTCCTGTCAGGAAGTCGCCAGTCAAAAGCATCACCCTCTCGGTAACCCAGAATCGCTGTGCCGATCCCAGCACAGACCGACAGTCTGCCGGCACTGTCGTCCGCGTCGTCCGGGTAGACCAGCGCCACTTCAAGCACATCGTCATCCAGGCGCAGCAAGGCGTGGGAGTTCATCGTCACGACATCCGGAGGCATCTGCCGGGAATCGACGACGACGGCGCGTTCGATCTCGTGCTCCAGGTCGAACCAGACCGACGCCCGCGCGAACGCGATCAGATGCCTGAGCCTTGCCTGGTCGGTCTCGGTGATGTGGATGCGGTCGGCACGGCCTGCGGGGTTCTCGCGCAAGAGTCGGCGATAGCGCTCCGACGTCATCGCAAAGGTCCGCGGCGCAGGGGCCTGGCCTTCGAGCACGAACCCGCAGCGCTGAAACACCTTCAGCGAGCGCGTGTTGTCCGGGTGAACTTTGGCGATGAGCCGCTCCGCGCGCATCTCGAAGAAGGCGATCTTCATGGCTTCCCGGATGGCGCTGGCCCCGAGCTGACGGCCCCAGTTGTCGCGGTTGCCAATGACCAGGACCATCTCGCAGACCGATCCCGTTTTCACGAGCCGCACGAACCCCACCGGCACGTCATGCCCGTCGCAGACCATGAAGAAGCGGCCACCCTGGTTGAACAGATGGGTCAGGATGGGCAACTGAACCCGAGCGATGACCTGCTCGATGAACCGGGAGACATGGCGCGAATCGCTGAGGTGGCGGGTCACGCACTCGTCTTCAAGCCAGCCCATCAGCTTGAGCGCGTCAGACCGGGTGATCTCGGGACACAGCGAAACGAAGGGCGGGTTCATCTTCACTCCCATGGGCGGAAGGGCTGACCAGGCACTCGGGTCGACAAGAGCACGTCGACACGGCCCTCGGCGAGCACGTGCCTGGTCACGCTACCGAGCAGCAGGTCCGCGACAGCCGACTGACTGTGTGGGGCCAGCACGACCAAGTCGCAGTTGCGTGACTGTTCCTGCTCGACGATGCGTCGTGAAGCGTCCCCCTCCACCACAGAGAGCTCCCACTGCGAGGGCGAGAGACCGGCCTCGTGGGCCAGTGCGTGCAGCTGTCGCAGCGCTCTCGCGCGCGCTCGCTGGCGATAGATCTCGAACGTCGCGTCATCGACGCCGGCAAAGCGAATCTTCCCCTCGAACGGCACCTCGAACACCGTCAGGATCACGAGCTTCGCGTTTGGCGCAACGCGCCGCGCGAGGATCAAGGCATGGCGCGACTGAGGTGAGAAGTCGACCGCCACCAGCACGCGCCGGTACGACCGATTCGCCGTCTGCCGCACGACCAGCAGGGGTCGGTCCGTGCGGCGCACCAGACGCTGCGAGGTGGTGCCCAGCACCAGGCGACGCAGGAATCCGGCGCCGCGTGCACCCAACACCAACAGCCGAGCATCCACGCGCTCGGCCGCCCGAACGATCTCGTCCAGGGCGGAGCCGGCAGCAGCCTCGATGTCGAACTCGACGCGCCGCACGCTGGTGAGTTCCGAGGCCAGTTGGCGCAACTGCCGGCGCGCTGCATCGCACACCTTCTGCTCACGCGCACTCGAGGCACCCAGCCATTCGCGGATCTTCGTCACCGGCGGGGCAGGCAGAATGTGCACCAAGGTCAGCGCCGAGCGGGTGTCGTGCGCCAAGCGCGCTGCCCTCGTGGCGGCATGTCGGGCATGTCCGGAGAAGTCGGTCGCAACGAGGATGGGTCCGGGCGGTGCCATCATGCCGTCGCTCCGGACGGAACGCAGTCCCAGAAGCCGCTCAGCAGGTTCTCGGGGCGCGCCCGCGACACCACACGTCCACACGAAGGCCATGCATCGCGGCGAGCACTCAGTCCGGCGTAGAGGCTGAATCCGGTGCCCGGAAGGACGCTGCCGCCGCTGACGATGCACTCGCCGGCCCGGATGGCACCCTCGCCCGTGATGTCCGATCCGGCAACGATGCCCCAGCCGGCATCGATGTGCATGCCGCTGCGAATCGACTGGCCGACCTGGATCCCGTGCCCTGCGCGCAGACCTTCCGTGCATACCAGATGGCCGCCGACCTGCAGGCTCTTTTCGCAATGGATCATGCCGTTGACCTCGAGGTCCTCGGCCACCACGGTCGAACCCTCGCCACGCATCGCCGCCCCACAGGCCAAGGCGCCGCGGACCCGCAGGTCGCCGCCGCACGTCAGGGCGCCGTGCACCTCGACACTCCATGACGAGACCAGGTCGCCCCCGGTGCGCAACGATCCGAGGGTGCGCAGGCCCGCGCCGGCGTGCAGATCCTTGCCGATCCAGATCGCATTGCCGGCGCGAATGCTGCCGCCTGCTTTCAACGAGCCCCCCGTGCGCAGCATGGCGTCGACATCCACCTCGCCGCGCACCTGGACCGACCCCGCATAGACGAAAGCATGCGCCGAGATGGCATCGACCACGAGAACGGACTGGATGGGCCCGAACTGGTCCAGCAGCCAGCAGGCGTCGTCGACGCGTCCGTCGTCGACGAGTGCGTCGATCACGCTCTGGTACTCGGCCGGGCTCTTGAAACGCCGGGCGAACCAGCGGTAGCCGCTGGCACAGGACTGCTTTGCCTTGAGTGCGGTTGAAGAGATCTTCATGGGAGCGACTCCGGTTGACGCCGAGACCCGCGGCGATGGGTTTCGTCTCGGTCACTGTCGTGGACCAACACCGGGGGCTCGACCTGCGGACCCGTGTTCCCAGGACCCTGCGGAGGGGCCTTGGCCTGAGCCGC
>Ga0116180_1001544_pt1 | contig 19324 bp, 9 predicted proteins | sample AD_UKC073_MetaG_FD_89804 | JGI IMG/M metagenome (GOLD analysis project Ga0116180, IMG submission 89804) | Active sludge microbial communities of municipal wastewater-treating anaerobic digesters from USA - AD_UKC073_MetaG | ecosystem: Engineered > Bioreactor > Anaerobic > Digestate | place: USA...
CCGGCCTTTTGCACTTGCCAGCCAGCCGCTGGTGCGGGGCAACCTTTTCCGACTACCGGATGGACGGCTGTCGGTACAACTGGTGTTTCACCACGTGGCAGTAGACCTCAACTCGATGGCAGGTCTGATTGAGACCTTCGTTGCTACCCTAGTGTCCGGTGGCGAGGAGGCGCTACCCACGCATGCGTTGCCGTGCTACCTCGACAGCCACGTCGGGGATGCGGCAGGCCACGCCACTTGGTGGCAGGCTCGGCTGCCCGGCGTTGTAGGTTGTGCGCGGATACTGGGGCAAGGGGCTGTAGCGGACGGACCAGCCGGACGCTGTATTCCCTTTAATCTGTCGGCTTCGGCTTGGGAGGGTGTGCAAGACATCGCGAAGACGCTGGACGTCACGTCGGTAGCCGTGCTTCTTGCAGCCTTCCAAGTGACGCTGGCGACCTTCATCGGCGAGTCGCGCGTCGTGGTGCAGGTGCCTTTCCTGTGCCGCCCGGCCACACAGTTACGCACTGTCGGTTGTTTCATCAATCCGTTGCCGGTAGTTACGCACATACGGCCTAGCGATGCTTTTGCCGATGTAGCCCGTCGGATTGCCGTCGAGTTACGCGAGTTGATGCAGCGCCAAACCTACCCAGTTTCTTTGGCTGGGATCAAGGTCCTGCGCGAGGGGGGGCGTTCGCCGCTGTCACAGTACGGCTTCACCTACCACCGTGGCACGAGAGGACGGTCCTGCTCGGAGCGTTTGGCGCTTCGCGGCCATGACGCACTGGTAAGGGTCGGGCCCATCGATGTCGTGCCGCTGCTTCCAGACATTTTCGACCCTGCGGCTGACGCTCTGCTGATGCTCGTGGCCGACGATAACTCGCTGGCCGGCACGCTGGAATACGACCTGCGAATGCTTGGGACGCCCACTGCGAGGGCGATTCTCCGGCACTGGCAGGGCCTGATCGAAGGCTTGGCGACGCATCGTGAGGCGCTGCGCGAGCCCGCACGCTTGCTGGACCCAGCCGGTGCGACAGAGGCGTCTTGGGTGCTCCGAGGAGAGGTGACGGCTATACCGGCCGGCTCCGTCTTCGAGTGCATCGCCGACCAAGCTGTTGCTTGGCCGGAACACATCGCGTTGCGGGCCGGCGCCAGCGATTGGACCTACGCCGAGTTGCTGCTGCGGTCGCGGCGCGTGGCTGCATACCTGTCGCGTCGGCACGGCATAGGTGCTGGGGCAAAAGTGGCTTTACTGGCGCCGGCGGGTCCGGAACTGGTCGCCTTGATACTTGCGCTCTGGCGCCTGGGTGCGGTCTACTGCCCGGTTGACCCGCAGTATCCAGCCGTACGGCGTGAAGCAATGCTGGCGCAGTTGCATCCAGCCCTGGCCGTCAGCGACGCTATCGCGCTGGTGAAATTGGCGTTGGCTGAGGCCGACGACGCACCGGTCGAGGCTGCACTCCCGCGGCCGGACGATCCCGCCTACACGATATTTACCTCCGGTTCCACCGGCCGTCCCAAAGGCGTTGTCGTGCCGCAGCGAGGGCTGGTGAACGTGATGCGGGCCCAGCATCTGTTGCAGATCGAGCCGGGCAGCCGGGTGTTGCAGGCGGCACCAATCGGCTTTGATGCATCTCTGTTCGAAATTGTACTAGCACTCGGTCACGGGGCTGTCTTGGTCTTCCCGGAGCGTAGCGAGGGCGTGGTGCAGGGCTTGGCTGCCGAGGTGCGCTTCGGACGAGTTGACCATGTCGTTATGCCCCCGTCGCTGTGGATGAGTCTGGAAGTTGCACAGCCGACCATCACCACGCTCGTGGTTGCGGGTGAAGCCTGCCCGCGCGAGCTCGTACGTCAGTGGGCTGGCCGATGCCGCTTGTTCAACGCGTACGGCCCCACCGAAGCCTCGATCTGGACTACGATCCAGCCGCTGGACGATCCGCACGCTGAGCCGCTCATCGGTCGGCCCATTATTAATACAGCGCTGATGGTGGTGGACGATGCTTTGCGTGCCGTGCCGCCGGGGGCACCGGGCGAGCTATTGATCGGTGGGGCGGGAGTGTCTCTGAGCTACCTACATGACGTTGCTACCGATAGGTTCGTCCGTTCGCCCCTTCTTGGAGGACTAGCCTATCGTAGCGGCGACCGTGTTGTGGTGCGGGACGGTGGACGTCTGGCCTACCTAGGTCGCATCGATCGCCAAGTGAAGGTGCATGGAGTGCGGATCGAACTTGGCGCGATCGAGGCTGTGCTTGAAGGAATGGAAGGGATTTCCCGCGCAGCGGTGCTGGCGGTGCAGCTGAGGGATGACACGTCGCCCGTGCTTGTCGCCTTCGCTGTGCCCCAGAGTGGTGTTCCTATGCTGGACGAGGGCCATCTGCGCGAACGCTTGGCTGGCCTGCTGCCGGCTGTTATGGTGCCCGTGCGCATTGGATGCCTTCCTGCCTTTGATGCTGATGCCAACGGCAAGACTGACCTACAGGTTCTGCATGCACGCGCACTTGCGCTGCTGCCGGGGCGCATCCGTCACTTGGCGCTTCCGCTCTCAGAGCGGCAGCGCCAAGTGGCCGAAGTGGTCGCGTCGGTGCTGGGAGTTCAGCCCAACAGCCTGGACCTCGACACAGAGCTATTCTTGCTTGGGATGAACTCGCTCAACACTGTGCGTCTGTGCGCGGCGCTTGGTGCGGCGTTTAACCGCGAGCTATCACTGCCATGGCTCCAGCGGCATAGCACTATTGCCTCACTGGCGATGGCGGTGGACCAAGCACCGCTGCGCCAAGCACTATCGGTACGTGTAGCGCCGCCCTCTCCGCAGCCTTTGACGCCGGCCCAGACCGAATTGTATGTCGAGCAACGGTTGTCGATCCGTTCGGCCTACTCAATCCCGGTGGCGTTTGAACTCAACGGCGAGGTTGATATTGCGGCACTGGAAGCAGTGATACGGGAAATCGTTCGGCGTCATCCGGCTTTGCACACACTTGTCCAGGAGATTGACGGTGTGCCGATGCAGCGCTTTGATCCTGACGTGCCCATGATGCTGGTTCGAGAGGATCTTGCTGGACAGGCCGACCCGATGGCCGTGGCTCGTTGCCGCATTGATACGCTAGCTACCCGGCCGTTCGACTTTGCAACCGAGCCGCCGTTACGCGGCGCGTTATACTGCTTGGCAGCAGGTCGCCATGTGCTCGCGCTGGTTGGGCACCATGCCTTTGTCGATGGCTGGTCCTTCGGGCTGGTTCTCAGACAGTTGGGTGATGCCTATGCCTGCTGTAGGCTGGGTGGCGTCGAAACCCTCAACGATTCCTTCGGAGCTCCTGCGCAGGCCTATTTCAGCCATCTGGAGTGGCAACTTGCCCCGTCGACATTAAATGCGCTTGATGACGAAGCAAAGCTTCTGCGGCGCTCACTACACAACGTGGATTGGGATGTACCTTTCCTTGCGGACACGTTGGAAGGTATAGACGCGCCGAAAGCAGATCTGCCGCCGCACGAGTTGCAAGGCCAACTTGCTCCTGCGGTCGTTGCCCGGTTGCAGGCGCTTGCGCGGGATCGTAGTATTGCGGTGTTCAGCATTGTTGCTACAGCTTGGGCGCAAGTGGTTGGGCGCCAAGCCGGGCGTAGCGATGTCGTGGTGTCGGTAGCGTTTGCCAACCGAGATAACCCGGGCCTACAGGACATGGTGGGCAACCTCGTGTCCATCCGGCCGCTGCATCTGGACCTGGAGCCTTCAAGGTCAGCGGCGCATCTTATGCACGATGTCCATGGAGCGATTGCGCAGGGGCGCGAGCGAGCCGGAACGCCGTTGTCGGCCATTACCGCGGGAAGCCCGCGTGCGCACGGGCTACGTTCTCCGTGGCTGGCTACTCTCATCGTACAGGTTGACCGTGAGTTTCACCGCCTTGAGTTGAAGGGGGCGTCTGTTTTTGCGCTGCCTTGGCGCTTCGGTGGCGCCAAGGCGGGGCTACTGCTGGAGGCGACGGTGGAGCCTGATGCGCTGAGGCTGTCGCTGCTAGCCGACAGCGCGCTCTTCAGCGCGGCGCGTGCGCGGCGCATCCTTGCTGCGCTCGTAGCGACGCTTGAGGAACTCGCCGCGCAGCCGGACGTCCCTCTGAAAGGGCTGTGCGGCATGTCCACAGACGAGCGCGCCGAACTGGCGCGCTTCAACGCCACCGCGCAGGAGTTTCCTGGCTCGCGCATCTTGCACCATCTCTGCGAGGCCGTGGCCGATGAGACTCCTGATGCGCCAGCTGTGCGGGGCGCCACCGGCAGCGTATCGTACCGCGAATTCGATATTCTGGCCAACCGACTGGCCAATCGGCTGCTGGCGCTCGGCGTGCGGCCTGGAGAGCCGGTGGCGGTGAGCTGCGAGTCGGGCCTCGGGCTGGTTGTTGCGCTGCATGGGGTTATGAAGTCGGGCGCGGCTTACGTTGCGCTCGATCCGTTGGCACCGACCGCGCGCCGTGAACATGCGATGCGGGACCTGGGGGTGCGGTTCGTTGTCGCTGACCGCAACACACATGAGTGGCCTATGCTGGGGGCGCAGGTCGTGTTTGCGCCATTGCACGACGACGGACTTGCGCAACGTCCTCGCGTAGCGCTCGCGGACGAATCACCAGCTTATATCCTCTATACCTCAGGCTCGAGCGGCTTGCCCAAGGCCGTGGTTAACACCCACGCTGGTATCACCAACCGCATTTGCTGGATGCAGAAAGCGCTACCGCTGGACTCGAGCGATGTGGTGCTACAGAAGACGACCTTCACCTTCGACGTGTCGGTGTGGGAGTTCTTTTGGCCTCTGGCTACAGGCGCGGTGTTGCATACGCTGCGGCCGGGTGAAAACCTCGACTTTGCGGTGCTGCATCAGGTAATGTTGGAGGCTGGCGTCACGACGGTGCACTTCGTGCCGTCGGTGCTGGATATCTTCCTGCAGTCGCGGCCGGTTTTTGACCTGCCACGGCTGCGGCGTGTGATTGTCAGTGGTGAGGTTCTTGCGCCGATGCTACGGGACCGCTTCCATGCCACTCTCAGCGCACAGTTGCACAACCTCTATGGACCTACTGAGGCGGCCATCGATGTTACCCACTGGGAGTGTGTGCGTGGCGAGCGGCACAAGGTAGTGCCCATTGGCCGACCGATCGCAAACATGCGCATCCATGTCCTTGATGAGCAACGTCGGCCGCTGCCCATCGGGGTGCCGGGGGAGTTGTGCATCGCCGGTATCGGTGTGGCGCTGGGCTATTTCGGTCGGTCGGATCTAACCCGCGAGCATTTCCTGTCGGACCCCTTCGACGAAGGCTCGCGCATGTACCTCAGCGGCGACATAGCTCGCTGGACCGACGAAGGTGTGCTTGAGTATCTCGGCCGCCGGGACAACCAGATCAAGCTTCGCGGTGTGCGTATTGAGCCCGGCGAGATTGTCGAGGCGCTGCGTGAGTGTGCCCCCGTGCGTAGCGCGGTGGTCGTCATGTATGGTAGCGGGGCGGCTGCTCAACTGATTGCCTATGTGGTGCCGGATGGCTTACTGCCTACCGTCGAGGCGATAAGGGCTGCGCTGTTGCGCAGATTGCCCATCGTTATGATCCCACAGTCCATCGTCCAGCTTGAGACTATCCCACTGTTGTCCAACGGTAAGCTGGACCGGCATGCGCTCCCCGCGCCGCCAATGCCGAACGATCCAGGCGAGGGTTCCGCACGGCGGCTTCCGCGTGCTGGCCTGGAGAGAGAGCTGCTCTCGATCTGGACCTCGGTGCTGGGCCGCGAGAACCTTAGCGTTGAAGACCACTTCTTCGACGTGGGTGGCAACTCTATGCAGCTCGTTCTGGTTCAGTCGGCGATCCGCAGCCGGCTCGGGCTACAGGTCTCAGCCGTCGAGTTACTGACTCATCCCACCGTGGAAAGCTTAGCGTGTGCTCTGGAACCAGCCGGGGAGTTGATGGTTACCGATGAGCCTGCTGCGCGCTTAGCCGCGCAGCAGGGCCGGCGGCGTCTCCAACAGTTGCACAAGCGTGGACGCTCGACGTGACGTCCTTGTCCGCTATTTCGGACTGCCCCAACCCCTTGGTACTCTGCTGTTTGACAGCAGGTTCGACGCAGCAGGCACTGCCGCACTTCGATAAGCTACCAGTGCGCGAAGTCCTCAAATACAAAGAGATCAATCACACGGACGTTCTGGGGGGGGAATGAAACAGCTAAGAGAGAACAACGGGACAGAAGTCGCGATTATTGGCCTGTCGTTTGAGTTCCCCGGCGCGCGGGATATTGATGAACTTTGGAGCCTGCTGCTCGATGGACGTAGTGCCATGCGCCGTTTCAGCCGCGATGAGCTAGCCATGGCGGGCGTGTCGCCCGCCCTTATGGATTCGCCTGGCTATGTGCCAGTGGCCGCTGTGCTTGATGAAATCGACCGCTTCGATGCCGAGTTCTTCGGCATGTCGGCGCAGGAGGCCGCGCTGCTGGACCCGCAGCAGCGCAAAATTCTCGAACAATGCTGGCGGGCACTGGAGAATGCCGGCCGTGTGGATGACCGCGCGAGTGTGCGCACGGGCGTCTTCGCAGGTGTGTCACCCAATACTTACTTGTTCAATACCTTGGGGGCGGAGGGGGCAGCGACGTTGGTGCAGAGCCCGGACCTTAGTCAGTTATTGGCCGGCGAGAAAGATTTCGCTGCCACCCGCGTGGCCTACCGGCTTGGCCTTCGTGGCCCAGCTCAGACCATCCAGACCGCTTGTTCCACTGGGCTCGTGCTGGTGCATGCGGCCTGCCGTGCCTTACAGGCTGGCGAATGCGACGTGGCCATCGCCGCGGCTGCCAGCGTGCGCGTGCCCCACCACGTCGGCTATATCTTCCGTGAAGGTAGCATCCTATCGCCTGACGGCGCCTGTAGGCCGTTCGATGAGAGCGCTAACGGTTGCGTCCCAGGCAGCGGTGCGGCCGCGATCGTGCTGAAGCGGTTGGACGATGCGTTACGCGATGGCGATACGATCCGTGCCGTGATTCTGGGCTCCGCCGTCAACAACGACGGCGACCGCAAGGTGGGCTTTGCGGCGCCGAGCGTCGATGGTCAGGCGGAGGTCATCCGGCTAGCGCATGCCGCAGCCGACGTGGAGCCTTGCGACATCGACTATATCGAGGCGCACGGCACGGGCACCCGACTGGGTGACCCCGTGGAGGTGGCTGCATTGGCGGCGGCCTTTCGTGGCGATGAGAGGCGTCAAGCCTGCGGAATTGGCTCAATTAAGGGCCACATTGGGCACTTGGACGCAGCGGCCGGCTTGGCGGGCCTGATCAAGACCGTAGTCGCCCTCATGCGCCACGTGCTACCGCCGTCGTTGAACTTCGAGCATGTTAACCCCGAGGCTTCGCTGGAGGGCACGCCGTTCTATGTTGTACAGGAAGCGATGCCTTGGCGTGCTGCACTTGGCGGGCGCATCGCCGGTGTGAGTGCCTTTGGCGTGGGGGGGACCAACGCGCACGTCGTCCTGGCCGAGGCACCACCGGACGTCTCTACAGCTTCCGAGGTCGAAGATCAGGTGCTGGTGTTGTCCGCCGCGTCGCCGACGGCACTGCGTGCGACGGGTATCCGGCTGGCGTGCTACCTCTCGCGGAACCAGGGGGTGGCGCTGGCCGACGTCGCTCGGACGTTGCTGTCTGGCCGCGAGGTGCTGGCCTGCCGGCTCGCGATAGTTGCCCAGGATACTACCCAGGCAAGCGATGTCATTCGGCAGTGGGCCGAGGCCGAGGCCCCGTGCATGCAGGTACTGCATGCTGCTGCCTCCAATGGGAATTTCAAGGTGCTGGCCGCAGCCGGTCGATGGGTGTCTGGCGAGGCGTCGGACGAAGACCTAGCTTGTATGGCGCATGCTTTGGGTCGGCGCGTGCCGCTGCCCGGGGTGGTGCTACAGCCGGTTTCGCACTGGCGAGCTGGAGTGCGTCCATCGGTAGGTCCAGCAATCGCGACCGGATCCCCGGTACTCCCTAAGCCTAACCCTGCGGTGCTGTATGCGCCCGTGTGGTACTGCGAGCCCATCGCCCTGGGAGTCCTGACGGTCAGCGCGGAGCCTCCGACCGTGCTGCTCGTGCACGATGAGTCCGCCTTCTCCGTGGCGTTGGCCGGCGAGCTGAAACACCATGGGCGGCTGGTTGAGGTATCCGCAGGCCAGGTGCCCTCGTTACCCGAAGCGATTGAGGACGCGCTCGCGCATGAGGGCCTCGGCACGGTGCACCTGGTGCTGGCCACAGGCATGGAGCCCATACGGGCCGATTGGTCGATGGTGTCCGTCACCCACGCCCAGCGGCGACTGACGCAGTTGCTCGAAGTTGCCTCGGCCTTGGCCAAATGCGCAGGCGTCTGCACGCAGTTGGGGGTGGTCACGACTGGGCGCTTTCAGGTTACGGGCAGCGAGTCTATGGATGTTGTCGCCTCGCTAGCCGAAGGCGCCTGTCTGGTCTATCCGCAAGAGATGTCTGGACTGCGCTGCGCCAGCTACGACTTCGATGCGCGCGAGCTTGGGGCATCGCCGGCCGTGCTTGCCGGGAAGCTTGCCGCCGAGCTCCGCCTGCCACGGCACGGTACGTTCGCCCCGCGCGGGCGTGTACTCTGGCGACGGGGACTAGATCGTATTGACACTGCTGGCATCCAAATTCAGGCCAACCTGTCAAGCACCTTCGGCGATGGCACAGTGGTCGTGGGTGGTGGTTTCGGCGGTATCGGCAGCGCTTTGGTGCGTGCGCTGCTACAGGAGCCCTCGCGCCGCGTGGCGCTCCTGGCGCGCCCGGTCATACCCTCGGCCGCTGCGCGCGATTGGCCAGAAGAGATGGCCTACCTAGCAGGTGAGGTGGAAGCTACGCTCGCCACATCGCCGATACATCTGTTCCACGACCAGTCTAGGTACGTGGAGTTGTTGAACCAGTTGTGCGCGTCTCGGGTGGCGGGCTACTTGGCGGAACTTGACTTCGTGCCCTCGACGGGAAGCTTCCCGCGCGAGATGCTGTTTGCGCGGGCGGCTGTGCTGCCGTCCCTGGTCAGGATGCTGGAGTTCTTCATTCGGGTCATGAAGGAGGAGGGCTGCCTGCGCGAGGCTGGTGGCATGCTGGAGTGGTGCGGCTTGCCCCCAGATGCTGCGGCCGGCGATGAGGCACGTCGCGAGTTGTTGGAACTGGATCCGACGCTGGTGGGCACGCTAAATCTGCTGGAGCGTTGCGCCGAACTGTACCGTCCGGCCCTAAGCGGCCGGATTGAACCGATTTCAGTGCTGTACCCGGAAGGCGGTTCGCGGCTAATGAAGCCGGCGGCCGAGAGCATGATCCATCGCAGTACCGGCCTGCCCCTGACACAGGCACTGGCGGCTTGGGTGGCGCATCTGGCTCGCGCGACTGCCAGGGAAGGCAAACCCTTCCGAATCCTGGAGTTCGGATCAGGCAATGGGCTGCTGACTCGGCCGTTGGTTGATGCGCTTGGCGCGCTGTTGCCGCCCACAGTTGTCCAGTATTTTGTAACCGACTTGGGACGCAGCTTCGTCGAGGCAGCCCGCGAACGTCATGCTCAGATCACGGGCTTGGACGTCGTCTACCGCGTTTACGACATTACACTGGATCCGACTGCACAAGGCTTGGAAACTGGGTCGTTCGACCTCGTGTGCGGCCTAAACGTCGTGCATGCCACCCCGGACGTCGTTCGCACGCTTTCGCAACTGCGCCTGTTGCTCAAGCCACAAGGGCGCCTGGCCATCATCGAGTCGGTACTTGAGCAGCGCTGGGTCGACATGGTCGCTGGGGTAACCGAAGGATGGTGGCTTTTTGCCGATCACCGGCAGTCCTCGCCGCTCATGTCGGGCGAGGACTGGATCCGAGCGATGCACGACGCTGGGTTACAAGATGCGGTAGCCTTGCCCGGCAGCAGTTGGCGCGATCGTAGCGACTGCGCTCTAATCCTTTCGCACGAGGGGCAGGGGCGGCAGCCACTTCTGCGGCACGAGGATGCGGTAGTTGGCGCAGATGATCGCGTGCGCGTGTACGAGGCCGACCTGCGCGACCCGGCGCAGGTGGTCGCTGCCGTAGACCGGGTACGCGAGGAGATGGGGCCTATCACTGGCGTAATCCAATCGGCCGGCCGCATTTCGGGCGCCTTGGCCCACAATCTTACCGATCACGATGTAAACACCGAACTTGGCGCGCGGGTAGGTGGTGCTCTGGCACTAGCTCTGGCGACGCGCGACGATCCAGTCGCCATGTTCGCCATGTCCTCCTCGCTCAATGCCGTGATCGGCGGCGAAGGCCAAGCTGCCTACGTGGCGGCCAATGCGATGCTAGCCGGGCTCGGCCGTGCGCTTGCCGTCGAAGGTCGGCGTAGTATCGTCGTGCATTGGGACCGCTGGGTGGACGTGGGTTTGGGCGTCGCATTCCAAGAGCGCTACCGATGCCTAACTGGGCATGAGGCGCCGGGAGGACTGAGCGAGATGCAGGCGATCGACGGCTTGGCGCGCGCTATGGCGTTGGGCCTGACCGAAGTCGCGATGGTCGGCGCCGACGACCTGGACCAGCGCCTGTCGCGCTACGCACAGGTGGGCACGCCGGCCCACGTAGACCACCCAACTGAGGATGGCCCGGCGCCGACCGTGCAGCATGGGCAGGCGCAGAAGGCGGCGCAATGCGTCCTCGACCTGTGCCGGCGCCAACTGGGAATCGCCAACCTGTCGCTGGACCAGTGCCTGATCGATGCTGGCGTTGATTCGCTGGACGTGCTGGAGCTACAGGCCAAACTCGAGCGCGAGTTCGGCCTGCGTGTGTTCAGCGCGGCATTGATCAGCGAGCCGCTGCACCGTATCGTGGCGGCCTGCCTGGATCCGACGGTGGCGCCTGCCACCGTCGAAGTGCTGTCGGCTGATTTGTACGTCCGCTTCCGGCAGGGCGTGGGGCTGGACTAAATATGAATGCGCCACATCCTTTCCATTTCGAGGGCGGTCGGCTGTTCGGCTGCCTGCACCTACCGGCCACACCGCAACCGGTCCGGGTCGCGGTACTCATGGTACAGCCGCTGTTCGGCGAATACGTGCAATACCACCGCGCGTACTTCTTGCTTGCCGAGCACCTGCGCAAGCGTGGTGTACCGGCAATGCGCTATGACCACTTCGGCACTGGCGACTCCGCGAGTGATCTGCACGAGGCGCTGTTCGAGCATTGGGTGACCGACGTGGGGCTATGCGTGCGCGAACTGAGGAAGCGTAGCGGTGCTAGCCGTGTGCTGCTTGTCGGCGCACGGCTGGGCGCTGCGGTTACCGTGGCGGCGGCTGCCGACTTGGCACACATGGTTGGCGCGGTGCTTTGGGATCCCGTGTGGGTGCCAGCGCAGCACCTCGACGAACTGGTCGAGGTTAGGCGCCGCACGCTCGGGCGCTACCTCAAACAGCCGGATAGTGGCCTGCCCGGGCCGGACGGCAGTTGGGATATCCTCGGCTTTCACTGCTCCGGGGCACTGGCGGAGTCCATTCGCAGTGCCCAGCCACGCATCGAGCACGTGTCCCACGAGTTGGAGATACTAGCCATCGGGGGCTCGGTAGCAGGCTGGCGTCCACCCCGTACGCACTATCGGGTGGCTATCGAGGAAGTACCCTATCCTCGCGGTTGGCTCGACCCGCAGGACGGCATCTACGACGTCCTTGTGCCTGTCGAGGTACTCAACCGTGTTGAGTGTTGGATTTTGGACAGAGCATGAACCACGACGAGCAGGCTCTCGTCTTTGGCGCCGGCGCTCGCCTGGTGGGCATCTACACGCCAGCACGGGCGCCGGCACAGGGCCAGGCGGTGGTGCTGGCCAACAGCGGCATTGTGCACCGGGTAGGGGCCGGGCGCGTGACTGTCACCTTGGCGCGCCGCTTGGCTCAGGCCGGCATCGCATCGCTGCGCTTCGATATGTCCGGCCTAGGCGACAGTGTGGACTACGGCTCAGAGGGGGGAGGCTGGGAGACATCGGCACCGCGCGAGATATCTGAGGCGGTTGGTCTTTTGAGGTTGCTTTCTGGTGTGCATGACATCGTGCTTTACGGCAACTGCGGAGGTGCTGCGAAGTGCTTCTGGGCCGCCTGTGCCGATCCCCGCGTAACAGGTTTGGCGTTCACCAACCCGCCGCCGCATCCTGCGGAGTTTGAAGGCGACAGGATGGTCGCCACGGCTGCTGGCGAAGAGACTACCGTACAGCTGGTCAGACTGTTCGACCGCGGCCTCTCGGCGCTATTCATCTATGCCGATGGCGATGAGGGGCTGTCCTATTTCGAGCGCCGGTTGCAAAGCCGGCTTGCACCGGTGATAGAGGCTGGGCGCCTTCAGGTCCGGCGGGTGCCTCACTCGAACCACACTTTCGCGCTACAGCCAGCGCAGGAACACATGATGGCCCTCATCCTAGACTGGCTCATCCACCGTATCGAAGGGGAGGGTCATTGACCGTGTGCGGACTGGCTGGCGAGTTCAACTATGGCTCGGCGCCGACGCCCGATGTCGAAGTTTGGCGCCGGATTGTCGAGCGGATGCATCGACGCGGACCTGACGCGATAGACATTTGGGCCGATGGTCATCATGCCCTGCTGGGCTCGACGCGGCTGGCGGTGATGGACCCTTCGGGATGCGCGACACTGCCGTTGAAGTCTGGAGACGGCCGCTACGTCCTGGCGTACAACGGGGAGATATACGACTTTGCTGACATGCGAGACCGACTGACGAGGCGCGGATGGGTCTTCCGGACACGGAGCGACTCCGAGGTTGTGCTGGCCGCACTCGCCACCTGGGGTGTCGACGTGTTGCCGCAGTTCAACGGGATGTTCGCCTTGGGCTTCTATGACACGCAGGCGAGATCGCTGCTATTGGCGCGTGATGTATCTGGCATCAAGCCGCTCTACGCCTTCGAACACGCGGCGGGTGTGCTATTCGGTTCGGAGCTCGACGGTCTGCTACTACACCCGGGCATGCGTGGTTCCGCTGTTGAGCGCGAGTCGATCGAGATGTACCTGCGGCTGGGGCATATCCCTGCGCCGCATGGACTGGTGCGCGGTGCATCGATGCTGGAGCCGGGCACTTGGCGTCGATACGCCGTTGGCCGGGTGCTGGAGCGCGGACGCTACTTCGCCTTTCCTTCGTCGGGTGAGTCGCTGCTGAGAGGCGCCGAGGCGGATGAGGCCATCGAGGTGGCGCTGTCGAACGCGGTGAGGCGCCATCTGGTGAGCGACGTGCCTGTGGGCGTGTTGCTGTCCGGTGGTGTGGACTCGCCACTGGTGGCGGGGCTGGCCGCGAGTGAGCACTCTGGCATCTCGACCTTCACAGTCGGTACCGACGATCTGCGGCTCGACGAATCGGAAACTGCCGCCGCTTTCGCTCGCGCTTTCGGCACCAGTCACCATACGGTGTCCATGAATGCGACTGATGCCGTGGGTCTCGTCGCGGAGGTGCTCGATGCCACCTGCGAGCCCATGGCCGATGAAGGTATGTTTCCCGCTCTTGCGGTCGCGCGATTAGCCAGCCAGGAAGTGACGGTAGTCTTGACTGGCGACGGGAGCGATGAGCTATTTATGGGCTACGTCCAGCGCCAGCTGCCTATGTTAGGCGTACCCTGGGACGGCCACTACGGCGAGACCTATCTGCGCTACCACAACGACTTCGCCCGTGGTGATTTCGCCCGCCTCTTTCCTAATACCGCATGGTGGCCACAGGGAGTTTCACCATATGACAATGTCCGTAGCGGCATGCCGATGGACTGGATGCGAAAGACCGAGTTCGATGCCTATCTGCCATTCATCCTACTTAAGGCCGACCGCTCTAGCATGTACCATTCGCTGGAGGTCCGGGTGCCCTTCCTCGACCAAGAGGTGATCCGTGTAGCCCTGCGCATTGACCCGTCTCACCTCCTCGATGCTGGCACAGGTCTTGGCAAGTTGCCGCTACGAAGGTTGCTGCGTCGGCTGTCGGGACTGGATACGCCTGGCAAGCGCGGCTTCACGGTACCGATGGACGATTGGATTCGAGGGCCGCTGCGCGAGGTGACCTATCACGCGCTACATAGTCTGCGTGGGCTTGAGGAAGTGGAGGTGGACCGTGACGAGGTGGGGAAACTTTTCGCGCGGCATTGTACCGGGCAGGTGGACGCCGGCATGGCTCTTTGGCGCCTCGTTCTGCTGGACCTGTGGTTTGGCAAGGTACATGACATCCGAGCGGCGATAGGGCGGCCATGATGGCGGCTGACGACATTAACGAGTTGGACGTGCTGGACATGTTGGTCGCTCGTCTCGCCTTGCCGGCGACATACGGCCGCGCGGTACCGCTGTGGCAGGGGACCTGGGTTCTGGCCCAAGTGCCGCGCACCGCCTTCGGTAGACGACTTCGACAGCGGCTATTGCATGAGTATCCTTCTGTTCCTAGAAGTGAGGTCGGGCAATCCGCTGCCGCTGCTGGCATGCGGTCAGGCTGCCCTGCGCGCCGCCATAAATGTCTCGCACCCGTTCGACGTTGGGGGAAGCAATGATGGAGGAAGAAGTGCGTACACCAGCAACTGCGGCGTGCGAAGAGGGCGCGCATTCCATCGCAGCTCGTGCTTTCGGGGCACAGTTGCCGCCGGATCAATCTGTGCTGCTGTTCGGGGCAAGCGGCTTTCTTGGCCGAGCCTTTGCCGCTTCGCTAGTGCGGCAGGGCGTGCCGATGGTGGCCGCTGGCTGGAACGCGGCGGCAGCGCACGAGCTGAAGCTCGACCTTTGCGAGCCAGGGGTGGCCATGGCGGCGATGGAGCGGTGCTGTGCTGGGGTGGTTATTTACTGCGCTGCTCTTGCCGATGTGGACGCCTGCGAGCGGGAACCAGCACTATCGCATGCGGTGAATCTGGATGCGCCTCGGGAACTGGCGGCTGCGGCAGCCGGTAAGGGAGTGCTACTAGCCTACATTTCGACCGACTACGTCTTTGCAGGTCTGTGCGGCCCCTGCGCTGAAAATGACGAGACCGGGCCCGTTAATGTTTACGGTCTGCACAAGGCTCAGGCGGAGCAGGCTGTGCTTGAACTGGCTCCGAACAGCTTAGTGTTGCGCACGAGCCAGCTTTACGACGCAGCTTCGTGCAGGCGCTCGCTCACCTGTACTAGCGGCGGCCCGCTAATACTATCGGACCAGCGCATGAACACACCTACGCATGTACAGGACGTGGTCGACGGCACGCTGGCGCTCCTGGGGCAACACAAGGCTGGCATCTACCACTTAGCTGGGCCTGAGACGCTCAGCAGGTTCGCGGCCGGCCTAGTTCTGGTCCGGACGCTTGCGTCGGACCTCCGCATCGAAGTCGGCGAGGGTACGCCCCACGGAGCGCCACGGCCGCTACGTTGCGGACTGTGCGTTGACAAGGCACGCGCTGAGATTGGGTACGCGCCGCGTTCTCTTGCCTGCGTGGCAGATGCTGCATCCTGACACGTAACGACTGCTGTGGAGCAACCAAGGCAACCCATGATGGAAGTCCTGCATGTGATTGCGGACCGGAGTCAGGACATCAAGCGGGTCGAGTCGGTGAGCATCGGTGAGCCGGGATGTACCGACGACGGTCGCCCGATCTGGCCCTCCGCTGTAGAGATTCAGCCCACCGCCAGGTGCCACCGGATCTGTACCTTCTGCTCACATATTGTGCGCAACCACCACGGCGCACAGATGACCTTGCCGCTGGCGCTGGGGCTGCTCGACGAGTTGGAGCCAATGGGCGTGCAACGCATTGCGCTGTCCGGCGGCGGCGAGCCGCTCTACTGGGGCGTGTCCCAGCTCACCGCTGTAGCTTTGCGGGCCGCGCGCTTTGCAAAGGTCAGCCTGACGTCCAGTGGCGACCAGCTCTGGGATCGTGCCGCCGGGGCACTTATCCCCAGCGCAGCTAAGGTGTTGGCTCCCTACAGCGAGCTGTACATCAACGTGCCCGACGTCGATCCGCAGGTATGGCGCCGGCTGATTGTGGGCGGCAATACCTGGGAGGAAGCGGAGGGGCTGCTCAAGGCGCTAGTGGCCCTGCGCATGCAGTGCGACGAACTACAATACAAGGTTTATGTGGTGGTGGTGGTGACCCTGCTCAATGTCAAGCGCATCGGACTGATTGACCGGGTTCTGTCCGACTGCGGGGTTGATGGTATCTATTACAAGCAGTTCAAGAACTTTGAGCAGCGCAATGTTCAGAGGCTGAAGGCCGACGACGCTACACTACTCCGCCTCATTCACGGCGCGGTTTGCTCGGAGCCGATGTCGCAGTCCCTACAGCGCTTCCAGCAACAGATCGGACAGCCGACAGGCGGCACTGCCCGTTGCTGGGCCAACCGGCTGGCCTACAGTGCGATCGTCGATCCCTCGGGGGAGGTCTTTCCCTGCACCCCCACGGTTGGGCAGCGTGAGTTCGCGATAGGCACACTCCAGAAGCAGTCGTTTACCTCCCTGTGGAGTTCCGCGCAGCGTGCGGGGGTACTGAAGGTGTTGGATGAGCGAGCTCTAGCCGGTGGCTGTCCGGCGGAATGTCGCGAGCATGCTGTCAATCGCGTCGTTGAGCAGCTGATCGGCCTGAGATGAAGGTCCCGGAGTCTTCGCGACCGAGGCTTGAGGGCCGCGCTAGAATTGGATGTAGGGCTGGATCGTCGTTAGTTTGCTATACTTAAAGGCTTTACCCAGTTCCACGAATTCTTTGCGACAGTATGAGCCAACCAAAGAGCGATACCATTTTCAAGCCAGAGGCCATTAGCGGCTACACCGAATGGCTACCAGAATTCCGTATTGTGGAACTGCGCTGGATGGACCACATCCGACGTGTATTTGAGAGCTACGGCTTCTGTTCGATTGAGACTCCATCTGTGGAGGCGGTGGAGGCGCTGGTGGCTAAAGGTGGCGATACTGACAAAGAGATTTACGCACTGCGGCGCCTGCAAGGGGAGGGCAATGACGCTGAGCCGCGTGTGGCGCTGCACTACGACCTTACCGTGCCAATGGCACGCTATGTAGCCCAGCATTACAACGACCTTGTCTTTCCATTCAAACGCTACCAGATTCAACGTGCGTGGCGAGGCGAGCGACCGCAGGAAGGGCGATTCCGGGAATTCTATCAGTGCGACATTGATGTCATTGACAACGATACCGTATCGATGGCTTTCGATGCGGAGATTCCGATGATTATCTTTAAAGTGTTAAGCGGCCTAAACGTCGGCGGTTTTGCCATTCACATGAATAACCGCAAGGTACTGCAGGGCTTCTACGAAGGGCTTGGTATTGCGGAGGTGCAAAATGCTATCCGCATTGCTGATAAGTTTGACAAAATTGGAGCACAGGGGGTGTCGTCTTTGCTGATGGAGCAGTTGGGCCTAACGGGCGAGGTCGCGAGTAAATGTGTTCATTTGGCACAGATCAAGACTACCGACGATTCATTCGTGGAGCGTATCCATGCTTTAGGCATAAGTTCGGCGCTCTTGGACGAGGGCATCAAGGAACTGCTGTTCGTGCTTACGCATCTGCAGGGCTTGCCGGCTGGAAGCGTCTTCGTCGACCTCTCGATCGCACGCGGTTTGGACTACTACACCGGGACGGTCTTCGAGGGTAAACTTACCGACTTCCCCAGCTATCCGAGCGTTTGCTCCGGCGGTCGCTACGAGAATTTGGTGGGCGCCTACCTGCGGCGCAAGTTGCCTGGGGTAGGCATGTCGATCGGTCTCACCCGCATTTTTTCTAAGCTCGTCAAGGAAGGGCGGGTCGTGCCTGGGGCGAAGTGTCCGACGCAATTGCTTGTGGTTTGCCCGCACGGCATGCGACGAAGCGAAGTTGTTCGGATTGCCGAGCATTACCGTGACTGCGGCTTTAGCGTGGAGGTGTTTCATGAGGATAAGAAGATAGCGGTGCAGTTGAGGTATGCCTCGCGCAAGGGAATCGCCTACGTGCTTTTCCCTAGCGCGGACGGCGCCCATGAAGTAAAGCATATGCCAACAGGGACCCAAGCCCGTATCCCCTCTGGTTGGTTGCCCTCGCATGGACACGAAGGGCTGCTCGCCGGGTGAACTGCCTAATGCGAGGCCGGCTATTTCACGAAAATGAGTCTAAGGGGCAAGGACGCTGCCCGGATAGACGGACGAGCCGACTTCATATTTATGAGGCGTGCATCAGGTAGTCGCTTGACCGGTCAATCGGTCGGAAACGGCCCGTGTTCTTGGCTCCAAGGACGATGCCAGATTCTACCGGGCTGATAAGTCCGAGACAGGCTGCTAGGTTCGCGTTGCCGGCAGAAACGCAAGCTCAGAGCGACCTCGGATTCGAGCGACTCTCTGCCGGTGGCGCTGAATGTCCGTAAGCCCCCGGCGATCCCCTCTTGACCGAGCCTCAGGCTGACTCCGGCCGCCACCGATGCGGCAACAGCGCCCCGATCCGACTTTGCGGCTGAGTCGGCAGGCGGGTGAGGACGTCCTTCAGATAGGCGAAGGGCTCGTGCCCATTCAGGCGCGCCGACTGGATCAGGCTCATGATCGCCGCGGCCCGTTTGCCGGCGCGCGGGGATGCGGACGAAAACTTGGACTACTTGGAGGTGGTTCATGTATTCGTACGAAGATAGGATTCGCGCCGTCGAGCTCTACATCAAGCTCGACAAGCGCGTTGGGGCGACCATTCGACTGTCCCGTCCTGCTATAGCTTGACAGCCTTCGGCGTGCCGTTTCGCCGATCAGCTTGAGATTTGAGACGCCCGATGGACCTCATCGGGCGTTTTGTATTTTAAGGACAAGTGGGGTCGTTCGGCGTTGTAGATGCGTACCGACTGGGCCACCATCTGGCTTGCCTGCGCGAGGTTGGCAGGACGTTGCAGCAGGAACTCGTTCTTGAGAATGCCATTGACGCGCTCTGCCAGGGCATTCTGGTAGCAATCATAGCCGTCAGTCATGGAGCAGCGTAGTCCATGTTTGCGATGGATCTCCTGGTAGTGGGCAGAGCAATACTGGCTTCCCCGGTCCGAATGGTGGACCAGCGGGAGCGACGAGCGGCGTGTCTTGAGCGCCATCCTGAACGCTTGACTGACGGACTCCGCCTGCAGCGTGTCGTGCACGTGATAGCCCACGATCTTGCGCGAGTACGCATCGGTCACCAGGCTCAGGTAGGCCACCCGCTCCGCGGTGGGCAGGTAGGTGATGTCGGCGACCCAGACCTGCTCCGGCCCGGTGGGAACGATTTGCTCAGGACCTTCCTTCAGCAGATTGGGATGGCGGTAGAAACGGTGATGGCTATCGGTGGTCTTGTGGTACGCCCGCCGGGGCGCTACCAGCAGGCGCGCCCGACGCAGGACGTCAAACAAGCCGTCACGCCCCATCTTGATACCCGCCGCCTTGAGCGGGCA
>Ga0116180_1001551_pt1 | contig 19265 bp, 25 predicted proteins | sample AD_UKC073_MetaG_FD_89804 | JGI IMG/M metagenome (GOLD analysis project Ga0116180, IMG submission 89804) | Active sludge microbial communities of municipal wastewater-treating anaerobic digesters from USA - AD_UKC073_MetaG | ecosystem: Engineered > Bioreactor > Anaerobic > Digestate | place: USA...
ACATATTCTATCAAAGGTAGATTGCATTATAAAATCATAAGACTTTAACTTTATCATCATTTATTCATATTTTTAAGAAAATCTTTCTCAGCATCTGTTAGATTATTATATCCTACTTTATTGATCTTATCTAAGATATCATCTAAATTATACTGAGAATATTCATCAATTATCTCACCAGTATTTAAATCATTATGATTTAAACCAGAAAGAATAATAAATGTTTTCTTATCAAAAGCATTATTAGATAAAATAACAATATCATTAATTTGATTTGAAAATCTACTCCAAATGGCAATAGATATCTTATCTATAATATCATTTTCAATAAGAATACTTGTATATAAACAATCATTTCCTTTAAAAATCGCAATCTCCTTTTTATCAAGGAAATACATAATCTGAACATCACCTTCTGATTTTATATTAGTATTGAGTTGCACCGTATTGTTAATACGAGAACTAAAAGTAATATCATTAGAATTTAGTTTATCGAGAATTTCTTGATAGACAGATTGATTCTTTATCTTCAATTTTTTATCTTTAATCTTTAAAGATAAAAACATTAACGATAAAGTTATGATTATTCCGACAATAATACCAATAAAGAACATATTTATCATATGTTATAAATTTGTTTTCTAATATCAATTAAAATTTCTTCTACAAGATTCATATCAACCTTATCAGGTAAAGTTGAATTCTTATAAAGAATATCAATCTCTTTAATCTCATTCTCAACATGATCAATTAAAGTCTGAAGATCAATTTTACCTTGACGAATATCAATCAATTCCTGAGCATTTGGTCGTCGAACAACAATACCTTTACCCTCAGCAATTTCACGAGCCATATCCATCAATCTACGACAGTGCATCATATTCTTACCATCAATCTTTTGACCATGTGATTCAACATCAACCCAACGTTGATCATTTCGTTGTTCTAACCAAGTTTCATAAGATTTATAATCTTTACAATGTTGCATATAACCATCCTTATTATAAGAAATGTGTGCAATAAAATAATGTTTAGGGCAATCAAAAGGAATTGAACTTAATCGAATATCATTAGAATCTTCAAATGCTATGCCCTTAAATCCCATAGGAACATATGTGTTAAAAATATCAATAAATCGACTAATTACACTTTCAATTTTACCAGTCTTTTCAGAGTACATTGAAGCACAAGCATAATCATAAAATAATGCATATGAATCTTTTGAATGTGGAACTTTTGAAAGTCCTGCAAACTTTTGATCCATATTTTTAGATTCTAAATATTCAACCAATGGAATAGACTTCTCACCTTGATGAATATAACAAAAATCAAGTGGTGTCTTACGAGTTACCTTATCCTTTTCCCAGTTTTGTTTCTTATTCTGACCTTTTGCCTTACCAATCTGTTCTTTTGCATAACCACCAAAAGAATTAGAACAAATTTTAGTCAAAAAATTATCTTTATTTTGAAGAATATTGTCAAAAAGAGGATGTTTATAAATAACACAATCTTCTGGAGTATTCAAAAGTTCAAGAATAGTTGGATTATTCTTAGCGAGAAGTTCAAGGAATCTACGAAGTTCATAGATTACAATGTCATTTTTATCATCATTGATTTGCTCAACATATGACATACCAAGAATTGAATCTAAGTTTTGCACAAAAACTCCAGAACAATCAATATCAGAAGTTGGAATATTAGTTCCATATGCATGAGAACCTCGAATCACAAGGTAAAGTGGAATACTTCCTGGTGACTTAGATTCAATTAGCTGATCGAGTAATTTAATAAGTTCATTTTTCATATTTTACAAATATACTAAATATTTTATTAATCCAAATTATAAGCCAAAGTTTTTGAAGTTTGACTAAATGATGGTCTTTGATAACCAAGTTTTCTATTAAACACAAACATACCGTTATCACCTTGAATTAAAGACCAATACCTATCACAAGCATAGACATTAAAATTACAAGTTGTAATTAACATATCGTTTGCTTTTTCCCAAAGAGGTAAAACTCGTTCTAACCCCTTCTTAGATAAAATAAATCCAGAGGTTGTGGTACAAGGTTGATAAGAATTGCTAACTAAAAAATCCCTTTTAACTATAACACCCTCAGCACTTGTTGATAGTAATAGAACTTCATGATCATACTTACCATCAAAGAATTTAATTAAAGAATTTTGATTCTCTTCAACTGGTTCAGAAAACGTAAAATCATCTTCAAAAACTGCTATATTATTGAAATCAATACTAGAAAATCTTTTCAATATTGATAAATGAGATTTAAAACATCCAACCAATCCATTAACATATGTATTTTCGGTTGATGTATCTATAATGGCAGATTGTCGATAAACTTTATTAAGTGGAACACCCATTTTTTTAAACTCTTTTAATATATCAAAAAGTCTATCAGGTCTATCATCACTATTTATAATATTAATTGAATCTATATTTTTCCAACATTCATGACCTTCAAATTCGTCATATTGAAATTTAAGAGCCCAACGATAGTTTCTTCTCATAGGATTACTTATAACCAAGGACTCTTTATTAACAGGGTAATCACCTATAATAATAATAATCTCATTATCAGTTGGAATTCTATTATAATCATAGGTACCTATAACTTTCTTACCTCGTCTTATTTGTTCAAATAAATAATCAGATTCTTCAACTAATCTAACTGTAAAATCTCCATTATAATTATATAAAGAATTCAAATCCATTAAACATTTTATTTTTTGGTTATATAATAATTATGTTTATTTGTTTGAGTAAAAAACAAATTGGTGGAACGGCGAGAAATTGCTACGGCCCTAAAAACCCTCTTCGGAGGGTTTTTTATTTCGAGGTGCCTCTCATCACAACTTTAAAACGGTAAATCATCAAACACCAATAAATAATCAATAATATATTATTAGGTATTGAACTCAGTCTAATATCGAAAAAACTTAGAACTACATTAAGAAGTATTAGTCCAATTGCACTAATTATTAGAATGGATAAATATCTATCAAACTTAGCATCAAAAAAAATCTTATCAAAGTCATAATACTTTGACTTAAATGGTTTAATCAAAAAATTAACTCGTCTATCTCTCTCACAAGACTTACAAACTTTTGGATCATCTTTTACTGGGAACATATGATCCAAATCTGAGTTACACTCATAACAAGATATTCCATTCTTTTTATTTAATAAATTTTTAATATAGGTATCCATTCCTCCTATACGTTTAATATTAAAAAAATAGAATATAATTAGAAAAATAGGAATAAGTGAAAATATAAGTGAAAACATAATTATTATTTAAACATTTTAATACATTCGGGACCGAATCCACTTTTAATACTGGATGGTACGGTTAATGTTCTACCACATTTACCACATTTACCTTCGTGCCAGATTTCAATAAACTCCGGTAGATTTGCAGTTTTTAATTTTGAAAAGACAAAATCAAAAACACGAACAGATTGTGATTCTTTAGAAATTTTTGATTTTCTTGTATGTGTATATTCTTGATTTTTAATCATACCAATATACTGATATACATCAGGACTTGTAAGAACACTTACGAAATAAACATCATCTATCTTGTGTTTTTTCACTTTATAAGTGAATCTATTATCAGATTTAGTATTCAGAAAAGTGAATAAAGACTTACCACCAAGAATAAATTCAACAGCTTTCGAATGATCTATAATATGTCCTTTCATATTTCAAATATAAGGATATTTTTTGATATTACAATATAATATATAGATTATATGAAATATTTAAAAACCTTCGAATTTTTTGATTTTGATAAACACTTTGATATAGATGAAGATGTTTTATCATTTGTATTTTCTGACTTTTTAGACAAATATCCATACATTGGAATAGAACTTGTAGAAGTTGATAAAAGCAACTTCAAAATTGAGTTAATTGATAAGGATCCCGGTGATAAGCCAAATGATTTAATTAAAGAGTATGAGGTGTTAAAAAAGAAAGATATTTATACCAAGATAAAAAATCACTTTGATGTTATGAACTTCGAGATAAAAAATCTCGAATATAAAAAAGGTGATAATAAAATTGTTTTTACAATAAATCAGTTGGTTAAAAATCCGAATTAATAGAAATTAATTATATCTCTAATATAAACAGCTTCTTCATAATTCTCATTTCTGACATAGATATCAAGAACTTTTTTTAAAACATCTAATCTAGATTCTTCTTTTATCAAATCTAGAAATAGTATGTCAAATTTAAATATTCTATTAACTTTAACAACATCATTTTCAGTTGATTTCCATTGTTCATCAATAATTATATCCAATGTATCATCTTGATAAACCAAATATATCGGCTTCAAACCATATATTTCAATAATAGAATCCAGATATTCATTAGAATTTGAACCAAAAATATCCTCAAAATTTGTTTTTGCCATAAATTTATATATTAACTTATATTTCCTGATTTTAATATATGGTATATTAAAACAGCATCATTTACATCTTCATGTGGCTTCTGTATGTCCTTAACCGATAAAACTTCATCTCTAACTGATTTTAAATATTTAAACCAAGGATCTTCAATTTTAGTATTATCCATTATAGCCATTGCCATATCTCTTTTAGTAAATTTACCACCAGATATACCTAATTTATTTCGATATTCATACTCAATTCTTTTAACTTTCTTACCAACCTCTTTAACGATTGGATCATAAGTTAATTTACAAGCTTCTAGTTTTAAAGTAGATGGTGATAAAACAATAATTCTTTGAGAAACTCTATCAAATAATTTTTTTCTTAAAAGTGTTGAAAAAGTAACCAAATCAACTAAGTCACCCACAGTAGCACCATAATTATATCCCTCTATTCCAACTATTGAATCAACATTAGTATCAATTCTTTCTAGAATATCTTCAATAATCAATTCGGTTATAGAATCATAATCTTTTAGTTTAATTAACTCACCATCCGAATAATTATCAAAACTTCTATAATTTATATAACGATAGTTGCAGTATTGTTCAGCTGATTTAAACCATTTAGACATGCCATTTTTTAACATAACTTTAGATTCTCGGCAATAATTTATTATTGTACCATTTACAACAACAGCAGTAGATACTAATGATGGATCGATTCCTATAAAATTCACAAATTTTTAATATTTTTTATATATATCAAATTTGAACTATTCCATATATTTAAATATAATTTTTATGAACAAAAAGAAATTAGCTAAATTAATATCAAAAAAAACTGCACAACTATTACGAGAGCCAATGCCAACACATTTATCTGTAAGTACTAAATCATTTAATGAGTATATGTTCAGTGAATGTAGTGTTGAGGTTAAAGAAAAAAGTAGAAATATGATATTTAGATTAATAAGTCTAAGAGATCAATTATCTATTGGTATAAATGATCAATCAATTACAATTGGATCTGAGTATGGATTAAAAAACTCAAAAAGCTCACCATACTCAAATGATTATTTTAGTATTGAGATAATAAAAGATACTGGTTATATAATGTGTTATAAAGATAAAAGACTAGCTTATAGAGATCCTAAAATATATGATGATTTAATTGATGAAATTCAAACAGCATTTTCTAAATTAAATGATAATAACTTTAATGAACTATATAACGAGGTAATGATAAACTCTGGATTAGCCAGAGATTCAAACCTTGACGAGCTTTTAGATTAACTATTTAGCAAATTTAGATAAATCTGGATGTGAAGAAATTACCCAGTTTTTAACACTTCCAAACTGTTTAATAACATCATCAAGTGTGCAGTTTCTATTTGTTCCAATTTTATATGGTGAATCATGACATGTAACAGTTCCCTTATCAATATAAGATTGTAATTTATCTAAAACTTGTAGCTTCTTTTCTATAGCATTTGGTAACATATTATATTTTTGAGTATGACCAATCCATTTTAAAACTTCTTGGAATCCTTCTGAATAAGTTCCACCTTTGTTTATAAAATATTCTAAAATATCCCATCTATCATATTCAGCAGCATGTTTAGTATTCATCTGTCTTCTGTTATCACTATTAACATTATAGTCTTCTAACATTTTAACTAAATTTATCTTACCATTTTTGATAGCAATTCTCATTGGCATATTATCATTAAAATTAGGATCTAATCCATTATCTAAACAAAACTTAACAGCATCTTCATCCTCAACCAATGATTTAAATACCTGAGGTGTTATCTCAGCACCTTTACTAATTAATAATTTTAAAATATCAAATGATTTAACCTTATTAACAGTAGCTTCCTGTCTAGATCTCAAATTAGCAGAAGCTCCATAATCTAATAAAAATTCAACTATTTTAATATCATCATCGGCAACAGCATTATCAAGCGCAGCACCATTACCAGCATTGACATCAGCACCATCTTCAACAATATATTTTTTAATTTGATCTAATGTTAATCCTCTTTTAATTAATTCTCTATTAGCAACAATTCTTCTTTTCTTCTCATCTATTTCTTTAGAAGTCATTGGAACTAAACCTTCCCAAATAAATCCTTTCTCAAGACCTAGTGAATTTTCAAATTTATTAAATATTCCCTTAAATGTACTACCCGCACCAGCATCATTTTTTAAATGGCAAGCTCTAACTGACTGATTGGGACCAATAGTAATACCTATAATAGATTCATTATCAGATGGTGCTAAATTAAAATTTAAAATTGAATATTGTTTATTATAAACATCATCACCACCTACATAATTATTCCACTGTCCTAAATACTGAGCAATACACCAAGATGTATTAGAAAATAAATCTTTACAAGCTGCAAAAGATTTAACTTCCATCACCATAAGACCACCCTCATCATAAAGAACTTTAACACCATAATCACCATACTTTCGATTACAAGTATCAATAGCCTGATAGAACTTAGAAACACCAGCATTAGATTCAGCTTTTAAGAAAGCTTCAGCACCTGTTGTCAATTCTCTAACAGTTTTGTATCTACCAATTTTATCAAAAAACCTTTTCTGAATAACTCTTTGTTTCTCACTATCTATTTTTCCACTATCATCTTTACCAATATCATCAAATGCTGTAGCAATATCCATCAATCTTTCTTTAAAATAAATTGGAGCGACAGCATAATCACGTTTCAAATCCGAATTAAATTCATCAATAAATTTTTTTAATTTTCTATATCTTTTAATATCCTCTAAATCATCTATAAGTTGTTCAGTATTATTTGAAATATTTGTGTCTATATAATTAGTAATCGGTCTTCTTGTTTTAGATAATAAGTCATGATATTTAACCATATCCGCAAAAATACCCTTTAACTCTTCCATAGAAGTTCTTTCTTTGAAATAAAGATATGTGAAAAGTGCTGCCCATCCTAATTTATCTCCTAAAAATTCTCTAATTTCTTGAAATTTAGGATGTCTTTCAACACGACGCAACTCATCCTCAGTTAATTTAATTTCTCGAAACTTCTTTCTAGCCTCATCTTTTATTTCAGGTGATAAACTATTAAAATCAATAGGTTCATCATGTTTATCTAAAATAAACATACCACTTGAATCTGTTTTTAAAGGAGAAACTTCTTTAACAGCACGGTTTATAATAAAAGTATCTTTTAATATCTTTTTAGCACCTGCTATATTTTCATTTAGTATTTGATTTTTAAAATCTGAGTATTTGAATAACATATCTTTTTTAATTTATTTTATGCATCTGGAAATCTTTTTGCTAATTCTTCACCAAACTTCTTAACGGAAGTCATATCTCCTCTATCCAAAGCATCATCAATTTCTTTTTGAAGCTCTGACTTACTCAACTCTCTCTCACCTGATTTAGGTTGATTAGACTGTGATATCAATTTATCAATATCAGACATTTCAGAGTCACCCATTTCTGGCTCTGGCTCAGAATATTCTGTATCATCTTTTTGAGAATCTATAGCTTGTTGATAATCATATCCCTTAAGTTCTTCTATTATCTCATCAATTATAGCATCAATGGTTCTTCTAGCGTATTGATTATCTCTACCTTCAACTTTAGACATTAATATTTTTTCAATAAGGCTGAAAAAATCCTCATCTGGTAGTTGTAAAACTCGACCATAAACAAATTCTCTAAGATTTGGATAATCTAAAGCCTTTGGATTTCTATTAACAAAGTCTCTAAAATCCCCAGCTATATAAGGACCATATCTAAAATCCTCTGACTCATCTTCAAAAGATGAAGTTCCCATTTTAACAAGAGTGGCTAAAGTAGGATCTTCAGGAATAGCAACAGCTGAAATCATTTGATAAATACCTTTAACAGTTTCATGTAATAACATAGGAAAATCAATACCAACTGCTTTAATCTTAGGGTTACCTTGTGAGAATAATTCTCCTAAATCATTCTCAGCATCAGAATCATTAGAATCATCATCCTCATCATCGTTATCATTATTAAATAAATCACCATTTTCTAAACAGTCTGATATATTTTTCTTTTGTTCATCAGTAGCTTTTGGAGCATCTGGCCATTCACAAGAACAAGCACCAGCCATTCCTTGAGGTTGGTTTTCCATCATTCTTGCTTTATCATCAATTGATATTTCCCAATCCATTTTAGATGCTAGTTTTGTAATAGAATCCCAAAGTGAGAATAATCTTCTAGCTTTTTGATCTCCAAAAATTCTCGATAATTCAGATTTAACCTCTTCTGAGTGTAGAATATTTTTAGTATTCAACCCCTCACCTTGTGTTATGGAGTTAGCTATTTTTGATCTATCAATTCCACTCTTAATTTTATTGATATCTAAATCTTTATCTTTCGGTTTATCATTATCAGTTTTTGGATTTTGTTCAGACTTTTTGTTTAGTTCCTCTTCTTTCTTTTTTATATCATCTTCCTTGTTCTTATCAAGTTCTGGCTTTGCCTTTACTTTCTTTTCTACTTTGTTATCATCCATAAACTGGCCAACAGCACCAGGAGTTATCATCTTAATATCTAAATCGACATTATCCAAAATAGATCCGTAATTATTCCTAATTATTAACTCTGCCAATTCTTCTAACTGTGAAAATATATTTCTTACTGATGCCTTTTCAGCTCCAGACAATCTACCATTAAAATATCTCATCAATATATCTTGCCTATCTCTACCATTGGCTCTAGGATTAATAGCATCAACTACTAATAAATCAGTAGCCTCACCAACTAATCTCATTAAATCCATTGGATCACCAGCGTCTCTCATATCATGAGCAGCTCTTCTTTCTACATCAGAGATATATCTATCAGGAACACCTCGCGTACCTCTTATTTTAGATTCTCTTAGAAAATCGGAAAAATTCTTCATTTATTCAAAATATTTTTTTAGATCGACTCCCTTACTATTTGCCAATTCAATAAATCTATTAGCAATAGCTTCTTCTTCAGCTTTTGGCATATCCACAACTGCGAGTGGATCAGGATTAACTGAAGGTCTATCTCTTCTTATAGGACTTGGACGACCTGGTTTTTCACTTGGTGATGGAGTAGTCGTTGGTGCTGGTTTTGTAGTTGGAGCTGGTTTTGTTTGTGTGTCTCCACCCATTCTAAATCTCTCAAACTTTTTAATATATTTCATATATAAAATTATATTTTAAGTATATATTTAATTTTTAAACTCATTTATGAAAATAAAAGCAATAAAAACAAAAGAAGATTATAAAAAATTCACAGAATATCTAAATAGTTTATCTGATGTAGTTCTTACAGAAGAAGATAATAATGAAATTTTAATAATACAACAACTACTTGAACATTATGAACAAAATAATATGTCAAAAGTTAAAGAATTTAATAATTTTGATTATATTTACGAAATAATTCAAAATGTTTCAAGTCTTCAAGGATATGGTCTCTTAGAAAGGGTTTGTAAACTACAAGAGGAGGTTGGAGAATTATCAGCAGAAGCACTTAAAATGATAGGGTTCAAGCATTCAAATTTAAGTGAAATAGAAATTCAAAGAAATATTTTATTAGAGGCTGTAGATTGTTTAATAATGTCAATGGATATTTTAACTAATCAGAAATTTTCAAAAAAAGAAATAATCGAAATGGCTGATAGTCAAGTCGATAAATGGTTAAATAACTTAAAAAGTAAAATATGATAGGATACGTAGTATTACAAAAAGGATTTGAATATAATGATGAAGTATATTCAACAACTGAAAGTGGTGGTGGAAATCCACATAAAATATTCTTCACCAAGGAAGGAGCTGAAGAAGAAGTTGAAAAAATGAATATTGAAGAATTCAAACAAACAAATATTACTCAATATTCCTACGATATTGAAGATATTTGCGATGATTCAGATGAATTATTACAATTCTGTAATTCTCTAAATGAGAAATATGGTAAAATTGAATCTAAAAATAGATGGGATTCGGTAGATCAATATAGATTACATAATATGGCAACTGATGAAGAATCTAAAAAATATATAAAAATGGTTAATCTAACCTTTTACGAAATGGTTGATGTAGAAGTTGACCAACAAGATTTTAGAGAATCTAAATTAAAACAGATATTATAAAATATTAAAAATAAAATATAGTCCTCATAATAATATATAGTTATTATGAGGATTTTCTTTATAAATTAAAATATGATCAAGAAATGAAAAAATTCACCAAAATATTAGAAACTCAAACTAATGAGAAATACTTTGAAATATTAGCTGAAATTAAATTAATAGTAAAATCAGATAATGAAGGAGAAGCTGGATATAAAAGTGACTCTATATTGGGATTAATTGAAGAACAAGTTGATTTCAAAATCAACAACATTGGTGAAGTATCTAAAGAAGAATATCAAAAATATTTTGAAAATATTTCAGAAAGTGAAGAAGAATCAGAACCATCTTATTTATACATGGGAAAATATGCAGGATCTTTTTCCGATAATGGTATTGAAAAAACAGATGAAGAAAAAATAAAATCAACCTGGGGAGCATTATTTGGAAATTCAAATCCAAACACCCAAAAAAGAATGGAATTCTATCATAGAATGAGATTAGCTGGAATTGATGGAAAATTAATACTTAAATTTCTAAAAAACCCAATAAAGGAAATTTAATATATAAAGAAAAATAAATCTACTCTATGAAACGATTTTCATCAATACAGAAATCAAGAGTTCTTAAAAAAATAAATGAACAAGAATTAACATTACCACAAAATATAGAAACAAAACCTGAAGAAGTAAAGCAAGAACAACCCGAAAATCAAGATCAAGGTGATTCATCTCCAGTGAAATTTTTTTCAAAATTATTTGAAGCTAGACAAATGTCACATATTTTTCATCTACAAGTTAAATCTGAAATGGGTTCAGGGTGGGAACATTCAGCATTAAATTCATTCTATGAAAATATTCTAGAGCTAACAGATGAAATAATCGAGACTTATCAAGGTCAATATGGTATTGTTGAGGGATATGAGATTATAGATTCATCAGCGACTGGACAAATCAAATCTTTAGAATATTTACAAAAAACAGTTGATTATATTAGATCTGAGAGAAAAATAATAAAAGAAGAAGATACACATCTACATAATATAATTGATGAAATTGTTTCACTTTGTTATAAAACAATTTATAAATTAACTAACTTGAAATAAAATTAAAATCCTCTATATTTTCGAGGATTTTTTTTATCTTTTTAATTTTAGTATTCTGATATCTGGATATCATTGATGCACCAGAAAAACCTGGTGAAGCCACAACATCATATGATATTATATAAGGTACCCATACATAACCAGATTCTAAATCCTTACTTTTTTTACCAATTTCAATCATACTTAGTATATGTATTTACGACCTGATTTGTTGTAATCTTTCATATTATTCACAACATTATCAATTTTATCAACAGCATCAGTAAAAGATCCACGTATTAATTGAAGATTTGCAATTGAATCATCTATTTGATCATTAGTAGATTTCTTACTACTTCTAAAATTATTTAATTCATTTATAAATGAATCGATAATTTCATTCTTTTGATTTATATGAGATGATAACTCTGTCAAATTTTCAACAATTTCATCAGCTCTTTCAGTTGATAAATCAGGTATTTCATTCTCATTAAACTTTTTAATTTTCATATAGTGATTTTAAGTTTTAATATATATTAAGTATGAAAAGGTCAAAGAAATTAATTTTAGAATTTACAGAATTTAATGCACAAAGATTAAATTCGGATTCTGTAGGATCAGCTATACATGTAGATGATCCATCACTATCAATTAATGCATTTGATAAACATGAAGATATAATAAGAAATGCAATTTCTAAAATAGGAACATTAACTAAATCTCTTCAAAATACATCTAGTTATAGATCATTAAAATCTAAATTATCTCTTGATGATCAAGATGTTTCTAATCTTAAAATCATAAGAATAGTAAAATCAACATCTTATAAATATGATGTTTATATTTCATTCATAATAGATGAGGATGAATATTGGGGAATAATTAATGACGTAACAGGTAATTCGGAATTTAAATCCGAAGTTTTCAAAGACTTTGATTTAATACAAACAAAAGAATGGGTTATAAAAATTAAAGGATTAATAATAAAATCTATTAAAAATTGGTTAAAACCACAGTTTGGTAAATTTAAACTATTAAAAGATGAAATAATTTGTTACTCTAGTAAAACTGGTAAAATGTTAAATTTGCCTAATAACTCTATTATTGAAGTTTTAAAATCATATGATGATAGAATCATATTCGAATATGATTCTGAACAATATACACTAATTGGTGATAATTTTATATATTTTAATTGGTGGTTTGAACCTCAAGAAAATTAGATTTGACCGACCCCAGTATTAATAACAGCAGTAAAAGCAACAGTTGAGTGACCCGAACTAACAGAAAAACCTTGTACAAACTTAACAGTATTGATAGTTGATATATCAAATGTTCCTCCATTTATACCACTAGCTGATGAGCTCTTCAACATAGCCAAACTAATTCCACTAGAAGTCGATGTAAATCCAGAATCTGTTGAGTTCTGTGGTGATATAACACCACTTGAATTAACCGCGTATGATGCAATTATTTTATTTGTTCTAAATTGTCTATTAGGTGTAGTAGGCAAACCAGCAGTAAAGGTTGCCTCTATACTAAAATAACAACTATTGGGAACTGTGATACTACCTATTTCTAAAATACCTAATGTTGGTGAAAAATTAGAACGTGTACCATATATTGTTCTATGCCCCCCACCACTAGTAACAGTTGATATAGTTTCACCAACTGAATTAGAATAAATAGTTAATTGATTTCTATCCATTCTATAATAGTTATTCCCATTTGTAAAAATAAATAAAAATGGATTATTATTATATCGTGACTGTAATGACGCATATCCTGTACTACTAATACCTAACATAAATCCTGTATTTGCCCCAGTTCCAGTAACCGATCCGGATGTAAACTGCATATAAGATGATCCACTACTACCACTATCCAAATGTAATCTTGATGAAGGAACTGTTATACTACTATTTGAAGATAATAGTAAACCGGTAGAATTTAAAATAAATTTTTGTGTACCTGCAATTGATATTCCAATTCTATCGTTAGCAGGATGGTAAATACCAGTTTGATCATTATACCACCAAGTATAATCTGGTGAAGTTGGTGTTGAATATCCAGACATTGATCTAATAAATGCTGCTGATCCTGTATTTGATGTACCAGATGAATTAAAATGAACTTGTTTTAAAAAATTAACACGAGTATCCTCAAATATAGCAACAACATTTGAATTTATAGTATCACTTGTATTCATAGCAACACTATTAGATCCTCTCGTAATTATCCAAACTTGACCATCACTTTTGAATTTTATAGCACCAGATCCAGAAGCTGAATCAAAATAATTATCAGTTCCTCCAGAATTATACCAATTAGAAGCTAAAATATTATTAGCAGCTCCTTTATGAATTACAAAAGGCTGTGAAGATGTATTTGCTGAATTTACTTGAAAAACTTCCCTTATAGTTGATGTAGAAGTATTTATACCAACTTTACCATTTGTATTACTTGAAACGTCTAAGATTACAATTGGTGATGCTGTTAATCCACTAACAGATGACCATCTAGAAACATAACCATTTTGGCCAACGCCAGATAAATCTGTTAATGAATATGATGCGCCAGATGAATTCCAAACATAAGTTTTTCTATCTACTGTATCAAAAACTAACATACCATCATATTTATAAGCAATCGAATCTCTAGCGGCAGTTCCTTCTGCAACTAATCTTGAGTCAATCGGTAAGGATATATTTACTTTAAATTGTTCTTGAATATTTATTGCCATAGTTTAAAAATTAAATTTATAAATTTGTGATGGTGGTATAGTTGTTGTTAATGTTTTTCTATAAACATAGAAGTTAGCAGATGCCCAATATGCACTCGGATCAGTTGGACTACTAAGGCTCTGAATAGAATATGTCCAAGTTCCAGAAGATCCATGTGTATATTCAATGAAATTATTACCATCCAGAATATTTGAAAGTGTTCCATAAGATGATGGATAAATAAAATGTAAATATCCACTACCACTCAAAGCTAAACTTTGACTTCCCATAATATCAATTCTTTTAGTAGTCTCAGCCATTGCATAAGCCTGTGTAATTGCCTGACTATTCGAAGATGTTGATGAAAATCCATAAAAATAAGGATAAACAACTTCAAAATAAGTAGAAGCTGTTGATGAATATGTTCCATCATTAGGAGAAACTGAGAAAGTAAATACACTCTTTCCAGTGAAAGCACCTATTGTTGTACCAGGAACATCAACTGTATTACCAGTATAAGTTTGTGTAACTAAACCTAGTCCTGACAATGTTGTTGTTGGCCAACCACCACCAGGAGCAATTGATGTTAAATTTCTAACTAATGAGAAATTAGTAGAAGTTATATTATTTGTTAATTTTGTTAACGTATATGTGTAAGTAATTGTAATAGGAGTAGTACCGTGTCTTCTTTCAAGACTATTATTATAACTCAATGCTCCATCTGATGTTGTTGTAATAGTTATTGTTGAAATAGGTGGATAGTTAGGGTATAACATAGCTGTTATCATAGTAGATAAAGGAACATTACTAAAAGTTGATCCTAAAGATATACCACCAAAAGTTGCAACAGTAGGAATTAAATTTGTATATTCTAAATCATATCCATTTAATTGAACTGGACTACCATATATGTTTGTAGGAGAACCAGGAGTTCCTAAATTACCACCATTAGATTGATAAGTTGTCAATTCCAAAGAGTTACCGGATCTAACAACGAGAAATAAATCTGAACTTGTTGATGCAGATGCATTTGATGGATTTGCAATAACACTATTTATATAATTTATAGAAGGCCAATCAAGGTTATTAATACTAATACTAGCTGATGATCCACTCTGTATATTAATTGTTCCATAAATAGCCGGATTAACAATATCTAATGATAAATATCCACCAAATGATGAAACATAAGCAGATTTAAAATAAGGAGCTAATGGGAAAAAAGATGCCGAACTACCAGCTAATAAACTAATTTTTAGATCTTGTGTAGGATCAGAATCAGATTTAAAATTATATAAAAATATATCTGTATCACTACCAGTTAATATAGTTGAGAGAATAGTAGATCCTGATATTTCTTTTTTACCTAAAAATAATTTTATATCCTTTACATCATCTCTATCAACACCAATATAAGCATCAGTACCATTACTAGTATATCTTATTGCTGAAGTTTCCCAAGTTGAAAGTATAGCGTCCCTCACATCCCTTGGGGTAATTTCTTTAGAAGTATTATCAGGAAGTAATGATATTACATCTAGTAATGCTGTTTTACTAACAGCCTCTGTTGTTGTACCAATCGCTTCACTATAAGTAGCTAAAATATAAGACATTTAATAAGAATCAATTTTAATGTATATATTAAAACTTAATTCTTATAATGAACTTATTATTTTGAATTAATTATCGAAATCATCAAATAGAAATTCTATTTTAATTAAATCTTTTATTTTAATTGTTTTTAATTGTAAATCATTAAAACTAATTTTATCAAAAGGAATTTCATTCTCAACATTTAAAAGATCTGACATTTCTTTACTAAAAGAATCTATATCAGATAAAAGAACAGTGTCAGGTATATCAACACCATTTTCATCTTGAGCTCTCAACTGATTACCATTTTCATCTTTTTGAACCCATTTATCGAAAATTAACTTTTCAGCTTTTACTTTATCCTCAACAACAGAAGATATAAATTTAATAATTCTTATTAATTTAAAAGCACATGTTGCGTTGATATCTTGTTCAATTAAAGAATTTAAAGAATTTAAAGCTTCATTTGATAATTGTGAGTTTTTTACTATAAATGACATAGGTATTTTTATTTTTATATAGTGTTTTTAATTCGTTGTTTATAATTATCAATTCTAATTTTTGAAATTTCATAATATTTTTCATCTCTTTCAACACAAATAAATTGTCTCTCAGTCTCCATACAAGCAATAGCTGTTGTTGATGTTCCAGAAAATGTGTCCAGAACAATATCATTTTTATTAGAATGCTTAACTATTAAATCCTTAATCAAACCCAATGGTTTTTGAGTTGGATGTTCTAGTCTTTCCTTTCCATGGCAAAGTGGATAATTATAAATCGCATTATCATATTCAGAATTAAAAGTTGCATTTTTATCTTTAACAAAAGTAAAAAAGTATTCAGAACAATTAGACAAATAATTAATTTTTGAATTAACGGGAACTGGATTATTCTTCAACCATTGTCCTATTCTAGGCTGTTTAAATTTATTCTTTGCCGCAAACTCTTTAATCATTCCAGACTTCCAAATATCATAAAATAAAACTAAAGTTCCACCTTTTTTAAGAACTCTATAATACTCTTTGAATAAAGTATCTAAATCTATCTCAGTGTCCCAGTATCCAAAATCAATCGATATCTGTGTAAACTTTGACATCTTACCGGAACTGAAACCCGATTTTTTTGAAATATCATAGGGAGGGTCCGTGAGTATTAAGTCTATTGAATTATCTTCAATTTTACTTAAATAATTAAAACAATCATCAAAAATTAACACTTATATGATTCAATTTTAATTATATATACTCTAACATGAAGCTTCTATTAGAATTTAAAGATTATAATGATTTATCTTTTGTAAGAGATACCATAGAAGATTCTATTCTATCTGAAATAGAAGAAATAGAATCTATCAAACCAATAGTTTATCAATCAGTAATAACCATATCAGATAGTGAAATAACCTGTCTTGATTTAAAAAGAAGTGAAAATAATAGTGGTAATATTGATTTTAAAAGTTATTTAATATCTTTAAATCAAAAAATTAAAAAAGAAGATTTTGATAATATATCACCAAGAATTGAATCTACATTATCTTTAGAATTTGATGAAAAAATAAAATGTATTGCGTTAAAATCATTTCCAATAGATGAATTTGTGATTTGTAATGAAGATGAGTATAATATATTACAATCAATCTATGATTTTGAAGATTCTATCGAAGATGTGATATGTAATATGGAAAATAATCCTTACACATCATCTATAGAGCTGACATCAGATGGTTTTGTAAACTTTAAAAGTATAACTATTTGGATAAGAAAATATTTAAGTAAATTTGGAGTAAATCTAAGATTAGATAGAGAAAAAATTGAATCTAATTATTTAAATTATAAAATAAATCCAATATTTTTATTCAACAGTGCTAGAGATTTACCAAACCGATGGATACAAGATCTTGATTTAGATAAACCTGAAGGATTTAGAAAAAGTGATTTAGATATTAAAAATTGGATTAAAATCAATTTACATCCAGTTTATTGGAACGTATTTGATGAATTAAAAATTATAGAAAAAAAAATAAACTCAATAAATTTAGAATTTAAATTAGATTTAAATTCAGATCCTAACTATGAAGCAGAAATGTTATTAAACATTATTAGAGAGAAAGTTTTTCCTATTTTTGAAACCCAAGAAACAAAAAGAATATCTGATTTATACGAAGAATTTAGAAAATTGGAAGAGTACGGAATAGATGCCGAATGGACTCATGAGGGAAACTATTTCTACTTATTTGATATAAATTTTAAAGGAGAACATTATATAATAAATATTAAATATGATATTAAAAAAGATTTAATAAAAATTCATATGCTTCATCCAAATGATTTATCAGAAGAAATAAATATTGAGGATTTTTGTAACACTATTTATTTACTTCTTGAAGAAAATTAAAATAAAACTATGAGTCTATTTAACATAATTAAAGGAATACTAAATGTCCATAAAAAAATAGAAACTTATCAATTACCATCTCAAGGGTTTTTCTATAAGTCAGATTTTGAAATACATATTAAAAAGGCAGATTTAGAAGATGTTATTGAATATGAACACAAATATGATAAAGAAGATTTAGGTGTTGTAATAACAAGACTTAAAAAAATTGTTGAAAAAAATGTTATTCTATCTAGGGGATATTCCTATAATGATATTAAAAGTATAGATATAGTTTATTTATTTTTAGAGATTGTAAAATTCACAAATAATAGACCAGTAACTTTATATTTCTTTAATGACACAATTGGTAGAGAAGAACAAATAAAATTTGAATCATCAACATTTAACTATTGTAAATTAGATGATGATGTTATTGAAAAATATAACAATGAAACTCGTGAATTTGATTTCAATGGATATAAATATTCGGTTCCTTGCATTGGTGTTGAAAATTCATTAACATATTTTTTAATATCAAAATCTGAAATACCAGGATCCGATGTTTATAATGACTACTCATATGATTTTCTATATTTTCTAGGACATAAATCACACCTATCATTTGATGAAATAGAGAATCTAATTCAAATATTCAATTTTGATATGGATGAAAATGATAAAAAAAGAGTTAGAAAAATAGTCAAAAATATGTCAGTAATTGGAAAATATTCTCTTAAAAAAGATTCACAAATAATTGACGTAACCGCAAAAATTGACTTAGAGACAATTTGGAAATAAATTCATAATATATACATTATGAATATACTTAATTGGCAATTCTTTCTAGAAGAGTTAGTTGGTGAAAAACCAATTTCAAATTTACAATCATACATAGATGGTATGAATTATTCAATGAAGGATAAACTATTCT
>Ga0116180_1001556_pt1 | contig 19240 bp, 19 predicted proteins | sample AD_UKC073_MetaG_FD_89804 | JGI IMG/M metagenome (GOLD analysis project Ga0116180, IMG submission 89804) | Active sludge microbial communities of municipal wastewater-treating anaerobic digesters from USA - AD_UKC073_MetaG | ecosystem: Engineered > Bioreactor > Anaerobic > Digestate | place: USA...
ATTTCGGAAAAAAGTTAATTGGATTCGGATAAGTAAGGGACAAAATCTTTCCGAAAATTTCATAAGAGAATTTCAAGATAAGGTTGATTGGACTTATATAAGTGAATATCAAGTGTTATCGGAAGATTTCATAAGAGAGTTCAAAGATAAGGTTAATTGGCATCGGATAAGTTCCAATCAAAAACTCTCAGAAAACTTCAAAAAAGAATTTTCGGATAAATTAGATACCGAGAATCTTCCATTCCTATAAAAAGGAAGTGATAAAGTGGTTGATAAACTTAGTAGATTTCAAGAAGATTTAAGACTTTGTCAAAAAGGTTTTTTATCTAAAGAAGATATTTTAAAAATTTACGGAAATGAGGTAGATATAAAAACGTTAGAAGAATCTATAAACATTTTAAATTGTATAGAAGTTTCAAACGACATTTTTATGATAAAACAAGAAAGAACAGCAAAAGTGTTTATGAAACATTTAGAAAACTTTGAAAAATACTTAACACTTGCTTATAAAAATAATAAAAATATAAAAATAGTAAGAATTGCAGACAGAAAAATTGTTACTTTAGATGAAATGAGATTAACTTATGAATATGACCCACGTAAAGACAAATACAAAATTATAACTATAGATTACAGGACATGAAGGGTGGAAATATTAAATGAAATATATGGGTTCAAAATCACGTATATCAAAACAACTAGCACCAATGTTTAACGAGATAATTCAAAAGCACAACATCAAAACTTACATTGAACCATTTGTAGGTGGCGCTAATATGATAGACAAAATCGTGTGCGAAAGAAAGATAGGGAATGACTACAACAAATACTTAATTGCTATGTGGCAAGAACTACAAAAAGGTTGGATACCACCAGAAGAAATAACGGTAGAACACTACAAAGATGTAAAAGAAGATTATAAAATAAATGGTGATAAGTACCCAGATTATTACAAAGGTTTTATCGGATTCTGTGGGGCTTTCAGAGGATTGTTCTTTGATGCACCTGCTTGTAATGATTATGTTAGTGGCGGTAAAGTTCGCAACAACTACAAAGAGAGTCGTAGAAATATATTAAAACAACTTCCAAATGTGAGAGATGTAGTATTTACCAATTATGACTATAAGCATTTCAATTTAAAAGATTGTTTTATTTATTGTGACCCACCATATGCTAATACAAGCAATAAAGGCTACGCAGACGAAACTTTTGACCATAGTGAGTTTTGGGATTGGGTAAGAAAACAAAGTGAAAACAACATTGTTCTTATATCAGAATATAATGCACCAGATGATTTTAATTGTTTATGGCAAAAGGAAGTTACAACTGCATTGTCGGTACAAAATCGCAAGAAAGATGTAGAAAAACTATTTATCTACAAATATGGAAAACAAGTTTAAAGGGAGAAGTAAATAAAAAATGAGAAAAAAAAGACGTAAAAAAGTTTATGGAAAACATAAGTTACCAAAGGGGATTCCTGTAAAAATGAAAGGGATTCTTTTAGAACAAGACTTTGTTTATATACCTAAAAAATATATAGGACAACAATGTAAAATCAAGTACGAAGATAGATGGCATTTTCATTGTTTCTTCAAAGACGGTTTTCACATGTGGATTCCAAAAGGAGTTATAAAAATAACAGAAATCAGTAGTGAATAATTTGAAAAAGGAGGTTAGGAAATGCCAGTTTTCAGAGTTATGGCTAGATATGGAGAGTATAAATTTTGGTCGAATGGTTACAACGAAGATTACATCTATGATGAACATACTGATACATGGTCATTAGAAACCAATACCCCTGAAGAAGCCAAACAAACTATCCAAAATATGATTGAATCTTCCAATAAGAGACAAGTTCTCTCAATTACTGTTGAAGAGGTGGGACAATGAAATATCGTATCACAATGAAGTTTCTAGAATTTACTGGACCAGATTACAGTGAAGAAAAACAACATATTTCAGAATATATCATCGAAGCCACTACTATTTCAGAAGCATTTAATATTGCAACACAAAAACATATTGAGGACAACATCAAAAACAATCTTGGTCCAGGTATTGTGAACGGAGTAGATATTCGTCAAATCGATGATTTCAAAAAGAAAGGTTGAGGAGAAATGACAGATAGGAAGTTAGAGTATGTAGACAAACTTAGAAGGTTATTATCTTTGCTTGAAAAAGAAATTGAAACTCGTGAAATATATAAAACTTTTAATAATTTACCTGACTGTAAGAAAACACAGTTAATTGCTATGGCAGATTTGAATATATCAACAACAAAAGAAAGAATTGAAGATTTGTTCTACGAGGTAATGAAAGATGCGTAAGTTAAAACTTGTTCGCATTAAAAACTTTAGAAACTTTAAGAATTTCGTTCTTACGGTATATCCATTTCATACGGAGTTTGTAGCACCTAAAACTTTTGATAAAACAGCAATAGTTGACGCTATATCATGGGTGCTGACTGGAAAAATGCATAACGGTATGTCAATTAAACCAAAAGATAATCCTAATGCATTGGTAAGTGTTGAACTCGTGTTCACAGATGGTACAAGTATTATGAGAACATATCAAGACAGTACTGATTGCTATATCAACGGTATTGCTATACCAGTTACGGAGTTTGATGAAGAACTAAAGAAACTATTCAACATTAAGTACGATGGACATTGGAAAGGGAACATCTTTCAACTACTAATTGACCCAACATTCTTTGGAACGAAACTTGATTGGCAAGAACGTAAAACAATTATAATGGACTTATTTGAAAATGATGTATTCGACTACATCAAATCCCAATTAGTTCAGGAAAACTCTTTCGATGAAAAAATTCGTTTAGGACTCAAAATATGCGAGGCAATTAAGAAACGACTAGGCATCTCGGGATTATTTTACATCATTGATAACGCTGAACAGATTACAGACCAAAACTTCACAAAACTGACCAATGACCAAATAATTAGTTTCATGACATATGAACCAAAAAAAGAATCCCATGTTCAAAACCATGAACCTATCCGTAAACCTGGACCGTTAAATCTATTTGAAATTTAAGCGTTGTCAGTGTGTTAGAGAAGATATTTGAATGGATAAAGAAGTTTATAATTATTGAGGAGAGTGCAATGATTTGGACTGATACTCATGGGTTTCTAGAGAAAATTAAACACAAAAAGAAGTATGGTATTTTCTTAGATATGGGAGTTGGTAAGACTTCACTTCTTCTTGCATTGTGCGATTATAAAATTTTTTCAGAAGGAGTAAAAAAAATATTGATTGTAGCCCCCAAAAAAGTCACTTTATCTACTTGGCAAAACGAGATTAAAAAATGGAGAAACTTTAATTACATGTTATCTATTTTAAAAGTAATAGATGGTACACCAAACAAAAGAAATAACATATTAGCAGAAACAGGGGAGTATTGTATACATATCATATCATCAGATTTATTGCATTGGTTATATGGTGAAAAAGTGAGAGAAGGCAAAAGAAATGTTTGGAAACGAAATCCTTATACACCTAAATATGATATGTTTATTATTGATGAATGTTCCCAATTCAAAGACCCTACTACAGAAAGATTTAAAACGTTGAAAAGATTTAATCCTGAATATCTCTTTCTTTTGTCTGGTACACCATTCCCTAATATTATACGAGAAACAAAGGGGAGATATACAAATTATTTAAAAGCAGATGAGTTATATTATGTATTTTATTTGTTAGATATTTTTCCAAAATCTTTAACTCAATTCAGAAACGAATTTTGTTATACGTTACAGTGGGATAAATATAATTACCGAATGTATGAAAGTACATATGATACTTTAATGCAAATTTTAGATGGATATAGTATTAGAAAACAACTAGAACTTGATGTAAAATTAAATGAACATAAAATATACTGTCCAATTGATGAAGAACACATGAAAACACTTAAAAATGATTTTTATATCGAAACAAATGGGTATGAAACTATAACTGCTAGTTCTAAAGCAATAATGCTAAATAAAGCTTTGCAGTTGTCTAATGGTTTTGTTTATGATGATTTTGGAGAAGTTAAAAGATTAAATACATATAAATTCGATGCTTTAAAAAACATTTTGGAAACATATCCTGATAGAAACTTCCTTATATATTATGTGTTTAAAGAAGATAAAAAGTTTTTATTAGACAATATAGAAGGTGCAGAAGAACTAACAGATAAAAGTCAGGAAGAAAGATGGAATAAAGGAGAAATAAAATATTTGATATTATCTCCATTTTCTGCGAAATTTGGATTAAATTTACAATATGGTGGTCATTCAATCATATGGTATGGACTTGTTTGGAGTGGAGAGTCTTATAATCAAGCAAATGCAAGACTTTATCGCAAAGGACAAACAAAAGATGTAGACGTGTTTTATATTCTAGGGAAAAATTCTTTTGACGATTATGTCTATGAAAAATTAATAGCCAAAACAGAAACAATGGATAACTTTTTAAATTATTTAAAATAAAAAAAAAGTACAATAAGACTTGACAACACAAATTATGTGTGATATAATTAAAGTACAAAAAATAAAAGAAGGAGAGATATTATGTCAAAACTAATTGAAAAAAATAATTCTGTTGTTTTTCGTCTCGATGGTGCATTTTTAATAGGAAATCAGTATTTAGTGACACCATATGTACGAGATGATGGTAAAAATTCATACTTTGGTGATTTTAGGTTTACAGATTCAACAGCAGTTAAGAAAGCACTACAAGAAGCAGTTGCATTTTTAAGAAGAAAAAATCCTGCAGTGCAAGACACTATTTTTGGAGGACAATATCCTAAATGGGAAGAAAACCAATATGGAACTCGACTCCGAGTAAACCATCGAGTAAAATTTTATAATTCACCAACCAGCAAAACAGAGATACCAGAAAATGAATTAAATAATTACTTATATGCATTAGAAGTGCATTTAATACCAACAAAAAACAATGAAATTTATATGAGAGTAGCAAGAGCAATTGTACTTAGAGAAACAGAAACTGAATATGAAAATAGTTTGTTTGATGATTTGATGAAAGAAGAAGAAGATATGTTTGCAAATTTACCTAACATTGAAATTTCAGAAGATGATTTACCATTTTAAAAAAGGAGAATAAAAAAATGAATGATATTATTCAAGAATATATTGAATATAAAAACAAATGTAAAGAATATGAAGAAAAATATCGTGCTTTAGAAGTGATTATTTTAAATGATGCAAAATTAAGGAAAGATAATAGAATCCAAATTCGTAAGGGAAAGACTACCATTACCTTAAAAGATAAAGCCTATGAAATGTTAGAAATGTTAGGAATAGAAACAACTAAAACAGAATTGAAAACTTTCAACGATTTTGAAAAAGATATTCAAGAAGCAATTTTGAAAAATCAAGATTATTATGAGGAAAAAGTAGGAAAAGAAAGTATTATAATTAAGGAGGGAAAAAATGTCTGATAGTTGGAAAGAACTTTGGTTAAAAAACTATAACAACGAAGGCGACTGCAAAGGGTTAGAAGAATATGTTGAAAGATTAGATTTTGGTGCTAAAAAAGATGCATTTTACTTACCTTGGGCAGTTGTTGAACGCATTTTCCGTTTACAAGATGGAGAAATAGAAATTATAAAAACAAACGATAAAATTGTTGAAATGGATAAAGTGACAATTGCACAAGCAGTGGATGGTGACGGAGTAGTAACAGAAAATGCAAATGTTTCGTTTTTCGTTAACGTAAAAGTAAAATGGCAAGGTAGAGAACATATTGAAAAATACCCATTACAAGATACTAATGGTAGGGCTTTGGTAATGTGGAATCAAAATGATATAAACCGAGCCATTCAACGTGCAAAAGTAAAAGCAATTGCAATAATCTCTGGTATCGGATATAAATTATTCGAAAAGAATGATTTGCAATTTGAAATTGAAGATACTCCAAGAAAATCTAACACAAAAGTAGAACAAACCGAAGTTAAAGCGAAAGAATTGAAAGAACAAATAGAAATTAAAGAAGAACAAAAAGTTGAAGAAGAACAAAAAACAGAAACAGTGAGTTTACCACCTGATTTTAATAGAGTAGATATTGAAAATAATATTAAAACCATTTTCTTGTCTGGTAATCCTGAAAAAGTGAATATCATTACAGAAACACTTAAACAATATGGAGTTTTAAAAATTCAGAAATTAACCGATGAACAAATCTATATGCTTTATCAATCTATTATATAACACCTCCCTTTTACATCGTTTAGCCGCGCGATGTAAAATAAAGCGGCTAATTATACCATAAAGGAGTGGGTGAAATAGAAATTAAAAAAAATGATTGGGCAAGATATAAAGATGGAGATTATGTGAAATTTGGAATAGTTCAAAAAGTTGATAAAAAAAACAGAAAAATATTAATAGATGATAAGTGGATAAAAAGTAGTAATATTTTAGATTTTAATCCTTCGTTTTCAGGAGTATTACATTTTGGTGATGGAATTTGGATAAAAGGTGAACATTATACTTCACATTATCCTTTGTTTATTACTAAAAGCACTGATATAATGTTCTTTACGTCAATATGTAAGTTTTATAAAAATATTGAATTGCACATTATTGCTAAAGAAAACATAAAGTGGGATATATATAATATAAAGGAATGATAACATGAAGTATGCTTTATCACCATCTAAAGCTCATAGGTTTTTACGTTGTACTGCTTCATTATTACACGATAAAAAAGAAGAAGAAACACCTGCAACAATAAGAGGAAGGCAATTACACGAATATGCTTATTTGAAATTAACAAATCAAGATTATGAAGAATTTGCAGAAATACATCAATTTAATGATTATGAAGAAAATTTAATAAATTGTTATGTTAATGCAGTACACGAAGAGGCTATTAGAATTGGTGCAACCAAAAGAGTTTTTGAGAAAAAAGAATCTGCTAGTTTGTACTTTTTCAATTTTAATTATATAATAGACGCTCTTTTAATTGGAGGTGATACAGCAAGTATAATTGATTTAAAAACAGGAAACATAGATGTCGAAGTAGAAAAAAATGAACAATTATTATTTTATGCACATGATGTAAGTATTAAATATCCTAAAATAAAAAAGTTTCGATTATCTATTTTCCAAAAAATGAGAATGAAAACACAAGAAATTCAAAAACAAGACATAATAGATTTCTTTTTAGAGAAGTATGATATATTTGAGGAAATTCACTCAGAAGATTTAAAATATCGTCCGAGTGAAAAAGCATGTCAATGGTGTGCTATTAAAAACACATGCATTGCACGTGCTAATTGGATCGTGAGGGGAAAGCCAGATGAATACGAAGTATAAAATAACTATCTTTAGAAATCGTTTTGAAACACAAGGTAAGTTAATCTCAAGGACTTTTGAAGAATTATATTTTGCATTTAAAAACAAAGCAAAAAGAACAAAAGAACGTTATGCAGAATATATGAAAGCAGACAAAGCCACAAAACTTACAATCAAAGATGTTGGTGGTTTTATAGGTGGAGAAACAGAAGGCAACCGAAGAGTTAGTGGCATAAAAGTAACAAGACAATTATTAACATTAGATATAGATACAGATAGACCAAACGTGTTAGATTACCTTAAAAGACATGTGAATTTCTGTTGTTTTGTTCATTCTACACATAGCCATTCACCTAGCGAAAATAGATTTAGAATTATTGCACCTCTTTCTAGAGAAGTAAACGTAGATGAATATGAAGCATTAGCAAGAAGAATCGCTTATAAAATAGAAAATCCACAAGGAGAAACTTTCCCTAATTTATTCGACGAAACTACATTTCAAGCAAATAGATTAATGTTTTTTCCATCTGTTTCTGCTGACGGAGAATACATTTGTGAAATACTAAATTTTGATATTTTTTCAGATGAACAAAAAATCATTGATGTTGATGAAGTTTTAAATGAATATTTAGACAAAAATAATATTTATGAATGGTTTAAACCAGAAAAAATAGATGCAGAACTGATTGGAAAAAACACAATTATAAACAAAAATCCTTTAAAAGCCAAAGGAATGGTAGGGGCTTTCAATAGAGCTTACACTGTTTCACAAGCAATAGAAAAATTCTTGCCACACATATATAAGAAAGAAAGAAATGGAAGATACACATATATAAACGGAACTTCATATGGAGGAGGTGTAATACTCAACAATGATACGCTTTTCTATTCTCATCACGGAACTGACCCCGCGAATTTATATTACCGAAGTGCTTTTGATTTAGTAAGAATCCACAAATTTGGAAAATACGATAATCAGTTTACTCCAGAAAAAGAAATTGAACCAGGTGTGTTGGAAAAAACTGATAGTTTCATGAAAATGGTGGAGTTCTGTAGAACATTACCCGAAGTAGTTGAACAAAGCGAATCTAATATAATGATTCGGCAACAAATGGAACAACAAAAAGAATTTATTGAAAATTACTTTGAAGAAGAAGAGGAAGAACCAAAAGAAGAAGAAGAAAAAGAAACAGACAAATCGTGGTTAATAAAACTTGAAAGTGCAAAGAGTGATTATACTAAATTAGATATTATATTTTCTCATGATGAAGTAGTAGGAAATTTGTTCTATTTCGATACATTTCGTTCTAACATATGTTTCAGAAGAAAACCTTATTGGAGAAAAGAATTTTACGAAGGACAAGCGTTAGAAGATAAAGATATGGCACATATTAGAGTTCATCTTGAAAAAGTATATGGAATAAAAGGAGAAAAGAAAATTGATGATGCTGTAATAGTAGCGGCAGATAAAATACAGAAAAATAAAGTAAAAGATTGGTTTGAAAGTTTGGTATGGGATGGGAAACCTCGGTTAGAAACCTTTTTTCACGACTTTTTCAAAGTCCCATTAAATCCCTTTACAAGAGCCGCATTTAAACATTGGTTAGTTGGTGCAGTTTCAAGAATATATCGTGCTGGTGCTCCAATGGATTTAGTTTTAATCATTAAGGGAAAACAGGGTATTGGAAAATCTTTATTCTTTAAGAAATTAGCGACTCCAGATTTTTCAAAACCTGGTGAACACTTGTATTCAGATACAAAGATAGATTTCAATAAAGCAAAAGATTCATACGAACAGTTAGAAGGTGTTTGGATATATGAGTGGAAAGAACTTGCTGGCATGAATATGTCTGACCAAGAAAGTATCAAGGCTTTCGTAGATAAAACAGAAGATAAATTTAGACGTTCTTATGGTCGTAGGGTAGTAGAAATTAAACGAAGAGTAGCGTTTGGAGGTTCAACAAATGATTCTACACCATTAAGAGATAGAACAGGAAATCGTAGGTTTCTTGTAATGGAATCCCAATTAGAACAAAATGAATGTTATATAAAAGATGAAAAATTGTTCACACAAGAGTACCGTGACCAATTAATTGCAGAAGCAATTCATTTATATAAATCAGGGTTCGATATATTTAAATGGACCGACGAAGAATTAGAATGGTGGGAAAAATCTAATGAAGAAAACCTTGCTGACAATGATTTGGTAGGAATAATTTCAAGTTATTTAGAAATGTTAAGACCGCAAAATTGGTACTCAATGACGCTAGAACAAATGCAAGACTATGTAAGAAACTACGATTTCGAAAGAAATAGACCTTTAGGAAGATATTGGGAAATAGACAAATTAGTAACTACAGACAAGGTTTGTATACAAGAACTTTGGAAAGTAGCACTTAATCAAAAAGATATTACAATCAATAGATTTCATCGTGAACTTATTTTACAAGCACTCGAAATATTAGGGTGGAAATTATTTAAGAACATGCAACTAAGATTTGGAGTTTTTGGTAGACAGCAACCAATATTAAATTATAAAAAAATGAAAGAAGAAGTTGAGAAAGATGATTTACCATTCTAAAATAAAAACTTTCGATGTGTTCTATTTCAAAAAAACTAAACATTATTATGTTTGTGTTTATTCACAAACAGATGATGTTAATAACATTTTAAACAATGATATATATGGTGCTGTTGTTACAACTAACTCCAAATATGAGGATTTAATAAAAGAAGGTAAAAATGATTATAATGTCAAAGTTAATCTAAATAACACGACAGGGTATGTTTGTTGTGATAAAATAATAAGAATCAAAGTAGACAAAAACGTTGTTAAAAAAACATATAAATTAACAACAACAGAAAAAAACCAAATTCAAGAGATGTTTAATAAATTTATAAATGAAATAAAAAGACAAATGGATAAAAGGAGTGATTTTGAATAATAAAAATTCTTAAAAAAACAAAAAAAGGTTTAATGGAAGAACTTGAACTTTCTTTATCTGATGCTATTATTTTCTTGTATGAACTAGATGGTAACGATTTTAATTTCAGTGATTTTTATGTCGTTAAAAATAACAAAGAAGAAGTTGAAAAATTAAAAAAATTCTTTGTTCCTGAATATCTTTTAGATTTAGAAAAAGATGTTTTAGCGGTAAACAAAAATGTAAAAAAATATAATCGTCAAAAAAATACAGGTGCTAACGTATCAGCAATTTTAAATTTCGCTAAAAAGATAGAAAACACAATACCACTTAGTGTAGTGACTCCAGAATTTGAAATCGAAGGTTTTTGGTTAAATATTACATACCCTTTAGGAGATATTAAAATATATTGCGATTATAAATTAGCAATTAGAAAAACACTTGCAACTAACAAAGAAAACGGTTATATAGATGTAGAACAAAACGATGCAATAGTTAGAATGATAAATGGTTTATTTAGAAATCAACGTTATTATTACAGACATACAAAGAAAAAGGGAAAAGAAAATGAAATTGTATGAAAAACAAGTAGAAAAAATGTTAGTTGATGCGTGTCGACATAACAAAATTTACGAACACAAAGGTTTTCCACAAATTAAAGGTTACCCTGACCGTGTTATTTATAATCATAAAATTAATGAAATTCATTTTGTAGAAATTAAAAACGAAACATATTACGGACAGACAGAAAATCAAAAAAAATGGCAGAAAATCATTGAAAATGCAGGTGGGAAATACTTTCTTATCAATGGTGAAAAAGAAATGAAAGAATATATTAAAAAATATATAGAAAGCGAGGAAGGAGATAAGTAATGTGGACGACATATTCCAAATAGATTACCTGCCTGATGAAAAGAAAATAAAGATTAATCTTCCTGAAGAAGTTTGGAGAAACATTGATACTATAATTATGACAAGACTATTTCAAGAAGAATTAGTCGTTGAAAAACAAAAAGAAAATTAAATTTAGAGTATTGGATAAAAGAAAAAAAGGCTTTTTAAGCCTTTTTTCTTTTTTCTTCAATTTCTCGTTCTGAAATACTTAATGCTCGTTCAACAACTTTCATAACATCATCTATTTCATGAGGTTTTTTGTTATTTAGAATAACTTCTTTCATGTGATTATAATAGTAATTTATAATTCGTTGAATAGTCTTTATCTTATATTCATCATTAAACTTTCTGTATCTATAGTTTGAAATTAATCTTTGAAGAGCTCTTTGTGTTAATTCAACATATCTTTTCTTAATATTTTCTGGTATTTTATGATGTATGCGTTTTCCATCTTCTGTTACTGTATAAAACGAATCAACATCATATATTTTGATTTGTTTATCAGGATTTCTCATTAATAATTCTACTATTTCATTTCTTACTTGTATATTGCTATAAACATCTTCTACATAAGAATTGATTACTGAACGTCTGTTTTCTCTAATTGCACGGTAATATGCTTGCGATTTGTTTTCTGATTTGAAAAACGCATCTACATCCCTAGCAGTTTTATTTCCTGTTCGTTTTAACAAGTTAGCGGCAGTAGATGTGATTCTTGAAACGTTTTTAACAGGTAACCCAAGTACTTGTCCGTAATGTTCGATTGCTCTTAAAAGTTTTCTTTCAATATTTTTTCCATTAGACATACTAGCTAAAATTTGAGTTCCCTTTATTATATCCTCTACTCCTGGTATATCTACTGAATATCCTTCATCAAAGATTATATTACCACTATCTATATAAACTGAAATAGCATTTATAAATGTACCAACAACAGGAATAGAATCTAAAATACCACTCATAATAAACTCTACTGTTAATTTTTCTAAAAATTCTTCTTCATCTCCTGCCCCTCTTAAATATTCATAGAAGAACGCATTTATTAAACCTTCCCAAAACGCAGCCGCAAGCAATGCTATAACATCTCTCTTGAAACTTCTTGAACTTTTTACACCGTTTTTTCTTAAATATAGGTGTCTTATCATCGAACTATACTGCATAACACCTTCAGATTTAAACCTACTAAATATCATATCAACAAGATTTTTAGAGTTAGAGAACGGGGCTCTAAATGCAGAATCTGTACTTGCTACACCATACAATAAAACTTCATCTAACATTTCGCTCGCTTTTTCCAAGACTTGTTGTTCAGATAATTGAGGATTTTGTTTTCTAATCACATCTGCATAAGATTTAAAAGCACCTACGATTACAGCGTTATCTGTCCACCCCATTATACTTAACTTATCGACATATTTTCTAACAGGTTTCATGATTTTTAACCAAGCATTTTCTGCAAAAGTAAAACTTATTTGGTCTGCTAATGCCGCATTATTCCCACTTATTGCACGTTGATAAAAATGAGGATTGTTTTTCATTAACCAAGTTCTATATTTGTTTCTTACAGGCATAGTAGCCACAAGAGTGTTTTTTGCCAACGTATGTAAATTGATTTTGTTTTTAGAGGCACTCACAAAAACAGAACCGAATTGTTTTGCGGCTGACTTTAAATTTAAAGCAAAGAGTGCTCTAGCCACATTTCCAGACATTTTTCTTATTTTTTTACTTAAATTTGATTCATAAATATCATGATATTGCAAAATATTTAAGAACATTTTTTCAATCGTTCTTTGTATTCCGTTATCTACGCCAAATACATTTCCTTCTCCCTTGATTAATTCACCAAAAGGAGTGTCGTGGGGGTCACCCTTATGTACCAACAGATGTTGCCAATCTTCGATTATTCGATGGAAACTATAATTTTGAACTTCTTTAGATTGTTTTTCTATTACTCCAAAAATGTTTTCAATTTGTAATGGAACACTAGCTCCTAATGTTGTTCTCATAGTCATACCTTCAGCCACACCCTGGTTGTGTCTATGTAGTCGTGCAAATTCAAATTCTCGTGTAGGAGAACTATCAAGAGCAACAAACGGAATATATGTTGGTTGTTTTGGCAAATCTACTCCATACATATCTGAATAAATTTCATTAACATATTCATAGTTTTTATCAAAACGTTCTTTTGCAAAAGCCAAGATTTCTTGTGCCATATAATCGTTTTTAATCATTTGTTCAAGTTGTTTCAATAATTTTTCTCTATCTTGTGTATAAATAACAAATTGTCGAGCTTTATTCTTTGCTACTTCAAGTCCTTTTTCAACAATAATTTTACTATCAACAAACCAAATGGTATTTCCAAAATGAAAATGATTTGTTGGTGCTATAGTACTGTCTGTTTCATAAATTTTATGCATTTCTACTTCTCGAGCAACTGATAAATATAAAGCAATTAAATCTCCTTTAGTTATTTTTTGTTTGTCTTTAACGCTTTCTGCTACTTGGTCTAATTTAGCACGTACTCTATCTTCAAAACTGATATTATTTTTTTCTTCTTTTAATTCATAAATTTTTGCATTAAAACCTTTAATTTCTTCACGTTTTTCACTTTGTTGTTGCTCTAATTCTTTTTGTTTTTGATGTAATGCCTTATATTGAGGAGATTTTTTGTCAGTAATTTTATCTTTTTGATTTTTTAATTCTTTTATCTCTTCACCTAGAATTTTAATTTCTGTTTTTAATTCCTCAACATTTTTTTCAAATTTACTTATTTCATCATCTATTGCGTTCATTTCTTGAGTAATTTGTCGTTTTATTTCATTAATTTCATTAGTTGACCTTACATAAGTGATAATTTCAGGACTTATATCAACCTTTTCAAAAGAGTAATCAATTGCTTTTTTGTGGTCTTTTAACCACGCTTTATAAGACATATCGAACTCTTGGAAAATTGCCATTCTTCGTTTAGCCGCATTAACATATTCCCGATAAAAATCATTAAAGAAATCTACTCTACCCTGAGTTAATTCTGAATACATTAATAAGAACTCGTGTGGCAACATGTAATGTGAAAGAATAGATAAATGTTCAGTTTTAAACTGAATACCTTCTTTCATTAAATCTCGTATTTGTTGTTTTGTGTGGTTACTGTATTCTTCAATAGTAAAGTTTTTATTAAAACCTGATTTGAAATCTGTTCTGAAAAAATTGATTATTCTAGAAAGTTGTGTAGCAACTTTATCTGGACTAAATTGTTTAACTATTTTTGAAATTGGAAGTTGTTGTAAATATTCAAAACCTTCTCCTGTATAATAATCAGTTACAAAAGTACTGTCATTAAACAAGTAAGCAAATTGAAGATGTATTGTTAACAATTCATTATTTATAAGTGTTTGTTTATCTATTTGTGAAAATCTTTCTGAAGATATTATTTTATTTCTGATTTTAGTTAACACATCTGCTAAAGTTTTTTTCATTTCAGAATAATTAAAAGCGTTATTTGCAATCGCTAGCTGGAATTCGTCTACTAAATCTACAATTTCTTGCAAATCTTTAGCAAATAATACTCCTTTTTGTCTACCTGTAGTTGCTATTTGGTTTACTGTACTATTAACTTTCTTTTCAATAGTGTTTAATAAATCATTTATTGTTTTCTTACGATATTCAACTTGTAATTTTTTAATCGCTCCAAAAATCTCTACATCATTTAATGTTGTAGATAAGTTTTTAAATATCTTATTAAAAGTTTTTGCTGTAGAATCAAGAAAGTCTTGCATATTAGGAAATTCATAACCATAATCGAAATAATCTATAACTTTATCAATTTCTAATTGCACAAAATCTATTGCTTTTGTAACTTCATCCAAACTAGGTAAACCATAAATTTCTTTTACTTCATTTGGTATTTGTTCATACAGTTTATGCAATTCGTCCAGTGTTGTTCTTAATTCATTAAATAAACTGGTATCGTTTAACTCTCCAAGTTTAACTAACTCCGAAATTTTCTCAATCGTACTGTTAACTCTTCTAAATTTAATTCTTGCATCTTCTAACAAGAATATTCCATCAGGGTGATTTAAAACAATCTCTACATTTGATTTAAAGTTTTCAAATTCTGATTTTAATTTATTATAAACATTTACTCCTCGTTGAATATTTTCTCCTAAAATCGAAGCAACATAAATTAAATTATCTATTGCTATGGTAGCATTTCCACGTTTTTTGTTTGCTTTTTCTTTAAAATAAGCATTTAACAATTTACCACGAGTAGTAAATTCTCCGTCAGTAAATTCAGAAATGAAATCATTAATATATTTTAAATCATATAAGGTTGTTTCATTAGGGAATTTCTTTCTTAATTCAACAATGAATTTTTCATAAAGTTTGCCGAAATTTTTTAAAGTAATTTTAAAAATTTTCTTTGTATCATTATTAATAGAAGTATCGTTCATTATTTGGTGATATATGTTAGTAACAGTTCTAAAAGCACTGGAATCAACTAAACTTCTTCCTTTCAATACTTCTTTATATATAGAATCTGTCATTAATAAATGACCTGTAAATTGAGCAATTAGTTCATTTAGTGTGTTGCTTTCTTTTGCGTTATGTTTATCTTTTGTCATTATATCATAAATGTCTTTGTAAGAGTTTAATTGAGCATAACGCCTTCCAGCAGGATAACTGTATTGCATATATATTAAGAAACCATCAGTGGGGGAATAACGAGAATATTTCGTTTTTTCTAAATGTTCTAAAACAACAGACTTTTCTATTGTTCCATTTTCTTTCTTTACAAAAAGTAGTTCTGCTAATTGTTTTGCAAATTTTACAGCATCTTCTTGTTTGAAATCATATATCTTATGAACTGTTTCATGAAGTAACGTGGAAGCTAATCTTTGAAAACCTTCTTTTATGTAACTGGTGTTTATATAAGTTATATAATCATCTATATTTCCATAAGTAAATCCTACTGCACTGGTTTTTCCTCCACGATATAGAATGTAGTTCATTTGAGTTGTTCTAAATGTATCATGCAATGTCTTTTCTTCTTTAGTCATATCTTCTAATTTTAGTGGTTCTTTAAAACCATGTGAGCGAGGACGAGCAATATTAATATTAGACATATCAAAATAAGTTCTAACTGCATAAGTGCTTCCATCATATACAGTTGCATTTCCACGTCCATCCACTAATTTAACTTTATTAACTTCTTTTTGTGTACTTAAAATTCTTCTGTTTTTAGGTATCAAATTACCTTTTTTATCCACATCAAAAATTTCTGATATAACACCTTCTGCATATTCATCAAATAATTCTTTAACCATTTGTTTTTGTTCTTCAGTTAATTCGTTTATGTTTGATTTGTAGTGTTGTAATTCTGTTTTTTCAGAAGGCATTAAATCTCTAATATATTCTTGTGTTGGTGAAATAACTACTTCCAATACATTGTTTTTTACTTTGCTATCTATTTCAAAATTTTCACCAAACTTTTTATGAACATAAGTAGAAATTAAATTTAAATGCATATCTGGTGTTTCATTTTGTTGCAATTCAATATAACCATAAGCCCCAGCCTTTAAACCATAAGCGTATGGTCGATATTCAAAAATATTTTTATAAGCAGAAAAATCTTCATTTATATAGGAAATAACTTTTTGTGTTTCTTTAGAAATTATATCATTATCACCTATATGTTGTCGATAAGAACTTCTTTCATTTAAAGCAAATTCGTATTGAGAATACAATTCTCTCAATAAATCTCTGTGTTCATCTTTAATTTGTTTACCTTGTTCGATTTGTTCTAAAGTTTGTTTAGCCAATTCTATTTTATCTTGTTGTTCTGATTCATTAATAAATCTTTCTAATATTCTTTTATAAGTATTTTCTTTTTCTTTTTGGTATCTGAATGTTTTTTGAATGTTTTCTTCTTCAGGAGTTTTTACATATTTAGGATTAGCGTTTTCAAAAGCATTTTGTTTTAAAACTTCACTAATATGATATTTAGTGCCTTCAATAACAACAGTTCCCTCAACATAATCATAATCATGATATATCCTGAAACAATTAATTCAATAGGGTGTTTGTCTAAAATTTCTTTCTTAAAGTTATTTTTAAATTCTTCTGCTTGAAAAACTCTTAAATCAAAATCAAAATTAATTCCTAAAGCATGATTAAAGAAGAACTTTAAGCGTTGTTCACTATCAACAGTTTTCTTTAACGCTTTTTCAAACAAGTTCCTAATTTCTTTTAATTCTTTTGTGATTTTTTTATTGCCTTCTGCAATCGCTTTCAACTCTTTGTTTTGAGTTAATCTATTCATTAACTGTTTAACTATGTTTGGTTTGTCAAAAGATAATATATCAATGATATTTCCACCTTTTAAAGTTTCTTCAATAAAGTGAGCAACAATTTCTTCTTTAGTTTGTTCTATTGCAGTTTCTAGGTTTTTTAATACCTCTAATTTTTCCGCAAACGTACGTATAATTCTCTTATCGTGTCCTGATTCCTTGAACATTTTTTCTAATGTTTCATTGGCAAATTTTAAACTAGGTAGTTTAGTGTCTTTGTCAAAACTTAATTCAATTAAAGAATCAACTTTATTCTTAATTGTTTCATATAATTCTATGTCTGTGTCTTTGATTTTGTGAACCATTTCATGTCTTAAAATAGTTTCTTCAATATTGTTTTCATTTAACGATTTTGTGTTTATATAAATAACACCATTATTTCCATAAAAAGAATCTCCATCTGCACTATTAAAAAGCACAATAGGAACATTTCTTTGATTTGCAAAATCATATGCTCTTTTTTCTATTTCATTCATGTTTTCAATTCTAACTAATTCGTTTTCTTTAACCAGGTTGTTATGAGTTAAGTCGACTCCTCTTGTCATTGAATTAACTGCATAAACATTTTCATCTGCAATTTTAGTACCAATCTTATTTTTAAACATATCTGCAGTTATTTTATCTTTAAAACGTTCTCTTATTTGAAACTTTCCATTTTGTTCTTCTATTAACAATACCAATCCTGTCCGATTCAAAAAGTTCTTTTTATCTTCTAATGTCATTTTCTTAATTACTGCTTGATTTTCTCCCTCGACAATACCTCTAGTATTTGGTGAGTTTAAAGCGTCCACAACTTGATTTAAACGCTTCTCAAATCGTTTTAATGAACGTTCTTCACCTTCTATTTTGACTTGTTTGTGAAAATCATCTATTAATTTATCTGCTTTATAATCAAGATTGTTACTTAGATTCAAATATATGTTTCTTCCTAAACCAATTCCTGCACTTGCTAATGCTCCACCTAAAAATTGAAAAGCGAGGTCTGCCCATAAATCTTCTGGATTTCCGTGGTAGTCAATCTTTCTATCAGGATTTGCATATCTCTTTAAACCTGTACCAGCCAATCCCGATGCAACTTCCTCTAAACCTTCTTCTACTGCGTTTTTAACAAAATCTCTTAAAGTACTTTTTGAAATTTGTTCATAAATAGAATTTGCTCCAACTATTTCTCCAGAAGGTGTAAACCCTCCAATGTTTTCAATTCCTGTTTCAAGCAAGGCATTACTCCAAGCATAAGTGTATGCATCATCAACACTCACTCCGTTATTCATAGCTTCTTGAAAACTTTTACCAAAAACAGAAGCACCAAAATAAACATTAGATAATACTTTAGCAGCAGTACCAGCATTTGATGTCTTAAATAATCCAGCAGTTAATTTTGCAAGCCCCATAGTAGCCAAGATGTTACCCACACTTTCCGCTGTTCCCATAAGTAAATTATAAATTTGAGAATCACCGAAGGCTATATCTGTACGTTCTTTTGCTCCCCATGTTATAGTATTGACAAAAGGATGAATCAGGTTTTCTGAAATCCAATTTTGCCAATTAACTGTATTTCTAACAAATGCTTCGGTTTCAGCATAATACCTACCATCAAGTATTTCTTTATTTTTTTCTTTTTCTTCGTATGCTTTTCGGTCAACTTCAGGATAATAATAATCACGGGGATTATAAAACCTAGAGGCTGGTGCTATAGTATGCATTTTTAATATTGCTTTTTTATTTCCTGTTAAAGGACTTACTCTATATGCCA
>Ga0116180_1001568_pt1 | contig 19162 bp, 18 predicted proteins | sample AD_UKC073_MetaG_FD_89804 | JGI IMG/M metagenome (GOLD analysis project Ga0116180, IMG submission 89804) | Active sludge microbial communities of municipal wastewater-treating anaerobic digesters from USA - AD_UKC073_MetaG | ecosystem: Engineered > Bioreactor > Anaerobic > Digestate | place: USA...
ACGGCACCGGCACCTGTCCTACTCCCAGCTGTCCCAGCGCTACGTCCCCGAGGATGACGCGTCGGTGGTGCTTCCGCCCGCTCTCGAAGGCGACCCCGAACTGCAGGCGGTGGTGCTGGCCGCCGCCGACGCCAGCCGGGCCGCATACCTGGAGTTGCTGTCCACCCTCGAAGCACGGCTCGATGACCGGCCCGGTGCTGTCCTGCGCCGTAAACAGGCCCGCCAGGTCGCGCGCGCGGTGCTGCCCAACGACACCGAGACCCGCATCGTGGTGACGGGCAACTACCGCGCCTGGCGACACTTCATCGCGGTGCGGGCCAGCGAGCACGCCGACGTCGAGATCCGACGGCTCGCGATCGCCTGCTTGCGGGAACTCGCCGCCGCCGCTCCCGCGGTGTTCGCGGATTTCGAGATCACCGTGCTGTCGGACGGCACCGAGGTCGCCACCAGCCCGCTCGCTACGGACGTGTAGCAGGCAGCGGGTAACCTAACGCCCCGTGAGCGCCAGCGGATTCGATGCCGGAGCCCGGTTGGGCACCGTCCTGACCGCCATGGTGACGCCGTTCACCCCCGACGGGTCGCTGGACACCGAGGCCGCCGCGCGGCTGGCCAACAGGCTGGTCGACGCGGGATGCGACGGCCTGGTGGTGTCCGGAACCACCGGCGAGTCACCGACCACCACCGACGACGAGAAGATCGCCCTGCTGCGCGCGGTCCTGGAAGCGGTCGGCGACCGGGCCCGCGTCATCGCCGGCGCCGGAACCTACGACACCGCGCACAGCGTGCACTTGGCGAAGGCGTCCGCCGCGGAGGGCGCGCACGGTCTGCTGGTCGTCACGCCGTACTACTCGCGCCCGCCGCAGAGCGGTCTGGTGGCGCATTTCACCGCCGTGGCCGACGCCACCGACCTTCCGGTGGTGCTCTACGACATTCCGCCCCGTTCGGTCGTGCCGATCGAATGGGACACGCTGCGCGCCCTGGCCCGGCACCCCAACATCGTGGCCGTCAAGGACGCCAAGGGCGACTTGCACGGCGGCGCGCAGATCATGGCCGAAACCGGTCTGGCCTACTACTCCGGCGATGATGCGCTGAACCTGCCGTGGCTGGCGGTCGGCGCCGTCGGTGTGGTCAGCGTCTGGGGCCATCTTGCGGCCGGCGCACTGCGGGACCTGCTGAGCGCCGTCCACTCCGGCGACATCGTCACCGCCCGCAAGATCAGCCTCACGCTGGCGCCACTGAACGCCGCGCAGAGCCGACTCGGCGGCGTCACCCTCTCCAAGACCGGACTGCGACTGCAGGGCTTCGACGCCGGCGATCCGCGGCTGCCCCAGATGCCCGCCACGCCGGCCCAGATCGAGGAACTCGCCGCCGATATGCGCGCGGCAGCGGTGCTGCCGTGACCAATCCGGTGCTTGCGCCCCCGGGCCCGCTGACACCGGGCGGCCTGCGGGTGACCGCGCTGGGCGGTATCGGGGAGATCGGCCGCAACATGACGGTGTTCGAGCACCTCGGCCGGTTGCTGATCATCGATTGCGGTGTCCTGTTCCCGGGCCACGACGAGCCCGGGGTCGACCTGATCCTGCCCGATCTGCGACATCTCGACGGCAGGCTCGACGATGTCGAGGCGCTCGTTCTCACCCACGCCCACGAGGACCACATCGGCGCCATCCCGTTCCTGCTCAAAATGCGCGGCGACATCCCGGTGGTGGGTTCCCGATTCACCCTCGCCCTGGTGGCCGAAAAGTGCCGCGAGCACCGCATCAAGCCGAATCTCGTCCAGGTCGCCGAGGGTCAACGCAGCACCCACGGGGTGTTCGAGTGTGAGTACTTCGCGGTCAACCACTCCATCCCGGACGCGCTGGCCATCGCCATCCACACCGGCGCCGGGACCGTGCTGCACACCGGCGACATCAAACTCGATCAGTTGCCGATGGACGGCCGGCCCACCGACCTGCCGGGGATGTCCCGGCTCGGCGATGCCGGCGTGGATCTGTTCCTGTGCGACTCCACCAATGCCGAGATTCCCGGGGTGGGACCGTCGGAGAGCGAGATCGGGCCCACGCTGCACCGTCTGATCCACGGCGCGGAGGGTCGCCGCGTCATCGTTGCGTGTTTCGCCTCCAACGTCGACCGTGTCCAGTCGATCGTCGACGCCGCAGTGGCCCTCGGCCGGCGGGTGTCTTTTGTCGGCCGCTCGATGGTGCGCAATATGGCCATCGCGCGCGACCTGGGCTTCCTGCGGGTGAGCGACGCCAACGTGGTCGACATCGGGGCTGCCGAGATGATGCCCCCGGGCAGCCTGGTGCTGGTCACCACCGGCACCCAGGGCGAGCCGCTGTCGGCACTGTCGCGGATGTCGCGCGGAGAGCACCGGAGCATCACCATCACCGCTGACGACCTGATCATCCTGTCGTCGTCGTTGATCCCCGGTAACGAGGAGGCGGTGTACGGAGTCATCGACGCCCTCTCGAAGATTGGTGCGAGGGTGGTCACCAATCAACAGGCGCGCGTCCACGTCTCGGGCCACGCATATGCCGGTGAGTTGCTGTTCCTCTACAACGGGGTGCGGCCCCGCAACGTGATGCCGGTGCACGGAACATGGCGGCACCTGCGGGCCAACGCCAAGTTGGCCGCCCGCACCGGGGTGCCCGAAGAGTCGATCATGCTGGCCGAGAACGGTGTCAGCGTCGATCTGGTGGGTGGTCAGGCTTCCATCGCCGGCGCGGTCCCGGTGGGCAAGATGTTCATCGACGGTCTGGTGTCCGGTGACGTCGGGGAAGCGACGCTGGGGGAGCGGCTCATCCTGAGTTCGGGTTTCATCGCGGTGACGGTCGTCGTGCACCGCGGCACCGGGAAGATCGCCGCGCCGCCGCACCTGCACTCGCGGGGCTTCTCCGAAGACCCCAAGGCCCTCGAACCGGTCGCCCGCAAGGTGGAGCGGGAACTGGAATCGCTTGCCGCCGAACGGGTCACCGACACGGTGCGGATAGCGCAGGCGGTTCGCCGCACGGTCGGCAAGTGGGTCGGCGAGACCTAGCGGCGCCAGCCCATGATCGTGCCGACGGTGCTGGAAGTCTGATCAGCCGCGCAACCGTCCCTTGGCCGGGTCGCCCGCGGGCAGCGGCTCCAGCATCCTGACGTCGGGCGCGCCGGCGAGGTGCTCGCCGATCGTGGTGAACAGGGCTGCGACCGCCGGGGCGGTGCTGTGCGCCTGGAGCGCCGCCTCGTCGGCCCACTGCTCGATGAAGACGAACGTGTCGCCGGTCCGATGCAGCGAGTACAGCTCGCAGCCGGGTTCGTCGTGCACGTCGGCGATCGCCTTCTCGCACGCCGCGCGAACGGTATCGACGGACTCGGGCTTGGCGGTGAACGACGCGACCACGACAACGGGCATCAGCGGGATCCTCCTGAAGTTAGGGGCTTTCGCCCTACACGGTAGGGGCAGGGAGGACATGATGGGCCGACTCAACGTTTATCCGGAGGCACATCCGCACGTCGTGCCGCACGGCAGGAAGGTGGGACATGGCGCTGCCGCGCGAAGACCGCACCCACGACCGCAAGTCGCTGTACATGACGGTGCTGATGACACCGGACATGGCGAACTTCTCCGGCAACGTTCACGGCGGGACCCTGTTGAAGCTGCTCGACCAGGTGGCGTATTCGTGCGCGAGCCGCTACGCGGGAACCTATGTCGTCACGCTCTCGGTGGATCGGGTTCTGTTCCGTGACGCCATCAAGGTGGGGGAGTTGGTGTCCTTCTCGGCGTCGGTGAACCACACCGGTCGGACCTCGCTGGAAGTGGGAATCCGGGTCGAAACCGAGAACATCCGCGACGGAAGTCGCCGGCACACCAACAGCTGCTATTTCACGATGGTGGCCGTCGACGCCGAGGGCCGTCCGGTGCCGGTGCCGCCCGTGGTGCCGGTCACCGACGAAGAGCGGGCCTGGTTCCAGGCGGCCGAGGTCCGCCGCGCCGCATTGCGGGCCGCATTCGCCAACTGATCCGGCGGAGCGGCCCTGGTCTTCGTGGGACTTTGGCGGGGTTAGGTTGCGGTCTTGCAACGGCAGGCCCCGCACAGGTGTTGTAGGTGTTGCTGCTGAGGCTGATGCGACTAATCTTCCGCACATGGCGAACAAGACGGCCTCCCGCTCTGCTGCGCGTACGACCAGCTCACGGGGTGGTTCTGGGGCCGGTACCCGGTCAGCGGCCGGGTCAGCTGCGAAGTCCCGGTCGAAGGCTGCCGCACAGGCCGGTACCGCGAGCGGCGCCAGAGCGGGTACCAGGTCCGGCGCGAAATCGAATGCGTCGGCCAAGGCTCCCGCCAGGTCCTCCCGGCCGGCCCCTCCGCGCCGCAAGCCCTCGGCGGGGAACTCGCCGTCGGGCATCGGACTTGCCGCCGCTGCCGGTGGCCGGGCACTGCGGGCCACGTGGATGGTGCTCGCCCGGGGTGCCGGGTCGGCGGCGAGGTCGGTGGGACGTGCCCGTGACCTGGAGCCGGGCCACCGCCGTGACGGTCTTGCGCTGGGGCTGATGGCCATGGCGGTGGTGATCGCCGCGGCTTCCTGGCTGGACGCCGCCCGGCCGGTCGGTGCCTGGGTGGATTCCGCGCTCCGAACGGTGGTCGGTGGCGCTGTCGTGTTGCTGCCTCTCGTGCTCGGCGCGATCGCGGTGGTGCTGATGCGCACCGAACCGCGGCCTGAGGCCCGGCCGCGGCTGGTCCTGGGGGCCGCGATGATCGCCGTGCCGGTGCTCGGTCTGTGGCATCTCTGGTCGGGTGCGCCCACCGACCCTGCGGCCCGTCAGCGGGCGGGCGGGTTCGCCGGCTTCGCCGCCGGGGGACCGCTGGCCGACGGGCTGACGGGCTGGATCGCGACGCCGCTGCTCATTGTCGCCGTCCTGTTCGGTCTGCTGCTGCTCACCGGAACGACCTTGCGGGATCTGCCGTACGCGCTGTACGAGATGTTCGCCACCCGCTCCGGGCGGCGCTATGCCGACTACGACCCCGATGCCGACTACGACCCCGATTACGACTACGCGGTGGATTTCGCCGGCGACGACTCCGATGGCTACGCCGGGGACTACGACCACGCCAACGACGGTCCGCACGATGAGGGGTCCGGCCGCCTCGGCGGTGGACGTCGGCGCGGCGGCGCACCCGAACCGGCCGCGGACGACCTCTCCGACGGGTACTACGACGACCCGCGCGCCTACGCCGACGAACCGGCGGCCTGGCCGGGCGCTCCGGCCGCCACCGGCACCCCGTTCGACAACTACCCGCTGGACGAGGCCGTCGTCGAGGCGCCGCGTGTCACCGAGCCGATCAAGGCGCGGCGGCGCAAGCCGGTGCCGGAACGGAGCACGACGGCCCCCGCCTCAGCTCCCGAGGCGGCCGAGGATCAGCTGTCGCTCGATCGGGTCGTGGAGGGCTCCTACACACTGCCGACGCTGGATCTGCTGATCCCGGGTGATCCGCCGAAGCGGCGCAGCGCGGCCAACGACGCCATCGTCGAGGCCATCTCCTCGGTGCTCGAACAGTTCAAGATCGACGCCGCGGTGACCGGGTGCACCCGCGGTCCGACCGTCACCCGCTACGAGGTCGAACTCGGTCCGGGCGTCAAGGTGGAGAAGATCACCGCCCTGCAGCGCAACCTCGCCTACGCGGTCGCCACCGAGAGTGTCCGCCTGCTCGCCCCGATCCCCGGCAAATCCGCGGTGGGTATCGAGGTGCCCAACACCGACCGCGAGATGGTCCGCCTCTCGGACGTTCTCTCCGCGCCGTCCACCCGCCGCGACCACCATCCGCTGGTGATCGGACTGGGCAAGGACATCGAGGGCGACTTCATCTCCGCCAATCTGGCCAAGATGCCGCACCTGTTGGTGGCCGGGTCCACCGGGTCGGGCAAGTCCAGCTTCGTCAACTCGATGTTGGTGTCGCTGTTGGCCCGCGCCACACCCGACGAGGTGCGGATGATCCTCATCGACCCCAAGATGGTGGAACTGACGCCCTACGAGGGCATTCCGCACCTGATCACCCCGATCATCACCCAGCCCAAGAAGGCCGCCGCCGCACTGGCGTGGCTGGTCGAGGAGATGGAGCAGCGCTACCAGGACATGCAGGCCTCCCGGGTGCGCCATATCGACGACTTCAACGCCAAAGTGCGCTCCGGTGAGATCAGCACCCCGCTGGGCAGTCAGCGGGTGTACAAGCCCTACCCCTACATCGTCGCGATCGTCGACGAGTTGGCCGACCTGATGATGACCGCGCCGCGCGATGTGGAGGATGCGATCGTCCGCATCACCCAGAAGGCCCGCGCCGCCGGAATCCATCTCGTGCTGGCGACCCAGCGGCCGTCGGTCGACGTGGTCACCGGCTTGATCAAGACCAACGTGCCCTCCCGGCTGGCCTTCGCCACGTCCTCGCTCACCGACAGTCGCGTCATTCTCGACCAGCCCGGCGCGGAGAAGCTGATCGGCATGGGTGACGGGTTGTTCCTGCCGATGGGGGCCGGCAAGCCGATCCGCCTTCAGGGTGCCTACATCAGCGACGACGAGATCCAGGCCGTCGTTCAAGCCTGTAAGGACCAGGCCGAACCGGACTACACCGAGGGCGTCACCGCCGCCAAGCCCTCCGGCGACAAGTCCGACGTCGACCCGGATATCGGCGACGATATGGACGTCCTGCTGCAGGCCGTCGAGCTGGTGGTCTCGAGCCAGTTCGGCTCCACCTCGATGCTGCAGCGCAAGCTGCGGGTCGGCTTCGCCAAGGCAGGCCGGCTGATGGATCTGATGGAGACGCGCGGCATCGTGGGACCGTCGGAGGGTTCCAAGGCGCGCGAGGTGCTGGTCAAGCCCGATGAATTGTCGGCCACCCTGATGGCGATCCGTGGCGGGTCCGGCCAGGACGACGAGGACGACGACTTCGGAGGAGTGCCGGAGGACTTCTGACCGGCGGCCACTACAAGACGTGGGCTACAAGACGAGGAGCATCCTGGTGTTGCCCAGGATGTTGGGTTTGACGTAGCTGAGGTCGAGGAACTCCGCCACGCCCACGTCGTAGGAACGGCACATCTCCTCGTAGACCTCCGCGGTGACCGGCGTGCCCTCGATCTCGCCGAAACCGTGCCGGGCGAAGAACTCGACCTCGAAGGTCAGCACGAACAGCCGTTGGAGCTGTAATTCGCGGGCCACCTCGAGAAGCTTCCCGACGATCGCGTGGCCGACGCCGCGGCCCCTGACTTCGGGGTGGACCGCGACCGTGCGGACCTCGCCGAGGTCCGACCACAGGACATGCAGGGCGCCGCAGCCGACAACCCGGCCCGCCAGCTCGGCGACCCAGAACTCCTGGACCGCCTCGTACAGCGTGACGAGGTTCTTCTCCAGCAGGATCTTTCCGGCGTAGGTGTCCACCAACCGTTTGATCTCGAGCACGTCTGAGGTGCGGGCACGTCGTACCGCGACCGCCGCGACATCGCGATCTTCCGGCGACGACGCCCCAGGCGAGAACTCGGTCACCGCGCCACCCTATCGCTGCGGATCTCCGGACTGCCGACCCGATATTCTGTCTGCCGTGCCGGGCCAACCCCAGACTCCGCCTGCGGCCCGGCACGTCCCGGTCGTCAACGTCGCCAACATGCTGACCGCGCTGCGGCTGGTTCTCGTTCCGGTGTTCCTGCTGTTTCTCATGTCCGGTGACGGCCACCAGACCGCAAGCCGGATCACGGCGTTCGCGATCTTCGCGGTGGCGGTCATGACCGACCGCCTGGACGGGTCGCTGGCCCGCAAACACGACATGATCACCGAGTTCGGCAAGCTGGCCGATCCGATCGCAGACAAGATGCTGATCGGAGCCGCACTCATCGGGTTGTCGATGCTGGGCGACCTTCCCTGGTGGGTGACGGTGGTCATCCTGATCCGCGAGATCGGGATCACCGTGCTGCGTTTCGCGGTGATCAGCCGGGGGGTGATCCCCGCGAGCCACGGCGGCAAGCTCAAGGCGCTGGTCCAGGCCGTCGCGATCGGTCTGTTCGTCCTGCCGCTGCACAGTTGGCCGCCAGTCTGGCTCACCGTCGCCTGGTGGGTGATGGGGGCGGCGATTCTGCTGACCGTGGTGACGGGCATCGACTACGTGATCTCCGCGATACGAGGCGCCCGCAAGGCCGGGTAGCCCGCGGGAACCAATCTCGGTGCCCCCACGTTGCACAAAGTGCTGCGACGACATGAGGAGGACAGCGATGGCGGTACTGCTGCGGGAAGTGATCGGCGATGTGTTGCGCCGCGCCCGCACCGAGCAGGGACGCACCTTGCGGGAGGTGTCGAACTCCGCCCGGGTCAGCCTCGGGTATCTCTCCGAGGTCGAGCGCGGCCGGAAAGAGGCCTCCAGTGAATTGCTCAGTGCCATCTGCACCGCCCTCGATGTCCCGCTATCGCGGGTGCTTTCCGACGCCGGCGCGGAGATGGCCTGTCACGAGGACGTCGCCCGCCTCACCACCGTTCCCCGCGATGTGGCGGTCAACCGGCCGGTGGCGATGGCCGTCGCCTGACCTGCGCCGAACACCCGACATTGCCACGGGGCTGCGCCCGGATGGTCCGACCCGATAAATTGAGCGGCGGCTGGAAACGCGGCTGACGCGACACTCGACTTGAAGGCAGGCAAATCTGATGGCCAATCCGTTCGTGAAGGCGTGGAAGTACCTGATGGCGCTGTTCAGCTCCAAGGTCGACGAGTACGCCGATCCGAAGGTGCAGATCCAGCAGGCGATCGAGGAGGCCCAGCGCCAGCATCAGGCGCTGACCCAGCAGGCGGCCCAGGTGATCGGCAACCAGCGTCAGCTGGAGATGCGGCTCAATCGTCAGCTGGCCGACATCGAGAAGTTGCAGGCCAATGTGCGTCAGGCGCTGACCCTGGCGGATCAGGCCGCGGCCGGTGGGGACGCCACGAAGGCCACCGAGTACACCAACGCTGCAGAGGCCTTCGCCGCGCAGTTGGTGACCGCCGAGCAGAGCGTCGAGGACCTCAAGACCTTGCACGACCAGGCTCTGCAGGCCGCCGTGCAGGCCAAGAAGGCGGTCGAACAGAACGCCATGGTGCTGCAACAGAAGATCGCCGAGCGTACGAAGCTGCTCAGCCAACTCGAGCAGGCCAAGATGCAGGAGCAGGTCAGCGCCTCGCTGCGGTCGATGAGCGAGATCGCCGCACCCGGTACCACTCCGAGCCTCGACGAGGTCCGCGACAAGATCGAACGGCGGTATGCCAACGCCATGGGTGATGCCGAGCTGGCCCAGAACTCGGTGCAGGGACGCATGATGGAGATTCAGCAGGCCAGTGTGCAAATGGCCGGACATTCCCGGCTTGAGCAGATCCGCGCCTCGATGCGCGGCGAGGCGCTGCCCTCCGGTGGCGCCGCAGCCCCGGCGACCCCGGCTACGCCCGCGGCCGCTCCCACGCCCGAGAAGCCTCTCGGACACTAAGGAGGCATGGCCCATGGCGGTGAAACCCGAGGTGGCCGGCTACGCGTCGCGCCGGACCCGGTCGGTGCTGCAGCGCGGCATCGACACTGCCAGCGAGTACGCCGATGTCGCCGCGCAGAAGCTCGGTGCATTGTCCGACCCCAGGGCCCGCCTGCTGCGCAAGCGCCGCTGGGCCCTGCGTTTGGGCCTGTTCTTCGGTGTGTCGTCACTGTTCTGGGTGGCGGTCACCGGCCTGCTGGCGACGTGGAGCACGCCGGTCTGGGGGTTGATCATCACCGGTGCTGTCGCGGCAGGTGCTGCCCTTCCATCCACCCTATTCATGCTGCGTTACCGGTGGCTTCGCGGCGAGCCGTTACCGCCCCAGCGTCAGGCGAGTGCGAGGCGGCTGCCCCCACACGGTTCGGCCGCGCGCCCGGTGATGTCGGCGCTGGGCGCATCCGAGCGGGGCCTGCACTCGCTGTTGGGGGTCATCGAGCGCGGCGAGATGCTGCCGGCCGCGGAGATCTGTGAGCTGACCGCTGCGGCCGGTGGTTCGGCGGCGGCGATGGTCGCGACGGCGGCGGAGGTCGTGTCGATGGAGCGGGCAGCGGTCGAGGCACCCCAGTCTCGTGCCTACCTGGCGCCCACGATCAACGCGCTCACCGCCCAACTCAACAGCGGGCTGCGGCAGTACAACGAGATGGTCACCGCCGCGGCCCACCTGGTGTCAGCGGCGAACGCGGATCCGGTGCTGGGCTCGCCTGCGCATCAGCGTTATCGTGCCGAGCTCAGTGACGCGACCGACCGGCTGCTGGGCTGGGCTCAGGCCTTCGACGAACTGGGTCCGGCGCGGCGGGTGTCATAGGGGAACTGGAAGAGTCGGACGCTAAAGAGTCGGACCGACCTAAAGAGTTGGACCCTAAAGAGTCGGACCCTAAAGAGTCGAACGCAGCGCCGGGATGACAGCCCCGGCCAAGCCGCGAAGAATGGCCTTCCCGAAGTCGAACATGTCGAAGTAGTCCCGCCACAGGGTGATCCGGCCACCATGCACTTCGAACACCCCACACACCCAGAACTGCAGGCGCACCGGACCGAAGACGAGTGCGTCGGTCCGCTCGGTCAGCACGGTTGCCCCGTTGACCGCGATGCGATGCGTCCTCACCTCGAAGGCCGCCCGACCCTCCATGGCGCGGAACAGTCTGAGCGCGCGGGCGCGGCCGCGGATAGTCGGGAAACCGACATTCTGATATACCAGGTTGTCGTCCAGGACCGCTCCAGCGGTGTCGATATCCTGATCCTGCAGGGCGCCCAGCAGCACCTCGACGGTGTGGGCCACGGATTGGGAGGTGTCGACGTCGGCGCTCACCGTGCCGTTGGTCACGTTGCCATTGGAGCTGACGATCTGTTCGGTCATCACCCCAGACTAGGCCAGCCTTCCCGCCATCTTCTGCCCAGTCTCAGCCGACACAGCGGGGGCTGATCGTGCGCATTGCCGTCGTCGCCGGGCCGGAGGCTGGGCACTGCTTTCCCGCCATCGCGTTGTGCCTTCTGCTGCGCGAGTCAGGCGACGATCCCGTTCTGCTGACCGGCACCGAGCGGATCGACACGGCCCGCGCAGCCGGTGTGGAGACGGTCGAACTGGTCGGTCTGGAACCGCAGGAGGCTGACGACGACAACGACGCCGGCGCGAAGTTGCACCAGCGTGCGGCCAGGATGGCGGTTCTCAATGCTGCCGTGCTGGAACGACTCAAGCCGGATCTGGTGGTGTCCGACGAGATCACCGCGGCGGGTGGGCTGGCCGCCGAGTTGATGGGGATTCCGTGGGTGGAACTCAATCCGCACCCGCTGTACCTGCCGTCGAAGGGACTCCCGCCGATCGGCAGCGGTCTGGCGCCGGGCTCCGTTCCGAGCGGATGGGTGCGCGATGCCGTGATGCGATACCTCGCCGGGCGGTCGATCCGCGCCGGAGAACGTCAACGTTCGGTCGCCCGGCGCGGTATCGGGTTGTCTCCTCATGGCCCCGGTCCACGCCGTCGGCTGATCGCCACCCTGCCCGCACTGGAGGTTCCGCGGCCGGATTGGCCGGCGGAGGCGGTCGTCGTCGGCCCGTTGCTCTTCGAGCCCACCGACGCCGTGCTCGTCCCGCCGCCCGGGAACGGCCCGCTGATCGTGGTCGCGCCGTCGACCGCGGTGACCGGTGCTTCCGGGCTGGCCGAACTGGCTCTTGAGCATCTGGTGCCGGGTCGGACGCTGCCGAAGGGGTCACGGCTGGTGGTGTCGCGTCTCAGCGGTGATATCGGCGCGGTCCCGCCCTGGGCGACGGTCGGACTCGGGCGTCAGGACGAACTGCTCGGCCACGCCGATCTGGTGATCTGCGGCGGCGGACACGGCATGCTGGCCAAGGCACTGCTGGCCGGGGTGCCCATGGTGGTGGTGCCCGGCGGGGGGGACCAATGGGAACTGGCCAATCGCGTGGTGCGCCAGGGCAGTGCGCAACTGGTCCGGCCGTTGACGCCGGGAACGCTGGCAACCGCGGTCAACGAGGTGATCTCGGAGCCCGCCTATCGAGCAGCCGCGCGGCGGGCAGTGCAGAGCGTCGTCGGAGTGGCCGATCCGGTTCGGGTGTGCCACGAGGCCGCTGGGTAGGTTTACCGGTGTGCGGCTGACGGAGTTCCATGAACTGGTCGAGGGGCAGTTCGGTCCGGTTCGCGGCGCGTCGATGCTGGTCGATCATGCCCTGACGAGGTTCGGCGGACGGAGTGCCGCCCAGGCGATCGAGGACGGCGTCGACCCGCGCGAGGTCTGGCGGGCGCTGTGTGCGGACTTCGACGTTCCCCGCGAACAATGGTGAACGGCGGATAGACCGCGACACGCGGGCACGGCTGCTTGCCATCGAACACATGTTCGCTAGTGTGGTCGGTGTTCGACCGGCGCAGTTCGATCCGGTTTTGTCGGTGGCCTCTTCTAGCGTCATCGACAACCGACCGAACCGGTCACCCGAACACCACACGAACGGAGACATCCCATGGCGCAGCAGGCTCCCGACCGCGAGAAGGCCCTTCAGCTCGCGATCGCGCAGATCGAGAAGAACCACGGCAAAGGCTCGGTGATGCGCCTCGGGGACGAGGTGCGCCAGCCGATCTCGGTCATCCCCACCGGATCCATCGCGCTGGACGTGGCGCTCGGCATCGGTGGGCTTCCGCGTGGTCGGGTCATCGAGATTTACGGCCCGGAATCCTCCGGCAAGACCACCGTCGCCCTGCACGCGGTCGCCAACGCCCAGGCCGCCGGTGGAATCGCCGCATTCATCGACGCCGAACACGCCCTCGACCCGGAGTACGCCAAGAGCCTTGGTGTGGATACCGATTCCCTGCTTGTGAGCCAGCCCGACACCGGTGAGCAGGCGCTCGAGATCGCCGACATGCTGGTGCGTTCCGGTGCGCTGGACATCCTGGTCATCGACTCGGTGGCCGCCCTGGTTCCCCGCGCAGAGATCGAGGGCGAGATGGGAGACAGCCACGTCGGCCTGCAGGCCCGGCTGATGAGCCAGGCGCTCCGCAAGATGACCGGCGCGTTGAGCAACTCGGGTACCACCGCGATCTTCATCAACCAGCTCCGCGAGAAGATCGGGGTGATGTTCGGGTGCTTCAACTACAGCACCAGGGTCCAACTAGCCGACGGCACCACGGAGAAAATAGGAAAGATCGTCAATCAAAAGTTGGATGTCGAAGTTCTGTCCTATGACCCCGACACCGATCAGATCGTGCCGCGGAAGGTGGTCAACTGGTTCGATAACGGGCCGGCTGAGCATTTCCTTCAGTTCACTGTTGAGAAGTCGGGCGGCAATGGGCGGTCGCAATTCGCCGCGACGCCAAACCATCTCATCCGCACCCCGGGTGGCTGGACAGAGGCTGGAAATATCATCGCCGACGACCGGGTCATGGCCGCCGAACCACACCTGCTGAGTGATCAGCAGTTCGAGGTCATTCTGGGTTCGCTGATGGGCGACGGGAATCTGTCACCAAACAGGCACGGCCGCAACGGTGTCCGGTTCCGGATGGGGCATGGTGCGAAGCAGCGCCAGTATCTCGAATGGAAGACCGAACTATTGGGCAATATTGGCCATTCGATCTTCGAGAACTCCACGGGTGCTCGCTTCGTCGACTTCACTCCGCTGGCCGAACTCGCTGAGCTGCAGCGTGCGGTTTACCTTGGTGACGGCAAGAAGGTGCTCTCGGAGGATTATCTCAAGGCGCTCACCCCGCTTTCCCTCGCCATCTGGTACATGGACGACGGTTCGTTCGCTGTCCGTTCCAAGGGCATGCAGCGGCGCACCGCGGGGGGAAGCGGACGAGTTGAAATTTGCGTTGAAGCGATGAGCAGCGGCTCGCAACTTCGTCTGCGCGACTTCCTGCGTGACACTCACGGTCTGGACGTGCGCCTACGCCAAGCGGGAAAGGCCGGCAAGTCGGTACTGGTGTTTTCCACCGCAGCATCGGCGAAGTTTCACGAGATCGTCGCGCCGTACATGGCGCCGTCGATGGAATACAAGTTGTTGCCACGGTTCCGCGGTCAGGGCACGGTCGTTCCTCAGTACATCGAGCCAACACAACGGCTGGTACCGGCGACGGTTCTCGATATTCATGTGAAGCCTCCGGCGCGTTCGATGAACCGCTTCGACATCGAGGTGGAGGGCAACCACAACTACTTCGTCGATGGCGTCATGGTCCACAACTCTCCCGAAACGACCACCGGTGGTAAGGCGTTGAAGTTCTACGCTTCGGTGCGCCTGGACGTCCGTCGTATCGAGACACTCAAGGACGGCACCGAAGCGGTGGGTAACCGCACCCGCGTCAAAGTGGTCAAGAACAAGGTTTCGCCCCCGTTCAAGCAGGCCGAGTTCGACATCCTGTACGGCAAGGGGATCAGTCGCGAGGGCTCGCTCATCGACATGGGTGTTGATCAGGGCTTCATCCGCAAGTCCGGCTCCTGGTACACCTACGAAGGTGAGCAGTTGGGGCAGGGCAAGGAGAACGCCCGGAACTACCTGATGGAGAACCCCGACGTCGCCAACGAGATCGAGAAGAAGATCAAGGAGAAGCTCGGGGTCGGTGCCACGCTGACCGATGAGGCCATCGACGATGTCCTCCCCGCTCCCGTCGACTTCTGAGGCACGCGAGGAGCAGGCGCATGCGCTTTGCCTGCGCCTGCTCACCTCGCGGGCACATACTCGATCTGAACTCGCCGGCCGGATGTCCAAGCGCGGCTATCCCGAGGAAATCGTGGCGGCGGTACTCGAGCGTCTGACCAAGGTGGGTCTGGTCGACGACGAGGACTTCGCCGAGCAGTGGGTTCGATCGAGGCAGACGCACGCCGGCAAAGGTAAACGGGCGCTGGTGGCCGAGCTTCGGACAAAGGGAGTCGACGACGAGGTGATCGCCTCGGTGATCGACGGTATCGACCCGGGCGCCGAGCGGGTGAGGGCTGAGGAACTGGTGGAGCGGCGACTGCGTCGGGAGACCCTCGGCGACGGTGACCACACAAAGGTGATGCGTCGACTGGTGGGGATGCTCGCCCGCCGCGGCTACAGCCAGAGCATGGCGGTCGCGGTTGTCACCGAGGCACTGGCTGCTGAGCGGGAACGCAGGAGGGTCTAGGTCCGGTTTCCGCTCCTGCTCCTCAGCCGTGCGAACTCATCGCGGTCGTGCGCGCTGAACACCGTGATGTCGGAGGGCAGCGCGGCGAGCGTGCGGTGGCCGTCGCGCATCCGTCTGGGGTCGGCGGCCACGAGATACTCGAAACCGGTGGAGAAGGCGCCGCGACGGTTCAGCTTCGACGCCTTCCCCAGCGCGGACGGGTGGAAGTAGGCATCGCCGGCGTGCAGCAGCCAGCCATCGGCGCCGGCGTCCACGGCGATTGCGGCGTGCCCGCGGGAGTGCCCGACGACTGGGACCAGCGCGAAGTCGGTTCCCAGGCCGTCGAGCGGCCGGGCGGCGGGTAGCCCGCGCCACGGCTCGCCGTCGGCGGCGTAGGTGAGCACCGTCGGGTTGTGGCTGAGTTGCGAACGGCGGTAGCGGAGGCGTTCGCGGCGGGTCGGCTTCTGTACGGCGTCCCACTCGGTTTCCGACACATGTACCCGCGCGTGCGGGAAGTCTGACAGGCCGCCGACGTGGTCGAGGTCGAAGTGGGTGATGACGATGTCGCGTACGTCCTCCGCGGCGAATCCGAGAGCTTCGACCTGCCGTATTGCCGTCTCCGACTCGTCCAGCTCGGCGCCGAGCAGCCTGGCTGATGGGCCGAGACGCCGCTTGGGGTCGCGGACATCTTCGAGGCCGAAGCCGGTATCGACCAGCACCAGGCTGTCAGCCGTCTCACACAGCAGGACGTGGCAGACGATGGTCCCACCGGGTGTCGCCATGGAGCCGCAGTTGAGGTGATGGATCCTCATGGGTTTCTAGATCGGGTGCTAGTCGCCGGGCTCGATCAGGGCGCTGGGCGCCCCGCCCTGCTCGATGGCTTTGGCTTCCAACGGCTCCGGGGCCCGCTTGGAGCGTCGCAGCCGTCGCTCCAGCCGGGTCGCCGCCGCGGACAGGGCGAAATTGAGGCTGATCATCAGTACCGCGATGACGATCAGGGCGGGTACGTAATTGCCGTAGGTGGATCCGATCACGGTGCCCTGGCGGACCATCTCCAGGAACGTGATCTGGTAGCCGATCGCCGTGTCCTTCAGGACCACCACCAGCTGCGACACCAGCACCGGCAGCATCGAGGTGACGGCCTGCGGCAGCAGGATCACCCGCATCGTCTGGCCCCAACTCAAGCCCAGGGACTGTGCCGCCTCGTTCTGTCCACGAGGAAGTGCCGCAACACCCGAACGGACGATCTCGGCGATGACCGCGCCGTTGTACAGCGTCAGTCCGGTGACCACACCCGCCAGCGCCAACTGCTTCGAGGGGAACACGTCGTAGAGCGCGAAGAGGAAGTAGGCGAAGATCATCATGATCAGGACGGGGACGGCGCGGAAGAACTCCACGATCACCGCGCACACCGGACTGATCACCTTGGTGGGGGACAGCCGACCCACCCCGAGTAGCAATCCCAGGATCAGCGCGAGCACGATCGATATCGCAGCGGCCGTCAGGGTTCCGACGATGCCTGGCAGGACGTAGGTCTGCCAGAGGTCCGCGGTCAGGAATGGCTGCCATTTGGCGGATGTCAGCTGCCCCTTCGCGGCCAGCCTGGCGACCACCGCCCACAGCACGAGGGCACCGACCACCACGGTCACCGCCGAGATGACCCGGTTGCGGACCCTGGCCCGCGGGCCCGGTACGTCGAACAGAACTGACGTCATCTCGCCACCGCCCACCGTTTACCCAGCCACCCGAACACCAGCCCCATCGGCAAGGTCAGCAGCAGGAAGCCGAACGCGAAGATCCCACCGATGAGAAGCAGCGCGGCGGTGTTCTCGATCATCTCTTTCATCAGCAGCGCCGCTTCGGCCACGCCGATGGCGGAGGCGATGGTCGTGTTCTTGGTCAGCGCGATCAGGACCGACCCCAGCGGGATGATGACCGCGCGGAACGCCTGCGGCAGCAGCACGATCCGCAGGTTCTGCCCGAATGTCAGTCCCAGCGACCGGGCCGCCTCGGCCTGTCCGAGCGGAACGGTGTTTACGCCGGCGCGAACCGTCTCGCAGACGAAGGCCGCGGTGTAGACCGCCAAGCCGAGCACCGCCAGCCGGAAGTTGCTGTCCGCGATGGACGTCGGTGACGTCGAATCGGCCAGGGTGATGCCGAGCGTCTGAGCCAGTCCGAAGGAGCAGAACAGGATGATCAAGGTCAACGGGGTGTTTCGGACGACGTTGACATAGGAGGTTCCCAGCCAATTCAGCATGGGCACCGGCGAGAGCCGCATCGCGGCGAGCACCGTTCCCAGAATCAGCGCGCCGATCGCCGACAGGACCGTCAACTTCACGGTGGTCCAGAAGGCTTTGAGGATCAGCCCGCCGTACTTGCCGACGAGGTCGACGTTCTCCACCGACCCGGCCTCGCTGACGGTGTCCAGCGGTGGCGGGGGTGGTGCGGAGATGCCGGCCGGACCCAGGTTGCGGTCGAACGCCTCCTTCCAGCTTCCGTCGCGCTGCATCTCGACGATCGCGTCGTTGATCTTGGCGAGAAGTTCGCGGTCCTCCCGCAGCAGTCCGATGCCGTAGTGCTCCACCGAAAACGGCTTGCCGATGATCTTGAACGTGCCGGGGGACTGCGCGGCGAAGCCGGCCAGGATCACCTCATCGGTGCTGACCGCATCGATCGCGCCATTGCGCAGTGCTTCGACGCAGGCCGAGTAGGTGTCGTACTGCTGCAACTGCACGCCGGGGTACTTGTCCTTGATCCGCTGAGCCGGTGTGGACCCGGACACCGAGCACAGCCGTTTGCTGTTCGCCAGCGACTCCGGCCCGACGATATCGGTGTTGTCCGCCCGCACCAGCAGGCTCTGTCCGGTGTCCAGGTACGGTCCGGCGAAGGCCACCTTCTGTTTGCGGGCATCGGTGATCGAGTAGGTCGCCACGATGTAGTCGACCTGCCCGTTCTGGATCAACGTCTCACGCTGCCCGGAAGGCGCCTCCTTCCAGTCGATCTGGTCGGGGGAGTAGCCGAGCTTGCCGGCCACGTAGGTCGCGACGTCGACGTCGAAGCCCGCCATCGTCCCGTCGGGCTTCTTCACCGCCAGGCCGGGCTGGTCGAATTTGGTGCCGATGGTGATGGCCTTGTCCCCGCCGCCGCACCCGGCCAACGTCAGCGACAGGCCGACGGCCAACAGAACGACCACGAAAAGGCGCTGGGCAAGAGACCGCATGGTTCCGGGGCCCCTAGTGGCTGAGGATCTTGCCGAGGAAATCCCGGGCCCGGTTGGACTTGGGGTTGGAGAAGAACTCATCCGGTGCGGCGTCTTCGACGACGGAGCCGTCGGCCATGAACACCACCCGGTTGGCGGCGCGGCGGGCGAAGCCCATCTCGTGGGTGACCACGACCATCGTCATGCCCTCACCCGCCAGTGAGGTCATGACCGCCAGCACCTCGTTGACCATTTCCGGGTCGAGCGCACTGGTCGGCTCGTCGAACAGCATCACCTTCGGTGCCATGGCCAGTGAACGGGCGATCGCCACCCGCTGCTGCTGGCCGCCGGAAAGCTGGGCCGGATACTTCTCGGCCTGGCTCGCCACGCCCACCCGCTCCAGCAGCGACATCGCCTTCTCGCGGGCCTGTGCGGCGTCGATCTTTCGCACCTTGACCGGTGCCAGCATGACGTTTTCCAGGATCGTCTTGTGGGAGAAGAGGTTGAACGACTGGAACACCATGCCGACGTCGGAGCGAAGCTGGGCCAGCTTCCGGCCCTCCGACGGCAGAACCTCCCCGTCGATCGCGATCGTCCCGGTGTCGATGGTCTCGAGCCGGTTGATGGTGCGGCACAGCGTCGACTTGCCCGAACCCGACGGACCGAGAACCACCACGACCTGGCCGCGGTCCACATCCAGGTTGATGTCCTTGAGGACATGAAGGGCCCCGAAGTGTTTGTTGACGCCCTTGATCGAGATCATCGGAACCGGCCCGCCCACCGTCATGGATCGACCCTAGCGAGGTTCGGCGCACTCCGCCTGCCGATAGGCGCGATCCGCCGATCCCGGCCGTCCGTGCTGCCGCCGTACCATGAGAC